>ERZ1026800.1597-NODE-1597-length-13962-cov-2.978605_pt1 | contig 13962 bp, 13 predicted proteins | sample MGYA00520873_ERZ1026800 | MGnify/ENA primary metagenome ERZ1026800 (study PRJEB33270, sample SAMEA104284475) | anaerobic digester metagenome | biome: Anaerobic digester microbiome; feature: mesophilic sludge digester; material: Anaerobic digester biomass...
ACGCAGCAGCGGCTGCCCCAGGCTGACATCGCGTCCGGGCTGGGGGTGCCGCCCTTTATCGTGCGGCGCCTGGCCCAATCCGCGCAGGCCTACCAGGTGCAGGAGCTTCAAAAAGCCTATCAGCTGTGCATCCGCCAGGAATACCTGGTCAAAAGCGGGCAGCTTGCTGAGGAGGGCAGCCTGGAGCAATTGATCCTGGCGCTGCTGAACATCAGGATGGAAAAGGAGGCGCGCCGGCATGCTTGACCTGAGTATGCTGGCCAGCCTGGGACTGACACTGGACGAGCAGCAGTCCGCCCGCCTGAGCGCCTTTCACCGGCTGCTGCTACAGCACAACAAGGTCATGGATCTGACCACGGTGCCGGAGGAGGAAATGACGCTGCGGCATTATGCCGACAGCCTGCTGGTGTTGCGCCGGGACCTGATTTCACCCGGCGCCTCCCTGGTGGATGTGGGCAGCGGCGCCGGCTTTCCCGGCCTGCCGCTGGCCATCGCGCGCCCCGACTTGCGGGTCACCTTGCTGGACAGCCGGCAAAAGCGCTGCGCCTTTTTGCAGACCGTGATTGACACGCTCAAGTTGCCCGGCGTCCGCATACTGTGCGGGCGGGCGGAGGAGCTGGCCCTGCCCCCCTGCCGGGAGGCCTTTGATTATGCGGTGGCGCGCGCGGTGGCGCCACTGCTGCAAATGAGCGAAGCGGAGTTGCAGGAACGGCTGAAACCACGCCTGACGCGCAACGAGCAGGGCGTCCTCATCACCAACCGCTACGTGGTGCTAAAACGCAAAGTGCAGCTCGAAACCTGGCAGCAAATTCAGGCGGTGATGACCAACCTTTCCTTTGGGCTGGACGAGAAAAAGCTGTCGCGCGCGGAACGGGCGTTTTACCGCGGCCTGCGCCGGGCCGGGGTCTATGCCGAATCGGTGGACGATCAACTGCGGGTATATCCCAATCATGCGCTGGCGGCGCATGTGCTGGGTTATGTGGGCATGAGTGAGCGCGAGATTGACGGCCGCCGGCACCTGGAGACCTCCGGCAAGGACGGGCTCGAGCGGGTTTTCGACTCGAAATTGGCCGGCGTGCGTGGCTGGCGGGTGACGGAGACGGACCGGCCGGGGCGGGAAGTGGTTTCCCTGCGCAAACAAAATGTGGAGCCGCACGACGGATACAACCTGGTGCTGACCCTGGACTCGGTGGCGCAACATATCGTCGAGTCTGCCCTGGCGGAAGCGATGGAAAAATACTCGCCGGTGAGCATTTCCGGGCTCGTGGTCCGCCCGCGCACCGGGGGGATTCTGGCCATGGCGACTCTGCCCAACTTCGATCCGAATAATCCCGGCGCAGCCGTGCCGGATGCGCGGCGCAACCGGATCATCACCGATGTGACCGAACCCGGCTCCACCTTCAAGATTGTGGTGGTTTCGGGAGCGCTCAACGACCGGGTGGTGCAGTTGAGCGACAGCTTTGATTGCGAGAATGGGCGTTTTCACTTCGCGGGACGGGTGCTTCACGATCATAAACCCTATGGGGTGCTGTCGGTGGAAAACATTATCGCCAAGTCGTCCAATATCGGCGCGGCGAAGATCGGCATCAAGCTGAAGGAGGACCGGCTGTATGATTACATTCGCGATTTTGGTTTTGGCGCCCGAACCAGCCTGTCGTTGCCGGGAGAGGTGAGCGGCATTGTGCATCCCGTGAAGAACTGGAGCAAAGTTTCGATCGTCCAGATTCCCATGGGCCACGGGATGGCCGCCACCGGGCTGCAAATGACAATGGCCATGTGCGCCCTGGCCAACAAGGGGGTGTTGATGCGGCCAATGCTGGTGGATCGCCTGGAGGATCGCGACCACAATGTCATAACCAAATATCCGCCGCAACGCGTCCGGCAGGTCATTAGCGAAGCCGCCGCGCGCCAAATGATCCAGGCGCTCAAAGCGGTCGTTTTGCCCGGCGGCACGGCTCCGGAAGCGGCCCTGGAGCATTACACGGTAGCGGGCAAGACCGGGACGGCGCAAAAGTCGGGCGGGCCCAGCGGCTATCTTCCGGGCAAGTATTTCGCATCGTTTATTGGGTTTTTCCCGGCCGATGAACCTGAGGTTTGCATTTCCATCATGCTGGATGAACCCAAGCACGGTTATTATGGCGGGCAAGTGGCCGCCCCGGTGTTCAAGCAAATCGCGGAACGGCTGGCGGGTTATCTGAATATCAATCCGGAAGACGGTGAAACGCTGCCGGGCACCGGCGCCGTCACCGTGTCGTTGGATAATCGTACTTTCAAAACGGCGGCCGCTCGCTCCCAGTGAACGCACCTTAACAACCAATGGACATTATGAACTCACTACCCTTGATTCCGCACCACCTGTTTGTGGCAGCCATCGGCAACGACGGCCGGCCCGGACAAAAATCCAGCCGCCCCGAGCCCCGCACCGTTTGGCCGGCCGGCCGGACCGCCGCGGGCACTCTGCCAACGATGGATGCCGGGGAACCAACGCCCGTGAGCATGAATCGCCGGTCGCCGGAGCCGGTTAACCTGGCCTCGCTTTGACGCGGGGCCGGATTGCCGCCGGACAGAATCAGGGCTTGCGATGGAGCCTCGCTCATTAGGATACGTTGCCACGGCTTGCGCCGGAGACCTGCGGGACGGGGCGCATGAAGCGCTGGTGCATCGCGTATGCACGGATTCGCGCCAGGCTCAACCGGGCGACCTGTTCTTCGCCCTGGCCGGCGAACGATTCGACGGGCACGATTACCTGCCGCAAGCGGTTGCCAAAGGAGTGGGCGCGGTCGTGGCGGAGCGCTCACGGCTGCCAGCGGGCAAGTGTGGCTGTCCCGTAATTGCCGTCGAGAGCACCCGCCAGGCGCTGGGGCGGCTGGCCGCGCGGTATCGGGAGGATTTTTCGCTGCCGGTGGTAGCCGTTGGCGGATCCAATGGAAAGACCACCACGAAAGAACTCGTGGCCGCCGTATTGCGGCAGCAGTTCCCCACACTGTGGAGCGAGGCCAGCTTTAACAATGATATTGGAGTGCCGTTAACGTTGCTGCGCCTGGACTCGTCGCACCGGGCGGCGGTGCTGGAAGTCGGGAGCAATCATCCGGGCGAACTGGCGCCGCTGGTGCAAATAATCCGGCCAAACTATGGCATAATCACCAGCATTGGCCGCGAGCACCTGGAGTTTTTCGGCGACCTGGCGGGGGTGGCTCGGGAAGAAGGCTGGCTGGCGGAATTATTGCCCGTGAACGGCCGGCTTCTGGTGAATGGAGACAGCGAGTGGGCATCGCTACTGGCAAAACGCACGCGCGCGCAGGCAGTGCGGGTGGGCCTGGGTGCGGGCAATGATTGGCGGGCGCGGGACTTGTGTTCCGATGAGCGTGGGATACGGTTTCTGGCGGAGGGACCCCGGGCGGATTTTGCGGGCGAATATCGGATTCGTTTGCTGGGCCGCCATCAAGTTGTGAACGCGTTGTTTGCCATAGCGATGGGGGCGGAATTGGGGATGGAACGTGAAGCGGTGGCCCAGGGGTTGGCAAAATGCCAACCGCTCAAAATGCGTCTGGAACTATGGGAAGCGGGTGGTTTGAGCGTCCTCGACGATTCGTATAACGCGAACGCGGATTCAATGGAGGCGGCCTTGCAAACGTTGCAAGAGTTGCCTTGTAAGGGACGTCGAGTAGCCGTGCTGGGGGATATGGCTGAGTTAGGGGCTTACAGTTCAACCGCGCACGAAGAAGCCGGCCGGCGGGTGGCGGAATTGGGAATAGGCCAATTGTTTGCCATTGGCACGATGGCCCCCATCATGGCGCGGGCCGCGCGGGAGGCCGGCCTCCATCGGGTATTCGAGTTTGCCGATGTGGAAACCGCGGCGGCGGCAGTGGGCAGCTTCGTCAAGAGCGGCGATTTGGTGTTGTTAAAAGCCTCTCGAGCTGCGCGGTTGGAACGGATTGGCGATCGGTTGCGAAATCGCCCTGCCGCGAAAGGGAATTGAATGTTTTATTATCTGTACCAATACCTGCAGGACTGGACGGCAGGCACTGAGTGGGCTGAGCGGCTCTCCGCGTTTCGGCTTTTCCGTTATATTACCTTTCGCAGCGCGGGGGCGGCGCTGACCGCGCTGGTTTTGAGTTGGTGGCTGGGGCCGAAAACCATCGCCTGGCTCAAGCAGTTGAAGTTTGGACAGGAATATCAGGACAAGGCCGAAGCGGGCGGTGGAATAGCCACGCGTCAGCGGAGCAAAAAGGGCACGCCCACTATGGGTGGGATTCTGATTGTTATCGTGCTGAACCTGACCACCCTGCTCTGGGCACAATGGAATACGCAGGTGCAATTAACCCTCCTTTCCGTCGTGGTGCTGGCGGGTTTGGGGTTCTATGACGATTACGCCAAGATCAGCGAGCAGAGCAGCCGCGGCACCCGGTCGGGCGTCAAACTCGGGGTGCAAACCCTGCTGGCATTGTTTATCGGGCTGTATCTTTGGCGCCTCCCGTCCACGCAACGACTGATTACTGAGATCATGGTGCCCTTCTTCAAGTATCCGGTCCTGACGGGGGCCGGTTTGGTGGGGCTGGCGTTGACAGTTCTGACCATAGTGGGCAGCTCCAACGCGGTGAATTTGACCGACGGGCTCGATGGATTGGCGATTGGCTGCACCTTGATCGTCTCCTTTACCTTCCTCGTCCTGACCTACCTTGCGGGGCATCGAACGGCTTCCGCCTATTTGCAGATTCCGCATGTGATCGGGGCGGGTGAGTTAACGGTATTTTGCGCTGCTCTGATTGGGGCCGGTCTGGGCTTTCTGTGGTTCAATTGTCATCCGGCCCAAGTATTTATGGGCGATACCGGCTCCCTGGCGCTGGGCGGTGCGCTTGGCATCGTCGCAGTTTTGATTCATCAACCTCTGGTGTTAATCATAGCCGGAGGGGTATTTGTGCTGGAAGCCATCTCGGTGATTCTACAAATCGGTTGGTATCGGTACACGAAACGACGTTCTGGAACAGGAGCTCGCGTGTTTCTGATGGCACCGCTTCATCACCACTTTGAGAAGAAAGGGTGGTATGAATCGCAGGTCGTCATGCGATTTTATATCCTTGGTGTGCTTTGCGCGTTGTTGGCTTTGAGCACCTTGAAGATTCGCTAACATGCGTGGACCAAAGAATAGAAAAAGCAGGGTTAATCTTGGACGCGCCGGGCAGGCGATTCGTGCGCCTTCTTCCGGCATGGGCAGGGCATGGCCGCTGGGCGCATCCTGGTGTTTGAGAAGGAAGCTTTCCGGTTCCTCCGTAACGGAGAATGAGGCCGCAAAGTATTCTTATTGTTTGCGCGCAATCCCGCGGGCGCCTCAAGCGACAGGGCTCAGCCCAAGCTGCCTGCCTGGTTGCCGCCTCATTCCCTCTTCGCTTCTATACCGCTGCGCCTCTGATGCTGGATCAAATATGATACGGCATGAGGACGGTAAGAGGAGGAAGGGCAGAGGGTGGAAATTGGAGGAAAGAAGCGGTTGGAAATGCCATGCGTACAGGCAGTTACCTCTGAGCAAAGCAAAAAAGCTTAGGCATTTTCCGATTAAGAACTCGCCAGCCTGTCCGGAGAGAGAAGCCCGGGAGGCAGAAGTTAATTCCGCGGCCCGCTTTCGTGACGGCGGAACCCGTTGCCGCAGGCCTTCCATCTTTGGAACGTTATCGAAAACTGAAGCCTGTTCGCAAATAACGCGGAATGTTTTTACCCCTTGCACGACGAGTGATTCGCTGCTAGAAGCATTAATGGAAGTGGCAAAGAGTGCGGCTTCCGACGACGTTATTTTGTTTTTGCCGACTCATCCGAGCTTGGCTGAGTATAGAAACCATCAACGCCACGGGACAGCCCTTTGCCGGGCAGTTAAATCAATATGTAGCGGTGTCCCGTGTGGCACCCACAAGATAGACGGTAGAAAAGTGATAACAGTAGAAAAACAAAGGGTAATCAAGGCGGCTTTCTCTTCGATTTTTCTTCGGGGAAGGCTCCGGAGCAAAACGAATAAACAATCAACACCTCAATAAACCAGCGCAAAAGCGCTATCTGAAAATGAACAACCAAAATCCACTCATTCTACAAGGCTCCGCTATGGAGCAGAAAAACAGAGGACGGAACCGTGTAAAGATCGCGGTTTTCTTCGTCTTGGCCATTCATGGGATCGGCCTTATGGCTTTGCTCATGCAAGGTTGCGGACAATCGAAGGAGCCGGTGCCTCCACCGGAGGCAACAGAGACCAACGAGCTGCCGCCTTTCGTTGAACCCACTCCACCGCCGCCGCCAACCAATGAACCGCCAGTTGTGGAAGCCGCTCCCGTGGTGCCGGAAACGCCGCCCCCCCCGCCAGTGGTTCCAGTGGAAGTCACCGAATACACTATCGTAAAAGGGGATTACCTCGAGAGAGTTGCCCGAAATCACCATATCTCCCTAAAGGCGCTCCTGGAAGCTAATCCCGGCATCGAACCCACACGGCTAAAAATCGGGCAGAAGATCCGCCTGCCAGCAGCGACCGCCCCAGCGGCAACTGTAGCGCCGCAAACGGCATCAACCGAGGCTGCTGTTGGTTCGGGCGAGAAAATCTACACGGTGAAATCTGGAGATACCCTCACCCACATTGCCCGGCACTTTGGCACGACTCCGAAGGCGATCAGTGCCGCCAATAATCTTAAGACTACCAGCATCAAAGTCGGACAAAAGCTAAAGATTCCGACCAAGGCCGCCGCGTTGCCTGCCACAGCCCCGAGTGCACCCATAACACCAGTTGAAACGGTGCCAATGGCTCCGGCTGCACCGCCGCCGCCGACTCCGCCCGAAACATAAAAATTGCAACGAGCGTTCTGGCACTGCCCGCGGGTGCCGAACGCTACTTTCGATAAATGAAAATGGCCGTCACCACACTGGTTTCAAGCGTCGCCGCCCTGCTGGCGCTGGGAATGGTGATGCTTTACAGCTCGAGCATGGCCCAAGTGGGCGCGCGTTATTTGACCATGCAATTGGCATGGTGCGCTCTCGGGTTGGGAGCCTGCCTGGTGACGGCATTGTTGAATTATCGCCAGCTTAAAAAAATCTGGTGGCTGCCGCTGCTCATTGCATTGGTGCTGCTGGCGCTAGTGCTGGATACGCACTTCGGGACCAGGATAAACGGCGCCCGACGCTGGTTCCGACTCTGGGGCCTGAGCTTCCAACCTTCGGAGTTTGCCAAAATAGCTCTCCTTATTGCCTTAGCCTGGCACGGGGACTTCTACCGGCGCCAGGTGTCGCGCTGGAAACGAGGAATCCTTGTGCCGGGGGCGTTGATTGGGTTAACCGTAGGGTTGATCTTCCTGGAACCGGATGTTGGCAATGCAATGGTCTTGGCAGCGGTCAGCGGTATGGTGCTGTTGATTTCGGGGATACCCCTTCGCTATTTTCTTCTACCGGCACTCATAGCGGCTCTGGGAGTTGGTTTGTTTATCTACTATAATCCGATGCGTTCCGGGCGCATTTATTCCTGGCTGCACCTTGAGGAAACCCGGCGGGACACAGGCTTGCAAGCTTACCAGTCTATGGTGGCGCTCGGCAGCGGGGGACTCACGGGAAAAGGTCTGGGCGATGGCCGGCAGAAGCTGGGTTTCGTTCCGGAACACCATACGGACTTTATTTTCTCTATTATTGGCGAAGAACTTGGGCTGATGGTCACTTTGGCAGTAGTGGCGGCGTTTGTCGCGATTATCTTTAGTGGGGCTCACATTGCTCGAAATGCGGGGGACATATTCGGAATGTTGCTGGCTTCGGGAATTACTTTTCTGATTGGCCTGCAGGCTTTTATCAATATCGGGGTAGTGACTAGCGCGTTGCCCAACAAAGGGCTGCCGCTGCCGTTCATTAGCTACGGCGGATCCAGCCTTGTCATAATGTTAGGGTGCGTGGGGTTGCTGCTTAGCATCGCCCGGCAGGCAGGCGAACCGGATTCTGCCATGCGGGGAGGATTGATAACGAACGATTCGGCAAACCCCTTTGCCCGAGGCAATCAGCCTGAACCATGACGCCCGCCGCCTCCCTTTCAGTTCAGGTCGCCATCGCCTGTGGCGGAACGGGAGGACATCTTTTCCCAGGTCTGGCCGTGGCCGACGAACTGGTGCGGCACGGCTGTGCAGCAACACTGTTTATTTCCCCCAAGGAAGTGGATCAGCAGGCAGTTCGAGATGTCTCCGGCATGGAGATTATTACCTTGCCGGCGGTGGGTTGGCAACGCGGCAGAAGCGGAGCGTTCCTGCGAGGATTTATCCGGTCCTATCGAGCGACCGCAAAGTTGTTTAAAACACGCCGGCCGCAAGCAGTTTTGGCGATGGGCGGATTCACCAGCATGCCGCCAATTCTGGCCGCAAGAAGAATTGGTGCGCGCACGTTTATTCACGAATCCAATGCCATCCCCGGGCGCGCCAATCGTTGGCTATCGCGGGTTGTGCATGGCGCGTTTATCGGATTTCCGGAAACGGCTGGCCGTTTGCGCGCGCGCAATCTGAGCGTGACCGGCACTCCGGTACGTCCCGGGTTTGAGGTCCGCGACTCATCCGCCTGCCGGGTTCAATTGGGGCTGGATCCAGAACGTCCCGTCCTCCTGGTGATGGGCGGCAGCCAGGGCGCCCGGGGGGTTAATGAATTACTGATTCAAACTTTGCCGCTTTTGAAGGCAGACGGGGCTGACTGGCAATGGCTCCATCTGGCGGGCGCTGGCGACGCGCAAAAAGTGGTCCAAGCTTATGCGGGTTATCGGTTAAAGGCGATTGTTCGTCCCTTTTTAACGGAGATGGAGGTTGCTCTGGGGGCCGCAACGGCAGCGGTCTGCCGGGCTGGGGCATCCTCGTTGGCCGAACTGGCGGCGTTGCGCGTACCGGCGGTGCTCATCCCTTATCCGGCAGCTACGGACAATCACCAGTTTTTCAATGCTCGCGCGTTTGAGTCGTCTGGCGCTGCATATTTACTCGAAGAGAAAACGGCCTCCCCGGAAGCACTCCGGCAACTGCTGTTGGATCTGGTTCATAAACCTGCGGTGCGGGAAAAGATGCGGGACGCTTTGGCGCGCTGGCATACCCCCTGCGCGGCGGAACAGATTGCCAGCACCATACTCGCTGCCGTAGAAGTTGAAGCCGGTAAACGCAACTATCACGCTGGGCAGCTTCCCGCAGCCCGACCCGGCACCGACCGCGGAGATGCTGCGACTGCGCGAAATCCATCGGCCTCGGCGGAAACCCAGCCAATGCGGATAAACCATGTGGCTGATTACGATAAAACGCTTTTGCCAGCTGGGAGGGTCGCTTGACACCACAAGGAACGATTTTGGCAAAGAAGCCGCACAGCGGAAAAGAAGCATCGGCTGAACTGACCCGGCGCGTCTCGGCAGCGACCGCGATTCGTTGTGACGAACTGATGGCCAGGCATACGACCTTGCGCGTGGGCGGCCCGGCAGATCTTTACGTCGAACCCGCCTCGGAAGCAGACCTGGTGGAAGTGGTGGCCTTCTGTCGGGAGCAGGCTCTTCCGTTTTTTATTCTCGGGCGGGGCTCGAATCTTCTGGTAAAAGACGGCGGCTTTCGCGGCGTGGTGATTAGTCTGGCGCACGCACATTTCAGCTGGATAACGGTGGAGGGCGAGCGTTTAAACTGCGGTGCGGGCGCCAGGGTGAAAATGGTTGTGGCCGCCGCCCGGCAGCACAGCCTGGCCGGATTAGAGTTTCTGGAAGGCATCCCTGGCAGCATCGGCGGTGCCTTGCGCATGAACGCCGGCGCAATGGGCGGCGCAATCTTTGACCGGGTCGAAACCGTGCGCTTCATGAGCCCGGACGGACAGGTGCATGAACGGGTGGCTCAGGAGTTGGAACCCCGGTATCGCCGTTGCCCGTTTCTCCAAACGCAGATTGTCCTTTCGGCGGTGTTGCGCGGTCATGCGGGATCGAGTGAAGCAATCCGGCAGCGCTTAAATGAGTATAGCGAAAAACGAAGGCAATCGCAGCCGGCAGCCCCGAGCGCTGGCTGCATCTTCAAGAACCCGGGCACTCATTCCGCCGGCCAACTGATTGACGAATTGGGCCTGAAGGGAACGCGTGTGGGCGGGGCCGTGGTCGCCGCCAAGCATGGCAATTTCATAGTGAATAGCGGTGGCGCCACGGCACACGACATCCTGGCGTTGATCGAAATTATCAGGCGGCGGGTCCAGGCGGAACGCGCGATTGAATTGGAAATGGAAGTGGAAGTGATCGGCGAATGAATTCCTCGCTAACCAAGCTTAACATCACGGTCATGCTTGGCGGCCCCAGCGCTGAACGTGAAGTTTCCCTACGGTCCGGGGCTGGGGTGGTCAAAGCACTCCGTTCTCTGGGCCACCAGGTCAACGAGTTGGATCCTCAGAATCCGGATTGGAAACTGCCGGAGGGGACGGAGGTGGTCTTTCTGGCGCTGCATGGCACCTATGGCGAGGATGGTACAGTGCAGCAACGGCTGGAAGAGTTGGGGATGGTTTATACCGGGAGCGATCCGGAGGCGAGCCGCATCGGCTTCGACAAATATTTGACCAAACAGCGGTGTGTGGCGGCGGGGATTCCGACCGCGCGGTATTTGTTGATCGAATCGCTTACCGCAAGCTGGCCGATGGGCTGGGACCCGCCGGTGGTGCTCAAGCCGGCCCGGCAGGGTTCCAGCGTTGGATTGCAGTTCGTCGAGCGCGTGTCCGATTGGAGCACGGCCCTGGCGGAGGCAATGCGGCATGATTCCCGGGTGTTGTTGGAGGAAAAGATTGCCGGCCGTGAATGCACGGTTGGTATTCTCGCGGACGAACCGCTGCCGGTTGTTGAAGTTCGGCCCAAGTCCCCCATCTACGACTATCAAACCAAGTATAGCGTCGGATCCACAGATTACTTTTGCCCGGCTCCCTTTGATGCGGCGATGACTGCCCGGATTCAGGCGGCGGGGCTGGGCGCCTTCAAAGCGATTGGCGGCCGGGATTATTCGCGCGTGGATATCATTGTGCAGCCAAACGGCGAATTGGTGGTTTTGGAAGTGAATACGCTGCCGGGCATGACTGAGATCAGTGTGTTGCCCAAAGCCGCCGCTGTCGCCGGGCTCTCCTACCCGCAACTCTGCCAGCGCATGGTGGAATTGGCACTTCAGCGAAAGCATGTGGTTCAAACGCAAACCTAGAAACCGGCGGCTGGGGCGCGATCAGGTGCTGGATGTCCGATTACGCTCCAGCCAGGTTCGCGCTGCCCGGACGCGTTTGGCAGCCCTCACCCTGGGAGCCGTATTCGGCACCGTCTTTGGTCTGTACCTGCTTTATCGCGGTTGGGACTGGACGCTCGACCGGCTCGTCTATAAAAACCCGGCTTTTGCCATCCAACGAACCGACATCGAGACCGACGGCAATATCGCGCTGGATCAACTGCGCCATTGGGCGGGAATAAGAACGGGAGAAAACTTGCTGGCGCTCAATCTGGCCCGGGTCAAACGAGACCTGGAAATGGTGCCGCTGATACAATTGGTTTCCGTCGAACGCATTCTGCCTCATACGGTATGCATCCGCATTACCGAGCGTAAACCTGTCGCGCAAGTCAACCTCCCGGGATCCCGTCCGGGAGAGGCCACCCCGAGGGCTGTGTATCATCTGGACGCATCAGGACATGTCATGTATCCGCTGGAGCCGCGTCAACGGGCTACCCCGGCCAACCCGGCCGATGAGGCACTGCCGGTGATTGGGGGCATTGCCCCGGGCGAACTCCAACCTGGCCGCTGTCTTAACGTGCCCCAGGCCCAGGCCGCTTTGCGGCTGATCGAGGCATTCAAAGAATCGCCGCTGGCCGGCCTGGTGACCTTAAAGCATGTGGAGGTAGCGGCTCCCGAAGTTCTGGTCGTGACAACGGGACAGGGGAGCGAGGTGACCCTCGCGCTAACCGACCTGAAGCAGCAACTGCGGCGCTGGCATGCCATTTTTGAGTTGGGGCGGCAAACGGGCAACACCATCGCAACGCTCGATTTGGCCATTAGCAATAATATTCCCCTGCGCTGGTTTGAGGCGGCAGCGGACCCTTCCGCGGAGCCCAAGCCAGTCAGAGTCACTCACTCCCGGAAGAAAAATGTTTAACCGTTCCTCCATCATCGTTGGCCTGGAAATCGGCACTTCCAAAGTTTGCGCCGTAGTTGGCGATCTTGCCGCCGATGACGCCCTCAACATCGTCGGCCTCGGCCAGGCACGCTCGCGTGGTGTCCGCAAGGGCGAGATCGTTGACGTGGCGGTGGCCGAAGAAGATGTGCGCTGCGCCATTGTGGAGGCGGAGAAAATGGCGGATGTCGAAATTCGCAGCGTTTACCTGGGAGTGACGGGCAGCCATTTGCAGGGCTTCAATAATCGCGGTGTTTATCCGGTGGCTTCCGCCGATCGCGAGATTACTGCAGATGATGTGCAAGACGTGATTCGGAGTGCCAAAACAATCAACCTCCCCGCCGAGAACCACACTCTGCACGCCATCCGCCAGCATTTCTTCGTGGATGGCCAGGATGGCATCCCCGACCCGGTTGGCATGCTGGGTTCGCGCCTCGAAGTGGACGTCCACGTCGTGCACGGAAACCGCAACCGGTTGCAGAACGCCATTCGCACGGTCAAGGGACTGCAACTGGAGGTGGACGACATCGTCTTCAATGGTCTGGCCGCCTCGCTGGCATTATTGACCTCCGAACAAAAAGAACTCGGTTCCCTGGTCATTGACCTCGGCGGCGGGACGGCTGACTATGCCGTCTGCGCCAATGGCATCATCAAGCATACGGGCGTGCTGGCGGTTGGCGGCGATCATGTCTCGAACGACCTGGCGTATGGTTTGAAGGTATCGCTCAGCCGCGCCGAGCAGCTCAAGATCGAGCACGGCTCCAGTTTCGTGACTCCGGATGACAAGGGGCAGTCGCTCACTCTTCCCAACGAGCACGGTCTGCCGCATAAAACCGTTAATCTCGAGCATCTGCGCCGCATCATGTCGTTGCGCCTGGAGGAAATCTTCCGCCTTATCGGCCAGGATCTCGAGCAAGCGGACGTCCTGGATTACCTGCGCGCGGGGGTGTTTCTTTGCGGCGGCGGGGCGCACATACCCCGGATTACTCAGTTGGCCGAACAAGTCTTTCAAGTGCCCGCCTTCCTCGGCCAGACTAATTCGATCAGCGGCCTGAAATCGGCTCTCAACCAGCCGGAATTTGCCACGGCAATCGGGTTGGTCAAATTCGGATCCTTTCAACAGCGCAAGAGCGGTGATAAATCATCCTGGGCGAACAGTTTCAAAAATACCCTGAGCCAGCTTTTCCGGTGCCTATAACGCTCCCGACCTCTCCTATGATCACAAGCGCACACAACGAAGCGGTGGTGACAACACCCCACCGGACCCTGGCCGTCCAGATTATTGGCGTTGGCGGCGCGGGGATCACTCTGGTGGAATTGATGCGCCAAGGCGAACCGTCCGGGGCGGATTTTGCGGTAGTGGACACGGACGCCCGTTCGCTGGCGGTCAGCGGAGCCAGGAAAAAGGTGCATCTCGAAATCCCGCACCCACGCGGGCTCGGGGCCGGCAACGACCCGGATCGCGGCCGCGCGCTGGCCGAAATAGTACCAACCACCGGCGGCCAATGCAACCACGACCAACGGCAAAACGATAAACAGCCAACTCAACCGACGCTTCTTCTTCCCGACCTGCTTCATGAACTCCTCCGATACGCGTGCTTTGGGTTTTCAGTTGCCGCGCAGGGCGCTTGCAATCGCGCCCTGGGTAACACAGCCCTCAGTATAGGTGCGAGTTGTGCTGGCGTGATGTACACACTTTGAAGATTCTGTGAAGCCCCCCAGTGGCGGTCGGAACCAAACCGGGTGAAAGGATTCTTCAAGCACGACTCCAAAGAAAGGGTGACCGAGCGCCGAGTACCTTCCTCTTATACACATCTCCGACCCCACGGAACG
>ERZ1026800.1599-NODE-1599-length-13933-cov-3.645444_pt1 | contig 13933 bp, 16 predicted proteins | sample MGYA00520873_ERZ1026800 | MGnify/ENA primary metagenome ERZ1026800 (study PRJEB33270, sample SAMEA104284475) | anaerobic digester metagenome | biome: Anaerobic digester microbiome; feature: mesophilic sludge digester; material: Anaerobic digester biomass...
TATCCATGCTTCGTTCGGATCGGCAATGGACAATGATTCGCCTGAGCTTGCATATCCGTATTCCGAAACAAGTTCGGAAATTACCTTTATGGCTTCCCTGGCATTTTTTGCCCTTTGAAGCGCGATGTATATCAGGCTGCCATAGTCCATAATGCCTTCCGGATCCATAAGTCCGTCAATTCCGCCGTAAGTAGTTTCCGCGATCGACAGCTGGTATTCATTCATGTTTCCCACCACTGAATAAGTATGCCTTACCTGGGGGATCTTTCCCAGATACCTGCCTGAGTCCCATTCCCATACCTCAAGCATCGCACCTTCGGGATAATCCCTTGAAGGCCAGTGGTAGAGTTCCCCGTACAACACGTGGGAATCAGCCGAGTATGTTATCATAACGGAACCGTTGGCCGATGCTCCCCTGGTAACTATCAGGTTTGTACACGCGGACGATTCCGGAGCCTGGATCATCCAGGAGAAAATAATTGCCGTTATTGCTGCGAATAGCTTTTTCATACGTATGTTATTGGTTTTACAATTCTTTAGATTTTGAGATTTCCGGAAATGCAAAGGTAACAAGCCGGACAAAATTTCAAAGAGATTCAGATTATTTTGAGCGATTCGATGATTTTTTTTATTTTTTCCGGATCAGCAATTTTTCGTTTAAACTCCGGGTTTCCCGGCAGACTCCCCATTGAAATGCCCTGACGCCGGAAGATCATTTCACTATCAATCTCCATTCTTCCCGTCAGATGCAATTCCTTTGCCTTTGTGGCTGTTATAATCTGGGCTGCATTTGTTTCATCAATTCCACCTCCCGGCATTACTATGAGTCTTTCGCCGGCCTGAATCACAAGTTGTCTTATCAGTTCGACAGCGTCGAGAGCCTTGTTCTGCTGGCCGGATGTCAGAAGCCGTGAGGCACCCGTTGCAATCACGTCCTCAATCCCCCTGACCGGATCCGCGCACATGTCGAATGCCCTGTGGAAAGTGGCAGTCATCGGGTAGGCGAATTCAATCAGCCTGGCGGTTCTTTCAACATCGATAGTACCGTCGGGAAGAAGAATGCCTGTCACAATTCCGTCGATCCCGTTCTCACCGCAGAGCTCAATGTCTCTCCTCATAATATCATATTCGGTGTCTGAATACAGAAAATCGCCTCCCCTGGGCCTAATCAGCACATGAATACCTATGCTCAGATTATTCCTGGCTGAGATGATCATGCCATAACCCGGGGTTGTGCCTCCCTCGCCCAGATTATCGCACAACTCTATTCTGTCGGCTCCTGCCGATTGCGCGTTTAATGCCGAAATGGCACTGTCGACGCATATTTCAAGCTTGAACTCCATTAACAATAATTAATATGGATAATAAAAGTAAGAATATTTTAAGTATTATTGTGTATTTAAAAACTTTATCAGACTATTGAAATCAAAATTATATTATGATGAAACCGACGCTTTTAGTTCTTGCAGCCGGAATGGGCTCACGTTATGGAGGTAACAAACAGCTTGATGAAGTTGGTCCCTCCGGTGAAACAATTATCGATTATTCCATTTATGATGCCATACGAGCTGGTTTTGGCAGGATTGTCTTTGTTATTCGCAGGGATATTGAGGAACAGGTAAAGGAAAGATTTGTTGAAAAACTGCAGGGCAAGATTGAAGTGGATTATGTGTTTCAGGAGATAACCAATCTTCCCGAGGGAGTCAAAGTTGCTCCCGACAGGGCAAAACCCTGGGGCACAAGCCATGCAATACTTGTCACCAAGGACAAGATAAAGGAACCTTTTGGTGTGATAAATGCCGACGACTACTATGGAGTTGATTCTTTTAAGATTTTGAGAGACTTTCTTGTGAACGACAAGGATCCGAATAACTACTGCATTGTTGGTTATAAACTTGGAAACACTCTTTCCGATCACGGACACGTCAACAGGGGTGTATGCAAGGTAGATGAGAAAGGCTTTCTCAGTCATATAGTTGAGACGAGGCAGATTGAAAAGACAAAGGAAGGCGCCATAGCCCCGGGCCCTGACGGTAAGCCCCTGGTATTTACCGGAAATGAGGTGGTCTCGATGAATCTCTGGGGATTCAAGCCATCGTGCTATGATTTTCTGGAAAAGGAATTTAGAACTTTCATAAACAATTCCGGAATGGATCTGAAGTCGGAACTCGACATACCAACCTCAGTTGACAGGTATGTCAAGAACGGCGAAATCACCATACAGATACTGATGAGCAACGAGCGCTGGTTCGGCGTGACGTACAGGGAGGATAAACCCTTTGTTGTTGAAAGTATCAAGAAGATGGTCAGGAAAGGGGTCTATCCTGCCAGGATATATTCATAGTTCACCACAGGAATTCCGTTTCCAGGGTACTCTCATTATCGCAGTTGTCTGTAACTTTTAGCGTGAGGGTGTGTTTTGTACCCTTCCGGATTCTTGTTGCATCGAAAGTATAAATCAGAACATTGTTCTTCTGATCATACTCAAACAGTGCCCATTTCCCGTCGATAAGCGGATCGTATGACTTTATGCCTGAAAGATCATCGCTTATCCTTATTTTTAATTCCGTCCTTCCCGAAAGGTTTGCGCCTGAGGAAAATCCGCTGGTTGTTATCCGCGGAGGAAGGGTATCGATGCCAATGAAAAATGTACCGAATGTTCTGGGACTGGCTGTAACGAAGCCCTTATCCCAGGAACTGGACACGGGATTCTTTCTTCCCTTTTTATCAATCTGAAGTATAAGGAGTTTGGATTCCTTCCCGGCAGGCAGCTTCGAAGGCTTGAGTGAAAGACTGTACGATTTATGAAGGGGGGTGTAGATATTGTGAATATCAAATATATCTGAATACATCCCGTCCTCTCCGGGCGATTTCCCAAACTGAAACCACAGAGTGTCATAGAGAGTACCGGTGGAAATGTTCACAGCCACATCTTTTGTTACAAACCTGTTGTTCCTGTCGAAAGGCATCAGAGTTCCTGTCCGGGAATTTGCCTGACCGGAGCTTTTTTCTCGATTTGCCGGAGACGGTTTGGAAGTGACGGTGAATGAAAGGACCGACCGGTTGCCGTGCATATCTGATACAGTCAGTTCAATTGTATGGCGCGAGTTGTCGCTGAAATTTATTATTCCCCTGTTAATCAGATTTCTGTAAACGCTCAACCTGTCGTTTGGAAGGCGGAATGCTCTTTCAATATAGATGTTGTCGCGCATATAGGTCTCGTAATCTATATGGCTGTTTATATACCTGGTCTCGTTGAAGGAAAACTCGTCCATTACATAGCTGAAGACCTGCCTGTTGTCCACATTAAGCTGAATGGAATGGACTGAGAACCTGCTGCCGGAACCGTTAATGAAGTCGTGTGCCCTGAAACCGAATCCCGCGGGGCCGCTAATGGTAATTTCATTTCTTGATGACAATTCATATTTGCCGTCGCTGCCCCTGACATCCAGTCTGAGCATCCTGTTCTGATCATTAATAAAGGTGTTTTCCGAGATCGGGTAGATTACCAGTTTGTCGAACACCGGTTTAATATTGTCACTGATCCCGAAATTAAAAAGGAAGGGATTAACCGGGATTTCGCCATCTGTCTTTCGTATTTCATAGTGGAGGTGTGGTCCCGAGGAACTGCCCGAGTTTCCTGAATATGCAATGACATCACCCTGTTCGAACCGGAAACTTTCCTTTGACGGCCACAGGGTAAGCATGAAACTTTTTTCCTCATATTGCCGGGAAATAAGATATTCTTCAATCTCGGGAGTGAATTTGTCGAGATGGGCATATACGGTGGAATAACCGTTAGGATGACGCATATAGAGTGCTTTTCCAAATCCTCCCGGAGAAACGCTTATCCGGTAAATATATCCATTTGCGGCGGCAACAACTTCTTTTCCGGTAACACCCTGGGTCCTTATATCAATTCCGGAATGGAAGTGATCGCTCCGCAGTTCTCCGAAATTTGAAGAGAGGGACAAAGGGATTCTGAGGGGTGAAATGAACATTGAACGATCTGCAGCCTGTTCAGCAAACAGGCCTGTCAGAAGAAGTTTTATAAGGAATGTGAGTGCTATTGTCATCACGGTAAATTGGTCTCTTAAGGAACTTTTGCAAAACTAGGTTTATGACTTGTTCTTCCAAAGTATTTATGTTAAATATTTGAAAATTGTATTATCTATACTACCTTTGCATTAAAGATTCTGATATGTCCGTTCGTAGTCTGGAAGAGCTTACACTGCTGAACAAAAAGCTCGATGAGTTGTTTGGGAGGTATGAAGGTCTCAGAAATAAAATCAGGGATCTAAAGGACGAAAATGACATGTTGAAACGTTATATAGAAGAGCGTGACATTAAAATTAAGGATCTGGAAGTAAAATACGAAAGGATCAAGATATCAGGAGCACTGACGGGTAATGGAAGAGGAGTGGAAGAGGCGAAGGGAAGAATCAACGAATTAGTGCGGGAAATAGACAGATGTGTTGCTCTTTTGAACAGATAAGATATAGCAATGGATGATAAGCTTTCGATCAGGGTTAATATAGCTGACAGGTATTATCCATTGAAGGTGGAAAGGGAGAATGAGGAAAAGATCAGAAAGGCTGCCAGGATGATTAACGAGAAGGTGCTTCAATATAAGCAGCGCTACTCAAACAAGGATGTTCAGGATTATTTGGCAATGGCTTCTCTGCAATATGTGATCAAGCTGGGTGAATACGAAGAGAAGCTGGTCACGGACGACATTCCGGAAGCCCTGAGGGAACTGGCAAGGAAAATTGATGATGTTCTGGTAGAAAAAGAGTAACAGCGTTCTTTCAAATAGCAAAACTTATTGCCCGCATTGTTTCTTTATTCATTTTGTGAAACTCAACACTTAAAACTTTGGAGTCATCCTTAGTGCAGTAAGGACAGGCCTCATCCCGGTTCGCCGGGAATCTGCCTTCGGGCAGGTCAGTGGACGTTTGCACTGTATTAGAGGCTCCAGCCATGTAGATATGGGGTTTTATAAAAGTTGAAGAGACTTTGCGGGTTTTTTTTATAAAAAACTTAACACACATTTTATGGCACTAACTATAATACTGGCAGTTGCCGGTCTGGTAACAGGCTTCGTTGCCTCTTACCTGCTCTGGCAACAGGCTCTGAAAAGCAAGAGCAAAAAAATCATCAGCGAAGCGGAAACAGAAGCTGAAGTGATCAAAAAGGAAAAGATACTTCAGGCGAAGGAAAGGTTTCTTCAGCTTAAGGCTGAACACGAGAAGGTAATCAACGAGAAAAACAACAAGATAAATCAGGCTGAAAACCGGATAAAGCAAAAGGAACTGACCTTGTCGCAGAAGATAGAGGAAACACAGCGAAAGAGGAACGAGGCAGACATAATCAGGGAAAACCTGACATCGCAGATTGAAATAGTTGAGAAGAAGCAGGAGGAGCTTTCCCGGCTTCACCGTCAGCAGGTAGACAAGCTTGAAGCTATTTCCGGTCTTTCGGCTGACGAGGCAAAAAGCCAGCTTATTGAATCGCTCAAGGAAGAAGCCAAGACCGGGGCAATGTCGTACGTCAATGAGATTCTCGACGAAGCCAAGATGACAGCGAACAAGGAGGCAAAGAGGATAGTTCTTCAGACTATCCAGAGAGTGGCCGCCGAAAATGCCATAGAGAATGCTGTTACGGTGTTCCATATAGAGTCCGACGAAATGAAAGGCAGGATCATCGGCCGTGAAGGGAGAAATATCAGGGCGCTTGAAGCTGCAACGGGAGTGGAAATCATAGTTGACGATACCCCTGAGGCCATAGTCCTTTCAGCATTTGATCCGATCCGCAGGGAGGTGGCAAGGCTGGCTCTTCACCAGCTTGTGACTGACGGAAGGATCCATCCTGCCAGGATAGAGGAAATTGTAGACAAGACAAGGAAGCAGGTTGAAGAAGAAATACTTGAGGTCGGAAAAAGAACCGCTATCGACCTGGGCATTCACGGACTTCATCCTGAACTGATACGGCTTGTCGGCAAGATGAAATACAGGTCATCCTATGGACAGAACCTGCTTATGCACTCGAGGGAAGTGGCTAACCTGTCAGCTATAATGGCTGCTGAGCTCGGACTCAATCCCAAGTTTGCCAAGCGGGCCGGGCTGCTTCATGATATCGGCAAGGTGCCTGATGATGAACCTGAATTGCCTCATGCAATCCTCGGGATGAAGCTTGCTGAAAAATACAAGGAAAAGCCGGAGATATGCAACGCTATCGGTTCGCATCATGACGAGACTGAGATGACTACCCTTATAGCTCCGATAGTGCAGGTTTGCGACGCCATTTCGGGTGCCAGGCCGGGAGCCCGCCGCGAGGTTGTGGAATCATATATCAAGAGACTTAAGGAACTCGAATCCGTGGCTCTTCAGTACCCCGGAGTGATGAAGACATATGCCATCCAGGCAGGTCGTGAACTGAGAGTGATAGTGGGAGCAGAGAAAGTAAGTGACAAGGAGGCCGAAAACCTTTCCTTTGAGATCGCGAGGAAGATCCAGACAGACATGACTTATCCAGGACAGATTAAAATTACCGTTATCCGCGAAACACGGGCGGTTAACTATGCTAAATAAACAACAAGCTACAACTCTCTTTTCCAGGCTATAATGTCAACGATCAAACTGCTGAATATTGTAGGTGCAAGACCTCAGATAATAAAGTCATCAGCAATAAGCAGAGCCATCCGGACCGGTTTTTCCGACCGGATCACCGGCCTCACGGTACACACAGGTCAGCATTACGACAAGGAATTGTCGGATGTGTTTTTCGATGAACTCGAAATACCCATGCCTGACTTCAACCTTGGTGTAGGGTCGGCACGGCATGGCCGTCAGACTGCAGCCATGATTGCAGGAATAGAGGATGTTCTTATTGAACAGAAACCAGACGGTGTTTTGCTTTACGGCGATACCAACTCGACACTGGCAGGAGCAGTCGCGGCCTCCAAGCAGCGTTTCCCGATTGTTCATATCGAGGCGGGGCTAAGGTCGTTCAACAAAACCATGCCTGAGGAAATAAACAGGATTATGTGCGACCATGTATCAACATTGCTTTTTGCACCGACCAATGCTGCATTCAAAAATCTGATGCATGAAGGTTTCAGCCCTGAGAACAGTCCTCCCTATACCATCGATAACCCGAAGATCTATATCACAGGGGATATCATGTACGACAACTCCCTGTATTATGCAGAAATGGCAGAGCGCAAGAAAGCCGGACTTCTTGAATCTCTGGAAATAGAGAGGAATAACTTCGTGCTTGCCACCATTCACAGGGATATAAATACTGACGATGCAGGAAGACTGGAGAGAATCATGTCAACTGTCAAAGCTCTGGCCGAAGATTACAGGATTCCTTTCGTCATCCCCTTTCATCCGCGTACCATGAAATCGCTGAAATCGGGTCTGGTCAGTCTTCTTGCCGATCTTCGGAAATCGCGATACATAAGGATCATTCCGCCGGTATCATATCTCACCATGACATATCTCGAAAAGAACTGCCTGATGATAATGACTGACTCCGGTGGCGTCCAGAAGGAATCCCATTTCTTCAGAAAGCCCTGTATTGTTCTCCGTAAGGAAACAGAATGGATTGAACTGGTGACAAACGGCACCGTGATACTTGCTGATGCAGATCCGGCCCTGATCCATCAGGCTTTTGAGGGATTTGTTCAGCCGGACATCAATCTTGATTATCCCGGCTTCTATGGCGATGGCAAAACATCTGAATTTATTCTCAGGGAGATACTGATGCTGTTTGAAAACTGATTTCAGCTTTCAGGAGAAATAAATACCGGCTCTGGCCGTTCTTTTCTAAACATAACCCATGAATCGCAAGTTAAGCGGCCATAAGGTCCTGGTAACCGGCGGAGCCGGATTTATCGGATCAAATCTTGTTGAATCCTTTCTGGCATCAGGTAATTCAGTTGTATGCCTTGACAATTTCTCGACCGGAAAGAGAGAGAACATTGCCCCCTTCTCAGGCAATCCCCGTTTTGAACTCATTGAAGGAGACATCCGAAATTATTCCGACTGTGAAAAGTCGGTTCAGGGTGTTGATTACGTGTTTCACCAGGCTGCTCTCGGCTCGGTGCCGCGGTCAATTAAAGATCCGGTTACTTCCACCGATGTCAACATCGGAGGTTTTGTAAAGATGCTGTATGCTTCGAAGGAAGCAGGAGTGAAAAGGTTTATCTATGCCGCCAGTTCTTCAACATACGGAGATCATCCCGGATTGCCGAAAGTGGAGGACAGGATTGGCAAACCTCTTTCTCCCTATGCTATTACAAAATATGTTGATGAGCTGTATGCTGCTAATTTTGCCGCCACTTACGGTGCCGAATCAATCGGGTTACGTTATTTCAACGTTTTTGGCAGAAGACAGGATCCAATGGGAGCTTATGCTGCAGTGATCCCTCTCTTTGTAAAAAAACTAATAAACCATGAGGTGCCGGTTATAAACGGTGACGGTACATATTCAAGAGATTTTACCTTTATTGACAATGTAGTTCAGGCAAATCATCTTGCCGCTCTTGCAAGTGATCCGGGAGCAGTCAATCAGGTTTACAATGTTGCCCACGGAGAACAAACAACTCTGAATGAACTGTTTGATATTATTAAACATCTGATCGGACGCTATGACAGGGAAGTCACGAAAATCAGCCCGCGACATGGACCGGTAAGAGCAGGCGACATACCCCATTCGCTGGCATCAATAGAAAAAGCAAAAAGGTTACTTGGATACAGACCCACGCATACGGTAAGGCAGGGTTTGGAGGAAGCTATTGACTGGTACAGGACTAATTTGTAGAAATTGTCAGATTTTCTTTTCGTCAGATTATTTTCAAAACCGTTTCGGCGAGATTCATTATTGCCGGCTTGTAGTCATTGATAAATTCACCCGTTACGCGGTTCCCTATAACAAGACAAACAGTTAGTGCCTTGTGCCCAAGAAGCCCCGAGAGGCCGTAAATAGCCGAACTTTCCATTTCGTAGTTGCATATTTTTCGTCCGCGGAACGAGAATTCAGCAAGTTTGCCATTAATCTCGCTGTCGAAAGTACCGAGCCTGAGATTTCGGCCCTGCGGTCCGTAAAAGCCCGGCGCTGAAATGGTAATTCCTCTAACGAAGTTTTCGGCACTGAACATTCCGGCAAGTTCCCTGTTTGCATTTACAGCATACGGGAAGGCCAGGGTATCAGGCCACTCAAGATACTCTGCCATCACGGATGAGAGTACATTATCGAGGAGCCAGTCGTATCCTTCATAAAAATGTATAAGGCCGTCAAAGCCCACGGCAGTTTCCGTAAGAACACACGATCCGGTGGGAACATCCTCCCTGATTCCTCCCGATGTGCCTATTCTGATTATGGTAAGCGAGACAGTATCCTGTTTTGGTTCACCGGTGGCAAGATCGATATTGACAAGGGCATCGAGTTCATTGATCAGGATATCCACATTGTCCGTTCCAATACCTGAGGATATAATGCTTACTTCAGTTCCCCCCGCGAATCCGGTGACTGTTTTGAATTCCCTGTTCTCCTTTCTTACCCTTATGTCGGTAAGGAGGGACGATAGCATATCAACCCGTCCGGGATCACCCACAACAATTATTTTGTCGGCAATGTCGCCGGGAAGAAGATTCAGATGGAATATACTTCCGTCGCGGTTTGTTATCAGTTCGGTCTTCTTTTTCATCCGGATGTAATTTATTTTAAAGGTCGTACAAAAAACAAAGACCAAAGATAGCAAATCCTCTCACTCTTTCTTACACCTGTTCCTTTATCCTTCGTCCGGAGCTCCGGCTGCCGCGTGATCCTTCGATTTGAAAATTTATCAGCAATCAAAACCGGAATATGACTCATTCTTGATATTTTCGCAGAGGCGATCAGGTATGTTCCGGGTTGCCCTGAAAAATATCATATCATGATACAGAGAATTCAATCATTATACCTGCTACTGACATCCGTACTGTCTGTATTATTCCTCAGCGGTAATTTTTTAAGTTTTATTAATGATTCGGGAGCGGAGATTATTATGAATTACCGTGGTTTATGGATGCAGGGACCTGTAGAGGCCACCCTGATCCGGGAAAGTCAGCTAATAATTCTGATAATTGGTTTACTGCTGATAATTCTTCCGCTTATAGCCATATTTCTGTACAGGAATCGGCAACAACAGCTAAAATTAGCTGCTGCAAGCACGATATTATCAGCAGTATTTGTCATCATTGTTGCATGGTATGCATATTCAAATGCACAAATCCATCAGGCGGTACTTTCTCCGGTGTTCAGGACTTTCCTTCCTCTGATGATGCTTTTGTCAAGTATACTGGCCTGGCATGGGATCCGTAAAGATGAAAAGCTGGTCAGGTCATACGATCGACTAAGGTGACCGGGCCGGTTGCCTTATGAGATCAGATGATTTGCAGATTCTCCTGGTTTGTTATCTTTTCACAATAATGACACTTAAGCGCCACGTTCTTCTTTGATACAACCCTGAAACGGGTGGTCACTTTTTCATAGTTGGTTATACACTTCGGGTTCATGCATTTTGCGATTCCCACAATTTCGTCCGGCACTTCCACCACTTTTTTCTCAACCACCTCATATTCCCTTATTATATTGAGCTTTGCTTCAGGAGCGACCAGTGCAATACGGTTTATATCAGTGTCCTCAAAGAATTTCCCTGATATTTTTATGATGGCCTTCCTTCCCAGTTTCTTGCTTTCGAGGTTTGTTCCGAATGTAATCTGGCTGTCAATATGATCGAGCCCGAGTATTGAAATGACTTTAAAGAGAGTATTAGCAGGGATATGGTCGATGACAGTCCCGCTTTCGATAGCGCTTACGCTTAGTTGTTTTGGTTCTTTCATTTCAGCTTCCGGATTATTTGATTCCTAAGAGTGAACACAGAATAGCCTGTCTGGTATAAACCCCATTCAAAGCCTGTTCAAAATAATAGGCTTTCGGATTTGAATCCACATCAGTGTGAATTTCGTTTACCCTTGGCAGTGGATGCAGTATGCGCATGTTGGGTTTTGTATTTGCCAGCATGGAATTTTTCAGGACATACACATTCTTTACCTTTTCATATTCGATAGGGTCAGAAAATCTTTCCCTTTGCACCCTGGTCATATAAATGATGTCGGCCCTTGATATTATGTCTGTGAAATCGAGGTGTTCGTAATATTTAAGTCCGAGGTTTTCGAGGTATATCTTGAATTCCTCAGGCATTTTAAGTTCTTCGGGCGAAATAAAGTTGAAAGTGGTGTTCCACCTCGACATTGCCATCATCAGTGAATGAACGGTCCTTCCGTACTTCAGGTCGCCCACCATGAAGACATTCAGGTTATTGAGTGTTCCCTGGGTTTTTCTTATCGAATAGAGATCGAGCATGGTTTGCGTGGGATGCTGGTTTGCGCCATCGCCGGCATTTATAACTGGCACTGAAGCAATCTCGCTGGCATATCTGGCGCTTCCCTCAATCGGATGTCTCATCACAATAAGGTCGCTGTAGCTGCTGACCATCTTTATGGTATCGTGAAGTGATTCTCCCTTTGCAAGGCTTGTGGCGCCGGCTTCGGAGAATCCTACAATTTTTCCGCCCAGGCGGTTTATGGCACTTTCGAAGCTCAGCCGGGTACGTGTCGAAGGCTCAAAAAATAGCGTTGCAATGACTTTCCCTTCGAGAAGACGGCTTACCGGATTCTTTTCAAATTCGGCTGCAAGGTTAAGGATCTTCAGTACCTCGTCGGAAGTAAAATCATCTATTGAAACCAGACTTCTGTTTTTCATGATTTTGGCGGATTAGATACATTGTTTATTGCCAAAAACAAATGTATTCAAGAACTGCCAAGGTCAGAATGGATGTTGATAATTAGCTAACAACTTTTATGGCTTTGAAATCAGTATGTGCCTATGTGGATGTACTTCAGGTCGCTTACCCTGTCGAGCGAGGCAAGTATCCTGTTTCTTTGTGTTATTCTGAAACTGATTGTCATCCGGCATTCCAGATCGAATGACTGGTCTGACTGGTTTGCTTCTTCGTCTTTTATTATCTTCATTACATCGTTAATGGAAGAGTAGGGGAAGCTGAGTTTATAGTGATCCATAACACGGTGTTCGGTTATTTCAGCGTTATTAATGGCTGATTCGGCGGCTGAACGGTAGGCGTTTATCAGGCCACTGATTCCGAGAAGCTTGCCCCCGAAGTATCTGACAACCACAATCAGTATATTAGTAAGTTTGAAAGAGTTTATCTGTCCCATAATGGGCTTTCCTGCACTGCCGGAAGGTTCCCCGTCATCATTCAGCCTGAAGTTGTCGCGTTCATGACCGAGCATCCAGGCATAACAGCAGTGCCTGGCAGAATGATGTTCTTTCCTGACCTGCATCAGAATGTCTTTGATCTCTTCCTGATTGGTTACAGGCCAGGCCATTGAAATAAACCTGCTTCCCTTATCCTTGTAAAGGCCTTGTGAGAATGATCTGATGCTAAGATAAGTATCCGCTTCCATTAAAATAAAGCTTCAGAAGCTGCGTTCATACAATAGTGCAATATTAGCCAATAATGTCAAGAAGGTCCAGGGTTAAGACGAAAAATGATATTTTTGTTAAAAATGAAATCTGACATGGGCGTATTACTTGATGAAAAGGATCTTGGTAAATTAATAGTTATAGGCGACAGGGTATTGATAAAGCCTAAGATTCCGCAGTCGAAGACAAAGAGCGGATTATACCTGCCGCCAGGTGTGAATGAGAGCGAAAAAGTACAGATAGGTTTTGTTGTCAAGGCAGGGCCGGGTTATCCGATTCCTACGATAAACGATATAGATGAACCGTGGAAAAGCAGGACGGAGGAACCAAAATATGTTCCCCTGCAACCAAAGGAGGGTGATCAGGCAGTCTACCTTCAGGGCAGTGCAATTGAAATTGAATTCAACAGGGAAAAATATGTAGTTGTTCCACAATCAGCAATATTGCTTCTGGTGAGGGATGACGGACTTTTTGAATAAAACCGGGCAACATGGTGAATGATTTCCTGAGGACAAAGAAAATTATGATAGTCGAGGATGACGTATCAAGCCGGCTTTACCTTAATAAAATCCTTGAAAAGACGGGCGCCTCGCTATTAAGCGCCTGCGATGGAAAGGAAGCTATTGAAATGGCCAGGGCAAATCCTGACATAGGTATAATTCTCATGGATATTCAGCTTCCCTGCATTGATGGTTACGGTGCTGCAAAGGTCATCAGGGAACTCCGGAAAGACGTCATTATAATTGCTCAGACAGCCTACAGTCTGTTAGGCGACCGTGAGAGGATAATTTCTTCGGGCTTTGATGATTATATTGTTAAACCAATATTTCCGCGGCAGCTTATAGAAAAGCTTGGCAAGTATACACGGGAGATATAAGAGGATACCGGATATGTTCAATCGGGATAAGCCGACATCTGCCTGAAATCATCTTCAAACAGACTTATTTCACTTATCCATCTTTCTCTTTCAATTTTTGAAGGGACTCCATTAACAAGTGAAATTCTCATAATTGAATCGCCTGACAAGATATCGAAGGGCATAAGCCTGTATTCATACTCATAGGGAGGGTCGTTGAATTTAAATGAATCTGCCGGGGAAGTTTCTATCACTGCCGAGAAGTATTCATAAGCAGTAAGAACCGGCAGGAAAGCAGATGGATCGGTAACATGAATCTGGATCCCGTTGCATGTCTGTCCTGCATACTTGTTGAAAGTGGGGATGAAATTATGAATCCTGAAAACACATCCGCTGATCTTTCTTGCATCAAGGTTGTCCTTAAGTTTTTCAGCATTGATGTAGGGAGCACCCGTCATCTCAAAAGGTATTGTAGTTCCTCTGCCTTCAGAGATATTCAGGGCTTCTGCCAGAACCATCCCGGGA
>ERZ1026800.1604-NODE-1604-length-13922-cov-2.215150_pt1 | contig 13922 bp, 15 predicted proteins | sample MGYA00520873_ERZ1026800 | MGnify/ENA primary metagenome ERZ1026800 (study PRJEB33270, sample SAMEA104284475) | anaerobic digester metagenome | biome: Anaerobic digester microbiome; feature: mesophilic sludge digester; material: Anaerobic digester biomass...
AGCACGGACGATGGTTCCGTGCAGGATGCGCCGAACCAGCCGGTCAACCGGCAGCGTCAGCAGCCCATGGGCAAGAAGCGCGCAAAGCGTTCCGGGCCGACTGCAGGGGGCGCGGCCGGAGCCGCGGGACCTTCGGGTGCGGCCCCCGCGAACGGACCCGATGGCGACGGGGAACCCACAGACCAGTGAGGTATGCCGTGCCGGCGCGGCGACCAGGAGGTCGCCGCCGTAGGGCGGGAGCCCGACGTCGGCCGGCCAGTCCCGGACCACCCCGACGATGATCGGCACGAGCGCGAGCGCAGCCACCGAGGTCAGGCCGGCGGCATACCGCCAGCCCGGACCTTCCGCGAGGGTGGCGATGGCGGGCAGGAAGATCAGTTGGCCGGTCGACGATGCCGCGGAGAACACCCCTGTCACGAGCCCGCGCCTGGTTTGGAACCAGCGGTTGGCGACGATCGCGCCGAACACCAGGGCCATCGAGCCGGTGCCCACCCCGATCAGCAGCCCCCACAGCAGCCACAGCTGCCAGGCTGCCGTCATCAGCAGGGTGAGAGCGCTGGCGCCGCCGACCAGGGTGAGCGCGAGTGCCACCACACGGCGGATGCCCCACCGCTCCATCAGCGCGGCGGCGAAGGGGGCCACCAGGCCGTCGGCTCTCGCCTGGGGGGTTCCGTCCTCGCCGACCAGCAGGCAGCCGCCGGCGATCCAGGTGCAGTGACGGGTGCCCGAACCCCACTGCCAGCGGCCGCTCACACGCAGACCTCCGTCGACGGGCGTCGCACGACCGGCCGGCATGGCGAACCCGCCGGCGATGGAGCCGGTGGAACCAAAGACCTCGCTCGCAAACGGATCCGGAAGCATCGATGCCGTGAGGGAGGTCGTCGAGCCGATCATCGAACACCAACCGGCGGCGCCGTCGTGGTACGCCAGCTCCTCAATCACCTCCAGGCTTTCCCATGCCGTGACGCCGGGACCATCGAGATCCGCCGGGACGTACATCCGGAACGCCCCCGTCGGTTTGATCAGCTCGACGACATCGGGTGGAAGGCCGCGCGCCTGCTCGATCTCGGCCGACCGACCCTCAAGCGTCGGACCGATCTGCTTCACGGCGTCCAGCACCTGGTTGGTTCCCATGCCCCGTTTCCCCATGCCCTGTTTCTAGGGGATTCCGAGTGCGTATGCGTCGATTGAGCGGGCGTAGGCTTTCTCGACTTGAGCTGGATACGCCTGAAGAACATCTCCAAGTCCTATGACCGGGTCACGATCTTCCGGGAGATCCACTTCAAATTGAGCCCGGACGACAAGGTCGGGCTCGTCGGCTGTAACGGTGCCGGTAAGACGACGCTGATCAAGCTGATCCTCGGCGAGGAAGCGCCCGACGAGGGCACGGTCGACATCTCGAACGACATCACCATCGGCTACTTCTCGCAGTTCTCCGAACTGGACAGTGACACCACGATCCAGGCCGAACTGGTCGCACTCTTCGGTGAGGTGCACGCGCTCGACGCGCAGATGGACGAGGTCAACGCCGGTTTCGCCAGTGGGCCCGACGAGGCAGAGCTGATGGCGCTGGTCGACCGCCAGGCCGAGTTGTTGGATGCACAAGACCGGGCTGGTACCTGGACCTACGAGAACGACATCGACACCGTGCTGACCAAGCTCGGGTTCTCAGCCGAGCACCGGGAGTTGCCGATCGGTCGGCTTTCCGGCGGTTGGAGAAATCGTGCGGCGCTCGCCAAAGTGATCCTGCAACAACCCCAGGTTCTGCTGATGGACGAGCCGACCAACTACCTCGACATCGCCGGCCTGCGCTGGTTGGAAAGCTGGTTTCAGAAGTTCGATGGTGCGCTCATCGTCATCTCCCACGACCGCCAGTTTCTGGAGGCGGTCTGCAACCGGATCGTCGAGGTCGAGAATCACCGCCTCTACGAGTACGAGGGCGGCTTCGCCAACTACGTGCAGAAGAAGCAGATGCGGATCAAGAGCCTCGAGCGGGAGTTTGCCCACGAGGCCGAGCTGCTCGCCTACGAACAGGAGGCGATCTCGAACCGCAAGGAACTGGCGAAGAACCCCAGCCCGGCGCTGCGGCGCCGCCTGGCGAGGGTGAGGAAGAGCGGATCACCCCGCCCCGTCGATCGGATCGTGACCGAGATCTACGCCGGTCTGCACGTGAAGGACAGGCTGTGCGAAGTGACCGGCCTTGGGATGGCCTTCGACGGCCGCAGCTTGTTCGAGGGCCTCAGCTTCGATGTCCACCGCGGCGACCGGATAGCGATCCTCGGCCCCAACGGCTGTGGCAAAACCACCCTGCTCGACGCCCTCGCCGGAGCGCCTGCCTCCAGCGGAGAGGTCAACTGGACCAGCGGCACCAACTACGCCTCGTTCAACCAAGTGGTCGATGAACTCGACCTCGACGACACCGTCGGCCACGCCGTCTCCGCCATGCCGGACAGCCTGGCCTTTCACGCCACCAAGAAGTCGGTCGGACGGTTCCTCGGCCTCTTTCAGTTCTCCGAGCTGGACCGTGCGACCAAGATCCGCGATCTCTCCGGCGGCCAGGCCGCACGCGTGGCGCTCGCCCAATGCCTTCTCTCGGGAGCGGCGGCGATCATGCTCGACGAGCCCACCAACCACCTCGACATGCAGAGCACCCAGGTGATGGAGCGGGCGCTCGCGCACTTTCCCGGCGCCGTGCTGGTCGTGAGCCATGACCGCTTCTTCATCGACAAGGTCGCCAACCGGGTCCTTCGCTTCGACGGCGAGGGCGGTGCGAGCGAACTGCAAGCCGGGGTGTGACCTCAAGGTGGAGCTGATTGGTTTACCTGAGGGGTATACTCAGGAGTATGGCTGCATCAACGACCATGAAGGTTTCGGTCAGCACACGTGATGCGCCAGCAACACGCGATCGTGGTCGTACCCTGCACGACCACGAGGCGAGGCTGGTTGAGTGAGGTCGATATCACCGGGTTCGGTGTCGCCCAAGCGCACCTTCCGACCACCATCAGCGTCGATCGCATCGCTGACGTTGGCGACACGAATATCGGACCGCTTGCGTTGCAACAGATCCGAGAATTGATCGCCGACCTGCTTGGATTCTGAGCTCACCGAGAGTGCTGGAGCAGATCGGCAATGGAATCAAAGCCGTCCTGGACGCGCTGGCGGGCCCCTCCTACCACCCAGGCGCGCACCCACAGGTAGCGCGCGTCCGTGGTTGACTGACGGGATGAACTCCCCCGGTGCTGAACGCGCCAAGCACGCAGATCCAAAGCGACTGTTCTTCCGATCGCTGAACCGAGTGGTGAAACCGCTGGTGAAGTCCGGCGTCGGGTCGCCCTTGCCGCTCGGCCTCGGAGCGGTGGTGATGGAGGCAACGGGCAGGGTGTCAGGTGAGCGTCGGGAGGTGCCGCTCCTTGGGCTTCGCCTTGGCGACACGGTGGTGGTGTCGACGGTTCGTGAGCGGTCGCAATGGCTGAAGAACGTCGCAGCCAACGACAAGACCGCTGTTTGGTACTGGGGCCGCAGGCACACCACGACAGCGACCGTGCGGCGCGGCCCGTTGAACGTTGTGACGCTCACCAAGAACGGATCCAAGGCGGGTTAAGCCCGTACCTTGGCCGCTGCATGCTCCTGCTGATACTCACGCTCGTTTCAGCCGGAGCTTTTTTGTACTTCGGATTCGAAGCGTTGTTTGCAGATCGCGTCCGTCAGGAGTTCGAGCGTTACGGCGTCCCGCAGTTCAGAGTCCTGGTTGGCTCGCTGCAGGTCGTCGGCGCGCTGGGTGTGTTGATCGGCTTGGTCAACGACACGATCGGAGCTTTGGCAACCGGAGGCTTGATGCTGATGATGCTGATTGGCGTGATCGTGCGCCTCCGCATTCACGACACGCCTCGGCAGATGGTGCAGGCAGCATCGCTCGCAGTTCTCAACGGGGTGCTACTAGCGCTCTACCTGGGCTGAGTGGGGAAGGCCCACGGTTTGCTCGTCGCTCTCGTCTCCAGCCAGAGCAGCAGCCAGGACGGCACCGGTGAAGACCGAGATGGCGGGGATCGAGCGCTTGAGGGGGTCCTTGACCTTCATGTGCATCCCGATGGCGCCGACCATCAGCGTCGCCAGCCCGGCGGAGGCCGGCCGAGCGAGCTTCGGCTTGACGAGCCCGATCAACATCATGGTTGCGAGGCTCACCTTGGTCGCTCCAACGGCGTACATGACGGGTTCAGGAAGCCCGTACTCTTCGAACTCCTCGCGCATGTTGGTTGCGTTGCCGCCCCGGTAACCGGTGTCCTTGTTGAACCGGTTGAACCAGACGTTGAGAATCCAGAGCGCTGAGCCCGCCTGGCCGATCTTGCCGATGATTTTCATAGGGGTCCTTCGTTGAGGTCACAGCGGATCTGTGAGCACAGCCGCTCCCGGGTCGTCCCGGAGTCAACCAGCGTACGACCCGCCCTCCGCAATCCCCACCGAAGATGCCTACAGGTCTCCTGCATCAAGCGCCGCCAGCACGTCGACGGCGCGCTCGCGGACCGCTGGAAGGTCGGAGAGCCGTCGCATGCCGGCCACTTGTCGGGCCATGCGGTGGTTGGCGGCGAAGACGTCCTCGTGACGGGCAAGAAAGTCCCAATACAAGGTGGTGAACGGGCAGGCATCGTCACCGACCCGCTTTTTGGGGTCATAACGGCAGCACTTGCAGGAGTCGCTCATCTTGTTGATGTAGGCCCCACCTGAGGCGTACGGCTTGGTCGCCATCCGTCCGCCGTCGGCGTGAAGCGCCATGCCGACGACGTTGGGCACCATGACCCACTCTGCGCCGTCGACGAAGCTCGCCCACATCCAGTCGGTCATCGCCTGAGGGCTGACACCGGCGGTGAGTGCCAGGTTGCCCAGCACCATCAGCCGTTCGATGTGGTGCGCGTAGCCGTGACGTTCGACGTGGCTGATCGTGTTGGCGACACAGGCCATTCCGGTCGACGACTCACCGGTGAACGCAGGCGGCACCGGCCGGTTGGCCTCAAGTCCGTTGGCTTCGCGAAACGATGGCATCCACAGCCAGAACAGGCCCCACACGTACTCGCGCCAGCCGATGACCTGACGCAGAAACCCCTCAACCGAGTTGAGCGGCGCCGTGCCCGCCCGATACGCGTCGACCACCGCCTCGACGATCTCGGCCGGGTGCAGCAGCCCCAGGTTCATCGACGACGACAGGGCCGAGTGAGCCATCTTCCACTCGCCGGCGAGCATGGCGTCTTCGTGTGCACCAAACTGCTCCAGGCCGGTCCCGATGAACTCCTCCAGTCGGATGAGGGCCTGTCGACGACTGATCGGCCACGTACCGTCGGGCGGCGCACCCCAGACATCGGCACCGAGGTCGGCGACGACGGCCCGGTCGATGTCATCGAGCTCGAACCGGGTGAGGGGCGGCCAGGACCTGCCATCCCTGGGCGGGGGTTCTCGGTTGTCGTGGTCGAAGTTCCAGCGACCGCCAACCGGTTCACCATCGGGCTCGATCAGCACGTCGAGCCCGACGCGCTGCCATCGGTAAAAGTCCTCCATCTTGAAGGACCTTCTGTCATTAACCCAGCGGGCGAAATCGTCGTAATGGCAGAGGAACTGGTCGTTGGAGACGAGCTCGACGCCGGCATCGGTCAGCATGGCCCGCCCATCCCAACTCATGGGCTCCATGGCGATGACCTGGCTGACGTCGTTCTCGGCCAGATGGGCTTGGAGCCCGGCACCGAGGGTCGGTGCCCGTCGATGGTCGACCTCGAATCCCTCGGCCCGCAGCTCTGCTGCAAAGTGCGCCATCGCCGACAGCACCAGATGTAGCCGCTGGCGATGCCACCGCTTCCCGCTGGTTTTAGCTTCGCTCGTCACCAGCAGAACCCGGCAGTCACCCGGCTTGCGATCGGCGAGCGCACCGACGGCTCGGTTCAGCTGGTCTCCGAGCACCCAGACGGTGTCGAGCTGCGTCACGGCTTGACCGGGCCGGACGAGGGGAGCGGCTGGCGAAACAGGCCGACCGGGATCGTGGCGTCGCAGCGCACCAACGCCAGATGCCAGGACGGCGACGCCCCAAGGGCCCATCGAAGGGCACCGGTCGCGTTCCTCCCGATTCCGCCCGCCCGCTTTCCCGGCTCCACCCCCAGCTGCTGTCGCATGTCGGAGGGCACCGTCGTCAGGGCGGCGTTGAACAACAGCCGGTAGGCGATTTTGATCGGTGGACTCAGCGGGGGACTCCGAAGAAAGGAGATGGCGTTCCGTTGAGCGTTCGTCACGACGCGGTCGGGGTGGTTGGCGATCCAATCGGTGAGCTCGTCTGATGTTTCGGGAAGCGGATCGGCACCGAGGAGCTTGCCTATCCGGGTCTGTTCAGCCACAAACCGATCGGCATCAGCGTCGCTCAGCCGGGCGGGGCCGAACGCCTGGTAGGCAGCGAGAAACGAGTCGGTCAGGACGTTGTGGACCCATGCCGCCATCGCGGGACGGCCGGCGCTGTAGGGCAGGTTGCGCTCGGACGTTCCGTGGACGGGACGGTGTGCTCGGCGCACGACCTGAACGGCTGCTTCAACTTCCGGCATCGCCCCATAGGTCGTCTCGGTGACATATACCGAGGTGCGTGACAGCCGTCCGAGGGGATCGGAACGATAGGTGGAGTGGTCCTCCACCCCTGCCACCACCTCGGCGTGGGCGGATTGGATGACGAGCGCCCGGATTCCCCCGACGAACACCGAGGCGTCGCCGAGCACCCGCCACGACACCGAATCGGGGCCCAGAATGCCGGGATCGCCGGGGAAGTCCAGCGTGTTGGCCAGTGGCGTGGGACCGTGTGCAAAGAGTCCCGTCATCGCCGACACGACGGGATCCCTCAGGCTGCGGAGGCTGAGGTTCAACGCTTCTCGACGATCTTTGCCAGCCGGCGCATACCGAATGCGAAACCGAGTGCGCTCAGCTTGCTGACGATAGGTGCGAGAAGTTTGGGCAGGTACGGAACGGTGACCTGCTCGAACCAGTCGACGTTGGAGCCGTCGCCGTGAGGCCAAACGTCGAAGCCGGCCCGACCTCGGAGAACCGGTCCGAGTTTCTCGACTTCACACGAGCCGAGCGCCGTCGCTTCGTCCCACTCGATTGCAGAGATGCGCATGCGGTCAACCAGCGCCAGCTTCCAGAAGCCGGTGTAACCGGTGAATGTTGCCCCTTCGACTTGAAAGTCGTCGGAGTCGACCTCCATACGGGTCGCAGGAATCCAGTTGGCGTGGCTCGGCCAGTCGATCATCTCGTCCCAGACCGCTCGAGACGACGCAGCGAACCGGTGGGTGACGGTGAAGTCGATCAGAGCCATGCGTCAAGGTACCCGCATCAGCTTGCGGACTCACCCGCCACGCAATACTGGGCACGGAGGAGAACCGATGGCTGACGACAGTGCACTGCAATCCGGGGACCCCATGGCGGGTCGATCGGTGCTCGTGGCCGGGGCAACCGGAGGGTTGGGATCGGCGATCGCCCAAAACCTGGCCCGGCGCAGGGCGGTACTGACGCTGGTGTCCCGTCATCGCGATGCCCTGGCGGCGCTGGACGTGCCCGGTCATCGGCTGGCACTGGATCTCCGAGACCCGCAGGCGTGTGAAGCTGCGGTCCGGGCGGCCGTCGAGCACGCAGGGAAGCTCGACGTCGTGGTGAACGCAGTCGGCGTTGTGGCCTTCGGCCCGATCGAGGACCTCTCGGTCGACAGCATGGAGGAGCTCTTCATGACCAACACCTTCCTCCCGATCCTGCTCGCCAAAGCTGCCCTCGGTGCGCTCAGCAAGGGAGGGGTCATCGTGAACATCCCGGGTGTGATCGCGGAACAGAACCTGCCCGGCATGGCCGCCTACGGGGCCTCCAAGGCCGCAGCGCGGTCCTTCGACGAAGCGCTCGCTCGCGAGGCACGTCGCCGCAAGATCCGCGTGATCGACGCCCGACCGCCACACACCGAGACCGGCTTGGCGAATCGTCCCCTCGAGGGTCAGACACCAAAGATGCCGAAGGGTCTGGACCCGGTCGCGGTGGCTGCAACGATCTGCAACGCCCTCGCCGGCGACACCACCGACCTTCCCAGTACAGCGTTCACCTGACAGGCGTCACAGCTAAGTCGTCGTCGATATTGGATGAAAGTATTGACATCGCCCCTGTCCGGTACATACTTAAGAAATCAGGTTCACCAGACGTGAACACGTGAGACTGGCGAGAACCGGCCGCACGGAACATCAAGGATATCGGAAGGTGATTTCAATGGCTGACCCAATCATCACAATTGGCTCCAACGGCGATGCCGTCAAGAAGGCGCAAAAAGCGCTCAATGATCGTGGATGGTGGTTGACAGTAGATAAGATCTTCGGATCATTGACACGAAACGCTGTCGTCGGTTATCAGACGCAACGATCCGTCGGCTCGGGGTGGGAATTCTCGTATCCCTTGAAGGTCGATGGAATCGTTGGCCCAGCAACCTGGTCTCGACTGACGCCGCCCGTGATCAAAAGGAAAGCGACGGGAAACGCCGTGAGGCTCCTGCAAGAACTCCTCAACGGCAATGGGTACAGCCCTGGCCCGATGGACGGAAAATTCGGCCCTCTTACCGAAACCGCTGTCAAGGACTTTCAGCTAGGGTGGCTGACTGTTGATGGAATTGTCGGTGGGAAAACGTGGGCAGCCCTCGGGAGTTGACCGAGTCTTTCGGTGAATCGTGATCCTGGGCGGGAATGCAGGCGGCAATCTGACCGGATGAAACAGCGTCACTGATGCCGGGGGTACAAACCGTTCCTCCCAGCATCAGTGACGACGTCCGCGTCAAACATCGGGACGTGAGCGTCCTTGGGCTCCTTGCTTGCATGTCCAAGGACGTACCGGTGTAGCCATTTGTTCAGCGGCTGCTCCTCGTCGTTGAGCTGCAGAACGACGTCGTCGGAGCGGGTTGACATCGCTATAGAGATGGTCATAATTGACAGACGAGGTTCACGCGATGTGAACACGTGGGCGGGCGAGAACCAGCCGCACGGAATGACGAGAAAACGATTAGGAGATTCTCATGGCTGACCCCATCATCAAGATTGGCTCAAACGGCGCTGCAGTGAAGAAGGCGCAACAAGCGCTCATCGATCGCTACTACCTCTGGGACGGAACCGCTGACGGTATCTTTGGGCCGGTCACGAGGAAGAACGTCATCAGGTATCAGCTAGACCGCTCTGCTGGCGAGTGGAATGCCTACTCGTACCCCTTGAAGATCGATGGAATCGTCGGCCCAGCAACTTGGTCCAGGCTGACTCCGCCGGTGATCAAGAAGAAGTCTACGGGAAACGCAGTACGGCTCCTTCAGGAGATTCTCAAAAGCTGGGGATACCCGCCGTATGATCCTGGCCCAGTGGATGCCAAATTCGGTTCGCTCACCGAAACCGCCGTTAAAGCCGTTCAGACCGACTATGGCCTCAAGGTCGATGGAATTGTTGGCGCCAAGACATGGGCTGCGGTGGGTAGTTGATCGAGCATCAGTGACGGCGTCCGCGTCGAGCATCTGGATGTGAGGCTGCCTGAGCTACCTTGAACTTCGTGTCTGAGGAGACGGTCCCAAGCCACTTAGTCCAGCGCCTGCTCCTCAACGCCGAGCAGCAGGGACTGGAGTTGGGGGCACTGCTGAGGTCGGCAAGGATCCCCGACGACGTCGCCTACAACCCTCGGGCCCGGGTGACGCTGAACCAGCTGTCCGGCCTGACCCGCAGCATCTGGGCTGAGACCGACGACGACCTGTTCGGGGTTGGACCAAACTTGGCACTTGGCACTTGGCAGCTTCCGATTGGTCGCACCGAGGATTTTCAGCGCTTCCGATCTGCGCACCATGCTGATCAGGATGGATCAGGCGACCCGGGTGCTCACTGCTGCCCCGCGAATCGAGGCGCTGCTCGACGACGACACGCCCCGGCTGACGGTCGACGTCCACCGGCTGGACGACCCCGAGCACATCGTGATCGAAACGCTGATCGGCTTCATTCACCGCACGATCGGCTGGGCGATCGGCCGCCGCGTGCCCCTCGTCGTCCTGGCGATGCCGTACGAGACGCCGCCGTTTATGCGCTACTACGAGGCCGCCTTCGGCCTGCTGCCCACCTTCGGCGCCGAAGTGGCGGTCCTGGGCTTCGACGCCGACCTGCTCGACGCCCCACTGCTGCGCACCCCAGTAGACCTCGAGGCGTACATCGGGGAGTCACCGACCAACTTCTTCTCAATTCGGGATCACGGCTCGACGACAGCCGACCAGGTACGTCGCCTGCTGGAGCAGGGCCTGACCGGCGACTGGCCAACCCCGGACGAGATTGCCGCCCGCCTGTCGGTGAGCGTGCACCACCTCCGTCGTCTCCTGCGCGAGGAGGGCACCACGGTGAGCGACCTGCGACGAGACCTCATGCGAGACACAGCGATCAACAGCCTGGTGATCGGCAAGGAGAGCATCGACGAGCTGTCTGCTCGGCTCGGATTCTCGGAGCCCAGCGCATTCCGGCGCGCATTTCGGCGATGGACGGGGATGCCTCCCGGCGCCTACCGACCCCGGTAGCACGGCAGTGCAACCGCTTGGCGCTCGTCTCGGCTACTTCCTGCGATCGTCGGTGCCATAGAGCTCGTCGATCAGGTCGCTGTACTTCTCGGCGATCGGCTTCCGCTTGAGCTTCATCGTCGGTGTGAGCTCGTCGCCTCCGGCCTCCCACGTGTTCGGCACGATCTTGAACTTCTTGATCTGCTCGACGCGCGACAGCCCAGCGTTGGCCCGCTCGACGGCCGCCTCCACCTGCGCCAGCGCCGCTGCGTCGTCAATGCCGGCCGAAGCCTCGGGGTCGAGGCAGACGAGCGCCGTCACGTAGGGCCGCTGGTCGCCGATGGCGATGACGCTTCCGATCAGGCCGCACTCCACCTGGATGGCGGCCTCGATGTTGGTCGGCGACATGTTTTTGCCCGCCGCATTGATGATCAGTTCCTTCTTGCGGTCGACGATGGCGACGTAGCCGTCCTGGTCGATCGTCGCGACGTCGCCGGTGTGCAGCCAGCCCTCCGGGTCGATCGCTTCGGCGGTCTGTGCCGGCGAGTTGCGGTAGCCCCGCATCACCCCGGCGCTCTTCACGAGCAGTTCGCCGTCGTCGGCGATTCTGACCTCGACGCCTGGCAACGGCTTGCCCACCGTGCCCGGACGGGGGTGCTCCAGGGGCGTGAGCGTGCCGACGAGACACGATTCCGACATTCCCCAGCCCTCGGCCATCGGCAGGCCGAGGCTGATGAAGAACTTGAGCGCATCGGGCGAGACCGGAGCGGCCCCGGAGACGGCGAGGAGCATCTGATCCAGCCCCACCCGCTCCCGCAGCTTGCTGAGCACCAGCTTGTCGGCGATCGCATGCTGCGCTTTGAGAAGAGGGGGCATCGAGCGTCCTGCGATCAGGGCATCCGCCTGCTGGGATCCGACATCCAGCGCCCAGTTGATCAGCTTCGCCTTGGGCCCCTCCTCGGCCGCCACCGCCGCTTCGAGGCCCGCCTTGAACTTGTACCAGACCATCGGAACGCCCAGCAGCATCGTCGGTTTCAGCGCAGCGATGGTTGGGGCCAGTTGCTTGGTGTCGGCGAGGGTGGTCACGGTCATCCCCATGGCCACCGGGACATAGTGGGCCAGCCACCGGTTGGCCAGGTGTGCGTCGGGAAGGTACGACAGCGCCCGGGTTCCTTCAGCCGCCCGGCTGATCTCGGGGACCTTCAAGGCAGATTCGATGCTGAACGCCACGTTGGCGTGGGTGAGCTCGACGCCCTTCGGGGGGCCCGTGGTGCCGGACGTATAGATGATGGTCATCAGGTCGTCGGGCTCGACCGCACGCCAGGATGCCTCGAAGTTGAAGTCGTCCCCGTCGCTCTGTTCGAGGTCGGCCAGCTCCTCGACCTTCAAGATGTGCTCGATCTTCCCTCTGACCTTGCCCGCCGCCTCGGCGATGGTGCCGAGGAACTGCTCCTCACACATCACCACGCTGTTCCCGGCGTTCTCGAACAGGTAGGCGATCTGCTCGACCGAGCTGGTGTTGTACACCGAGAACGGCACCGCGCCGAGATGCAGCAACGCTGTGTCGACCAGGTGGAACTCGGGCCGATTGGTCAGCATCAGCGCAACCGTGTCGCCGCGGCGCACGCCCAACTCATGGAATCCGGCGGCGATCTGGTGCACCCGCTTGGCGTACTCGGCATAGGTGATGACGACGGTGCCCTCCGAGTTGCGAAGCGCGATGCGCGTCGGATGCTTGGCGACCGTGTCTTGGAAGGTCTGGCAGAAGCTCATGTGGAGTCCCATCTGGTGAGGAGGTCGGCGGCGTCTCGGGGGCCGGTTGGTGTTTCGGTGGGCGTTCGCTCAAAGCGTGGGGCAGGGGAGGGCTGAACACAACCCTCGAGATCAAAAAGGAGCGGCGCTGAACGTTGTGTGGATGCTTCGGCGCCTCCCATGGTGTCAGCACCGGCGAGACGCACGCGTCGCTCCCCTCGAAGAGGTCGGTCCACTCGGAGCGGGTGCGCAGCTTGAACGTGGTCGTGAGCAGTTCCCGAATCGCCCAGTCCGTGGATGAACGACATCAGCAGGCTGGACCCGTCGACCATCGCCGCATCGACCACCTGGCCACGCCCCGAGCTGTTGCGCTCGAACAGCGCAGCGAGGATGCACATCGTCATCGTCAGACCGCCCCCGCCGAAGTCACCGACCAGGTTGAGCGGTGGCACCGGGCGCCCGCCGGCGTGACCGATCGGCTCGAGCGCACTCGAAATGGCCAGATAGTTGATGTCGTGGCCGGCGCGGTCGGCCAGCGGGCCGTTTTGCCCCCACCCGGTCATGCGGGCATACACCAGACGGGGGTTGACAGCCTGCAGGTCGTCGGGGCCGATGCCCAGCCGTTCGGCAACGCCGGGCCGGAACCCCTCGACGAAGACGTCCGCCTGTGTCACCAGGTTCTGGAGCCGGGGCCGGGGCCAGGCTGGCGATCTCGAGCACCTTCAGCCCGACGAGCGGCCCGTTTGGGGCTGCTCTGCGCTCACAGGAACCGCGAGATCAGTTCCTTCATGATCTCGTTGGTGCCGCCGTAGATCTTCTGCACCCGGGCATCGGTCCACTGCCGGGAGATGGGGTACTCCGTCATGTAGCCGTAGCCCCCGAACAGCTGGAGGCAACGGTCGGCGACGACGTTCTGCTGCTCGGTGCTCCACCACTTGATCTTGGAGGCGTCCTTGTAGTCGAGGGCGCCGTCGAGATGCTTCATGATGCACTCGTCGAGGTAGCACTGGGTGACGCTGACCAACGTGTCGCACTCGGCGAGCTCGAAGCGCGTGTTCTGAAACCCGAAGAGCTCCTTGCCGAACGCCTGGCGCTCCTTGGTGTAGCGCAGGGTCTCCTCCATGATGACGTGCATGTTGGCGACGCCGCTGACCGACAGGATCAGCCGTTCCTGGGGGAGCTGCTCCATCAACGAGGCGAACCCCTGGCCCTCGACGCCACTGAGCAGGTTGCCGGCCGGCACCCGGACGTCGTCGAAGAAGAGCTCGCAGGTGTCCAGACCATGCTGGCCCACCTTCTCCAGGTTGCGGCCCCGCTCAAAGCCGTCGCGGTCGGTCTCGACCAGCAGCAGGGAGATGCCCTTGGCGCCCTCCGACGGGTCGGTCTTGGCCACCACCACGACCAGGTCGCACAGGAAGCCGTTGGTGATGAACGTTTTCGACCCGTTGATGACGTACTCGTCGCCGTCCTTGATGGCGGTGGTGCGGATGGCCTGGAGATCGGACCCGGTGCCCGGTTCGGTCATGGCGATCGCGGTGACCACCTCGCCCGTCGCCATCTTGGGCAGCCACTCCTGCTTCTGGGCTTCCGTGCCACAGCCGTTGAGGGAGTGGGCGAT
>ERZ1026800.1607-NODE-1607-length-13904-cov-5.276838_pt1 | contig 13904 bp, 9 predicted proteins | sample MGYA00520873_ERZ1026800 | MGnify/ENA primary metagenome ERZ1026800 (study PRJEB33270, sample SAMEA104284475) | anaerobic digester metagenome | biome: Anaerobic digester microbiome; feature: mesophilic sludge digester; material: Anaerobic digester biomass | place...
TTAGTGACTAAAAAGATTAGAGAATGAGATTAAACGGCAAGACCAAAAATAATTAGGGGGAGAGGAAAATGCGTAAACTCCTGTTATCAGTTTTTTTGTTTTACACCTGTCTGAATGCAACCGTGATAACTATCGGGAATGAGAATCAACTGAATAAGGGTTTACCTATTGAACCGTTTGCTATTTTCAGCTATTCACAGCAAATTTATCTGCCTTCAGAAATAGGTTGTACCGGTATAATAACTGCTATTGGTTTTCAATACAATGTCATCAGTAATGTATTTTATAATGCCAATAAGAACTGGAAAATATGGATGGGTCATACTTCCATAGCTGAAATAACGAACTGGATTCCTCTTAACGAGATGCAAGTTGTTTTTAATAATAATCTTCAGGAATCGGATTTCTTAGGTGGATTACCGGGGAATGGATGGTTAGTTATTGAATTGGAAACACCCTTTTTTTACAACGGAAGTGATGCTTTACTAATTGCTGTAGATGAAAACACTATTGGCTATGGCAATACTTCAGATGATTTTAGCTGCAGTTCTTGTCCTCTAAATTATGCCATTCAATATCAAAGTTCCCAAAATAATCCTGATCCTGAGGCACCTCCGGAAAGCGGCTGGACTTTGAAAAACTTTCGTAGTAACCTCCAAATTACTATTGAAGCCCAATATTACACTCCTGTTCAGCCATTTCCTGCCAATGCTGCAAACAATATTCCTGTAGATACAAATTTATCCTGGATAAGTATCTGTAATAGTTTTTCTCTTGTTTTAGGAACACATCCGGATTCTTTACTGCAATTAGTAGACCAGACATCTTTAACATATTGGCAACCGGAAACACCTTTTCAATTCAATAAGACCTATTATTGGCAAGTAACCGGTTATGCCAATGATTGTGAATATGTTTCCCCCCTCTGGAGTTTTACTACTATTTCTGAATATATATCTCCTCCGCAGAATTTAACAGGTTGTTATAATGGTTCTGCTGCTCAATTAAATTGGAGTGCCCCGGTAACAGGCAATCAACATTATTACAAAATATACCGGAATGCCGGTCTTTATATAACTGCGGTTGAATCAAGTTATTATGATTATAATGTTCAACCGGGCTTAAACTATTATTATTATATAACAGCAGTAAGTTTTTCCGGTGCGGAAAGCACACCTTCCAATGTAATAACAATCACTATTCCAGCTGGAGGAGCAAACAGAATATTGTTTCAGGGATTTGAGAACTGTCCTTCTTTTACAGGAATCATAGCTAACTGGCAGAATCTGGATTTGGATGGTTTTCCAACTTCTGAGTGGCAAAATATTACTTACCCCAATAACGGTAATCCGGCGGGTTGGCTTTGTTTTGAGCCCCAAAGTACTATTCCTCCTTTAACGGATCATCCGGCTTTTGAAGGCAATAAAATGCTTGCCTCAATTTGTTGTATTCCACCCCCTAATAACGATTGGCTGATTTCACCCGTAATTCATTTGGGAACTGATTCTACTCTGAAATTTAAAGCACGGTCAGCTTTTGCCAATTTTGGTCTGGAACGACTGAGTGTTCTTATTTCCAATACTAATAGCGAACCTGCTGCTTTTGTTCCATTACACCAAAATACATATATTCCTGTGCCTGTGGAATGGACAAATTATGAATACGATTTATCTGCCTGGAATAATCAAAATGTTTATCTTGCCTGGCGTTGTCTTTCCGTAGATGCAATGGCTTTGTTTTTGGATAATATTGAGGTCTTTAGTAATAATGGATATATTTCCAATCAGGACTTAGAGCTTCCCGAACCGCTTTTTTGCTGTTATCCCAATCCTTCAAAGGGTTCTTTTACATTAGAGAGCAAAGATGAAGCTGCCTTTGATGTTGAACTCTATAACCTGAAAGGACAATGTTTATATAAGGAAAAGGGAATCAGAAAACTGCAAAGCGCTAATCTAAATTGCAATTTAGCCAATGGTATTTATTTTATTCGGGTTTCTAAAGCAGGAAAGATAGTTACTCTCAAGCAGATTGTTATAAAATAGCTCTTCTCCAATTTTATCTGCCGATTGCTTTTACATAGTAGAATTTCTTTTGGTCTGCAGCAGTTAGTTGATATTGATTTCCGGCAATAGAAGTAAGTAAATTCCAGGGACCCGAAGGTAAGTCCGAAACATATATAGAGTATAAAGACGCTGTAGGTATCAAAGACCAGGATAAGATAAAAGAATTTCCGCTTTGTGCAATTTCAACTTGAGGGGCTTCTAAGCCACCGGTAGAAAAACAAATATTGGGGAATTTTTTTAATTTTGTTCCATTACCAGTATTGGGAAAGAAATCATCAGAACATTTGTACACCGATTTGTGCATACTGCAATCTGTGTATCGGAATTGGGGAGCCGGTCTTGCTGCACTTCCATCCCGGTTTTCCCACAAAATTTCCACTCCTGAATTCGGGTTAATAGTATAGGGTGTTGAAAGAGTAATAACGGACCAACCGGGTCCGTTGAAAGTTATAGAACCATTATAAATTAAGGTTTTATTGTCGTATCCTGGATGTCCAAGAGTTGAACTACTATATTCAGTTCCGGTAAATGCTCCTATGTAAATGCTTTGATTTTCCATAAGATAATTAACCAGAGGAACGGAACCACCAATTTGGACAGCTATTTTAGTAATCTCTAACGGGTTTATAATACCGGCAGATTGAAGTTCTGAACTGGTATAAAAAAATTTACTCCACCCGTAATTATATGCACCATTAACCGGAACAAAATTTTGTGAACCAGAACCATTCCCGATAATAAAATCCTCTGCTGACAGAAGAGAGAACATAACCATTATGATTAGTAGTAAAGCTACCTTTTTTGTCATAATTAACCTCTTTCGTTGTTTATTTCAATAGTATATATCAGTTCTGTATTTATTCTCTATTTTCCTTAATTACCTGTATTTAGTTTACTTTTTACTTATGAAAATGTTTACAGATTTCGTCAAGTTCTTTTTTTCTGCTGGAGGAACGACATCCCCGTCGTTCATAAAATAAAAGAAACAAACCTTTTACTGACTTAAGGTTGACCAGGAGGTCAACGATCCGGTTTTTTGGGGTTGACCAGGAGGTCAACTTTCCAGAGCTTTTTTAATAGCAGAACTTAGCAAAGCCGAGCTAATAGCATTCATACAATTGAAATGATGAAGAGGACATTTTTCTTTTCCGTGTAAAGAGCAAGGTTGACAAGGCAGTTCAGCGCATAAAATAATTGCTTTACTATTCAAAGGTCGGAAACCTAAACGCGGATGTGTTCCTCCAAAAATTGCTATTTGAGGTTTATTCAAAGCTGCAGCTAAATGCATCGGTCCTGTATCACCACTAATAATCAAGTTGTAATAAGTCAGTTCTGTTAAAAGTTCCCGCAGAGAAAGCGTAGAGCATTTATTTTTACAATTAGTAGAGCATTTTCGGGTTATGAATGCACATAGGTCTTTATCTGCGTTAGAGCCGAAAAGAGTAAAATTGTATTGAGGATTGGAGTTTATCAGTTGAATCCAGTTTGAAGCAGGATAGCGTTTGGTAAAATGATTAGCACCGGGGAAAACAGCAATATTTATTTCAGGGGATAGATTATTTTCTTGTTTTGCAGAAAGTTCTGGTGAATTGGAAGGTGGCAACCCGTTTTCAGGTTTTCCGTTTAATTGGTTATTAAAGGAAGCATCAAACTTTCGGGAATTCGGTAGTTCAGATATCTGTAAACGAGGATAAGACCAGGGTTCATTTATTCCCAATTTTTTAAGAGCAGAGGCATAGAGATCAGTAGTGCTATCAATTTTCAGCTTCTTATTACCTTTCACAATACGCTGTCTAATCCTGCGTTTTTTATGGTAACGCACTTTTTGGGGAGCTCTCAGAAAAAGCATTAGTAAAAAAGTAGAGAACTTATTGTGCAAATCCAAAACCAGATTATATTTTCTTTTACTCAGCCATAAATGAAACTTCAATGTTTTCTCATAGACAAGAGGATGAACCGGTGGAGCAAACAATTCCGGCAATTCCTTAAATTCCTTTTTGCAAACATAATCAATATGGCAATCAGGATAGTGTTTTTGTAAAATAGCACAAATCGGTTGAGTGAGGATAATATCCCCCATTGAAGAGAGACGCAGGATAAGAATATTCATTTAGACAGCATTAATTATTTCCGGCACCTTTTCTATTACAGAAGCAAGTTTAGCTAAATCTTTTCCGCCAGCCATAGCAATATCAGGTTTACCACCGCCTTTTCCTTTTAATTCTGCAGCCAGTTTAGCTACAATCTTTCCCGCGTTATACCTGGGAATAAGATCAGCACTAACTACACACAGGATATTCAGTTTATCCTGATAGAGATTGAAGAGGACAGCAATTGTGTTTTGCATTTTGGTTTTTAGTAATTCTGCGGTTGTTTTTAGTTCATCTAAATTGTTAAATTCGGTTTGTGCCGTAATCAACAAATAATTTTCTTGTTTAGTAGCTTTAGAAAGCAGTTCCTGAACAAATCTTTCCTTTTCCCCTGCTTTAGCGGTTTTAATTTCCTTTTCCAGAACGGAAATTTGTTTTAGGGTTGCTTCCAATTTGTTTTCAATGTTTTTAATAGGAGAATTGAGTAGAGCAGAAATACGGGCAAGTTTATCGTGCAAGTCCTCAACCCAGTTTAAGGCAGAAATACCTGTAATTGCTTCAATCCTTCTAATTCCTGCAGCGGAAGAGCTTTCGGAAATAATTTTAAATAAACCGATTTCACCTGTGAAAGATATATGAGTTCCGCCACAAAGTTCTCGGGAAAAACCCTCAACGCATACAACACGAACTTTTTCACTGTATTTTTCTCCGAAGAGAGCAATTGCACCTTCTTTTTTCGCTTCTTCTATATTTTTAATAGTTGTAATAACTTTTCTGTTATCCAAAACTGCTTGATTAACAATATGTTCCACCTTTCTAAGTTCTTCCCAAGTTAAGCTCTTGAAATGAGCAAAATCAAAACGCAGATAATCTGGATGAACTAAAGAGCCCTTTTGGACAGTATGCTCTCCTAAAACCTCTCTCAGTGCCTTATGCAAAAGGTGGGTAGCTGTATGATTTCGGGCTATATTTTGGCGTCTTGCAATGTCAATTTCAGCAGTAACCGCTGCGTTATTTATTGTTCCTCTTTTCAGTTTTCCGTAATGAATAATATATTCATCTTGTTTACGGACATCAGTTATTTCCAATTCAAATTCTTCATTATATATTTTTCCAGTGTCTGATACCTGTCCACCGGATTCAGCATAGAAAGGTGTTTGAGCAAGTTGAATCAGGATTAAACCCTTTTCTTGAACGGCATAGCGTTGAATATATGTCTGCACAGCAGTTTCCTTGTAACCGACAAAGGAAGTAGCAGTTACAGGAGAAAGCTCAATCCAATCCTCATTATTAACATATAGAGTAAATTTACTTGCCTTCCTGGCGCGCTCTTTTTGGCTTTGCATTTCCTTTTCAAAGCCCGCATAATCAATCTTCAAGCCCTTTTCGGCAGCTAAAATAGCGGTTAAATCCGGCGGAAAACCATAAGTATCATATAAAGTAAAGGCATCGGAACCGGGAATAAGATCACCTTTCAGTTTTTGGGTTATCTCCCTAAATTTTTCCAAACCGGTATCTAATGTCTTATTAAAGCGTTCTTCTTCTGCTTTAATCACCATTTTTATATAGTCCTCTTTGCCGTTTAGTTCACTGAAGTGCTGTGCCATTTGCGCAATTACAAGCGGCACCAGCAAATGCAAAAAGGGTTCTGCAAAACCAAGCAAACGACCATACCTGGCAGCTCTTCTTAAAATTCTCCGTAAAACATAACCCCTTCCTTCGTTGGAAGGAAAACCACCATCGGCTAAGGCAAAACAGAGACAGCGAATATGATCAGCAATAACTCTATGTGGCATTCCTGTTTCCTGAGTGTAGGCAACTCCGGATAGTTCCTCAATTTTATTTATAAGCGGCATAAAGAGATCGGTTTCATAGTTACTGTTTTTATCCTGTAAAACCTGTGTTAATCGCTCAAAACCGGCTCCTGTATCTACAAATTTGTTTTTGAGAGGAGAAAGAGTGTTATCTGCTTCCCGGTTATATTGAATAAAAACCAGATTCCACAATTCTATATAGCGCGAGCAACCACCATTGATTTTACAGATATGACCTGGCACATTTTGCAGAGTGCAATGCGAGATACCTCTATCAATATGAATTTCCGAACAGGGGCCGCAGGGTCCTGTTTCTCCCATTTCCCAGAAATTATCTTTATCATCAAAATAGCTGATATGAGTTGGATCAATATCTGTTTCCTGTTTCCAGATTTCAAATGCCTCAGTATCAGTTTTGTAAACGGTAGCATAGAGTTTATCTTTCGGAATTTTCCAGACCTCAGTTAGCAGTTCCCAAGCCCAGGAAATTGCCTCTTTTTTGTAGTAATCACCGAAACTCCAATTACCGAGCATTTCAAAAAAAGTGTGGTGATAGCCGTCTTTACCAACTTGTTCCAAGTCGTTATGTTTTCCCCCGGCACGAATACATTTTTGGCTATTAACTACTCGTTTATATGTTATTTCCTTCTGTCCCAGGAAGATACTTTTGAATTGATTCATTCCCGCATTGGCAAAAAGCAGTGTAGGATCGTCTTCCGGAATTACAGATGAGGAAGGAACAAAGATATGACCCTTGTTAAGGAAAAAATCAATGAATTGTTGTCGTATTTCTTTACTGCTTAACACCTTAATTCCTTTATTCCATTTCCGGGGAAGAGTAATTTTCCGTTATCCATTTTTCTGCGCTCCAACCGGCTATAGCTCCGTCTGAAGTAGCAGTTACAACTTGGCGTAAAACTTTTTTTCTAATGTCACCCGCGGCATAAACCCCCGGCACATTGGTCTGCATAAAATCATCTGTAATAGCAAAACCTGCGCTATCCAGTTCAATACGCGATTCCAATAATTTGTTATTAGGCAATATACCCACATAAATAAAAACGCCATCAACGGGAATAACACTTAAGGTATTATTTTTTCTATTATAAACCTCCAATTCCTGCACTCTTTTATCCCCGCGAATTTCCTGCACTACACTATTCCAGACAAAGACCATTTTGGGATTTTTAAAAGCTCGCTCTTGAATGATTTTTTGGGCTCTGAGTTCATCACGACGGTGAATAACGATTACTTTTTGCGCAAAATGAGTTAAGAAAATTCCTTCTTCAATAGCAGAATCACCTCCGCCAATTACGGCTACAATTTTATCTCTATATAAGGCACCATCGCAGGTTGCACAGTAGGAAACACCATGACCGGCAAATTTTTCTTCCCCGGGAACATTTAAGCGCCGCGGATATGCTCCTGTACAAAAAATAACTGCTTTGGCACGATATTTGTTTTCTGTGGTTTCAACAATTTTACAAAGTCCTTCCATTCCCAGAGCTGTTACTTCTTCATCCCTAAATTCCGCTCCAAAATGTTCTGCCTGACGGTGCATTCTATCCGTTAGTTCATAGCCGCTTATGGCTTCAGCTAAACCGGGATAATTTTCCACTATTTCCGTAACATTTATCTGACCGCCAATTAGTCCTTTTTCCAAAACCACTGTTTTTAACCCGCTACGCGCACTGTAAATGGCAGAACTTAAACCGGCAGGACCGGCTCCAATGATAATTACATCATACATTATTTAATATCCTTTACCTGTTTTGAATAATAATAGCAAAAACACTAAGACGGGCTCTTTCGTCAAGGAAAATTGAGTTGCTATATTTAATTTTCTTTTATCGTAAATAATCTCTTTATATATTATCCTCTCTTAGTGACATTATGTTGCCGATATGATTCCCTTATGATTCCCTTATCCGATATGGGAATCATACGGGAATCTTATCTTCGGCAGACAAGGTTGAAGTGTGGACAGAGTTTGCTGAAACTCTGCTATTAAGCTAAGAATCATTTACACCTTTACAATTTTGTTCCTTACGATAACTTTCGCAGCGTATACAACTTGTGACACTCTGGAACATTTTCTCTTACAGATTACACTGATATCACTGACTTATAAATAATAATTCTTCTCTGAAACTTAAAAATTTTATTCTCTTTACTATGATATATTTGTTCTTCATTTTTCAGTCATCAATTTATGGCTATCACGCGTCCTCACGGCTAAAATAATTAGCTGTTGGCGTAAAAATTATTTCAGCAGTAACAACTCCTTACTTTCAGCTGCAGCAACGCCAAGGAATTTACTAATAGAGGATAAGCTGTTCTTTTTTAGTGAATAGGGGGAAGTATAATTTTTTCAGCAGGGCATTTTCGGGCAGGTTAAAATCCGGATCAGCACGCACAATTTCAAAGGCATCCTGCCTAGCTAATTTTAATATTACCTGGTCTCGCACAAGATTGGCAAAACGGAATTGAGGCATTCCAGATTGTTCATAACCGAAAATTTCACCCGGACCGCGCAGTTCCAGGTCTTTTTCAGCAATAATAAAGCCATCCGTAGTTTTAGTCATAGTTGTTAATCGCTGCCAGGCAACATTGCTAACCGGCTGATGTTCAATCAAATAACAGTATGCTTGAGCACTTCCTCTGCCAACTCTACCCCGTAATTGATGTAATTGTGCCAAGCCAAAACGCTCTGCATGTTCTACAATCATCACACTGGCATTGGGAACATCAACTCCTACTTCAATCACAGTAGTAGAAACCAGAATTTTTATTTCCCCGGCTTTGAACCTTTGCATAATGGCATCCTTTTCTTTAACCGGCATTCTTCCATGCAAAAGACAGGAGGAATATTCGGGGAAAACCTTTTTAGAAATATATTCATAAAGCTTGGTAGCATCCAGAAGAGCGATTTTTTCCGATTCTTCTACTAAGGGACATACAATATAAACCTGCCGACCTAAGGCAAGTTCCTGGCGCACTTCACTATAGACAGTATCAATTTTTGCGGAGGGACGAATAATTGTTCTGACCGGTTTTCGCGTTGGAGGCAGTTCATCTAGTATACTAACTTCCAAATCTCCATAAACAGTCATTGCCAAACTACGGGGAATTGGTGTGGCAGAAAGATATAATAAATCCGGATGCAAAGCCAGTTTAGCTAACTTTGATCTTTGTTCTACTCCGAAACGATGCTGTTCATCAACACAGGCAAAACCCAAATGATGGAAATTTATATCTTTTTGTAACAGAGCATGAGTTCCGATAACAATTTGAGCATTTCCCTCAGCAATGGCTTTTTTAATTTCCTCTTTTCCCTTATAAACGCCACCCTTCAAGAGACAGACCCGGACCTCAAAACCCTTTAGTAGATTAGTGATTGTTTCATAATGCTGTTCTGCTAAAATTTCCGTAGGAGCCATCATTGCGGATTGATAACCATTTTCTGCAGCTAAAAGCATTGCAAACAGAGCTACAACTGTTTTTCCGCTACCTACATCTCCCTGCAGTAAACGACTCATCTGTTTTTCGGAACACATATCAGCAAAAATTTCCCACAGCACTTTTTTCTGAGCTTTAGTAAGCGTAAAAGGCAGGTTTTTATAGACCCCGGTAGTTAACTGCTTTTTATTGATGAACTGAATTCCTTTGGTTTTGGTGGTATGAAAGGTCTTGTGCCTTGCCCATAAAAGCTGTGTATAAAAAAAATCTTCGTAGGCAAAACGCCGACGGATAATTTCTATTTCTTCGGGATTCTGACCAAAATGCATCTTTTGGAGAGCAGTTTTTCTATCCAGGAAATGATGTTTGGCAACAATATACTCCGGCAGTTTTTCTTCTATAGAAACGGCATAAAGGGCAAAAGCATTGTAAATAAGCCGCCGCATAAGCTTTTGATTGATGCCTTCCGTTAAAGGATAAACCGGTAAAACCTCCCGATTTTTCCAAAAATCGTCCTTCGTATCTTCCCAATCATCAATCAATTCAAATTCCGGATGCACCATCTCCAGCTGACCGTTAAATTCTGTTATCGTTCCATTCAGCCAAACTAACCGACCTGGTAAAAACATCCTTTCATAAACAGCCGGATAAGTAAACCAGGAACATATTATTCCTACTTTTCCATCACTTACACCTACACTTAAAATATTCCTGCCTTTTGCTGTCTGGTGAACATCTACCCAGGAAATTATTGCTGTAAAAGCTAAGATATCTCCCGGCTTCAAATCCTCTAAAGTAGCATTTAACTTACGACTGATATAGACCTTGGGAAAATGCTCCAACAAATCCATAATGGTCTTTATCCCCAGCTTGTTTAAAAGCTGTGCCCGATGTTCTCCAACCCCTTTCAGGTATTTAACTTCGCTATCTAAATTCGTGGTTTTTTTTCTTTCCGCCATATTAAAACCCAGCTTATAAAATATCGCAAAATTGTCAATTGGGGAAAACTTTTAATATCTAGCCCTAAAACCTCCCTAAAAATTTATTCCGTAACCAAGCTAAACCGCTAAACCTTGTTTCTTTTGCTTGACAGAATTCAGGATGTAGACGATAAAGTAAATATGATTAAATATGCCTGAAAGAACAGGAAATAGGAAAAAGATGCTAAAACACTTATTGATAGTTGTTTTGTTCCTGCTTATTTTTTTGATAGCTGAAGGACAAAACTTTGCCCAATTTAAAGAGGAATTGCTTAATACTGGGGATTGGAATATAGCTAGGCAGAAAATTATTGCCTATATTCCCACTACCAATAAGGTAGAAGAACTTAGAGAACTACAAAGTATCTGGGAAAGTGTAGAACCCGATGCCTGCAAACAATATTTCGGCAGTGCTGCCAAGAATAATCCTAATTCTCCTGTCTATCAATATCTTGCTTTACGCCTGGAAGAAGATGAAACACTCCAAATAAAAGGTGCAGAAGAACTTTGCCGAAATTATCCTGATTTTTATTGGGGTTACCGACTTTATATTGTGGATGTTATGGCTTGGTTACTTAATGCGGAAATGGAAATTCCAAACCCGCTAAATGGTCAGGAACTTGCCTTAAAAATCATTGATGAGGGCTATAAACACTTTCCTGATGACGACTATTTTCATATTTTTCAGTTTCATCGCTATCGCCTAACCAAAGATTATCCTCAGGCAGAAAGAGAGCTGAAACTGACAAAAGACCGCAACTTATTGAGGGCTAACTGGATGCACATAAAATATTTTCTGGTGCAGGAGAAGAATGCTCCCCTTTATAGTTCTTTTATGCCCCCCCTTTTATCAGAACTCATCAAAAGTGGTCAAATGGCTGCTGCTGATAGTATTTTTGCTTTTGCCGAGGGCTATGTGGGAATTTTACAGGAAACAGAAGATTGGCAAAGTTTAGAGCAATTTTTTGCTCAAAATCCTGTATTGCTGAATTCAGCTTCCTATTTTGATGTTTATGCAGGTCTTTTAGCTCGTAAGGAAAACTGGAATGCGCTTAGCAATGCACTCCTTTCCGCTTTTAACAAGAAAGTTATAGATAGTGAACACTTAAGCCAATATCTTGCTATATGGGAAGATAACCTTTGCCATCAACCCTATTGGCAGGAACTGAAACAAAAAGCAGAACCCAATTCAAACAAAACTTCACCTCATCAATAAAATGAAACTGAAAAACCCTCTGCGCAATTTTCTTACTCCCGATGAGCAAAAGATGCTGCTTTTTCTGGGGTTGATAATTCTGTGTGGTTGTTTTTTGGATTATTTTGACTGGAATCCTTTACAGGCATCTTCTACGGACCTGGATTCGTTAAAACAAGTAGTTAAAGAAGATAAACCCCTGCAACTGGATATTCGCATTGCTACTTTTGAAGAACTTCTCTGTCTTTCTGGAATAGGAGAAAAAAGAGCCAAAGATATTATTGCCTATAGAGAAACAAATCCCTTCACCTCAGTAAACCAAATTATGAATATTAAAGGTATCGGAGCAAAGACCTACGCTAAAATATTACCCGATTTACTTGCCTTTGGCGATACTACAAATTTCAAGCTTAATCCAACCCCTTCTTCCACTTCTAAAACTAAATCTGCAACTCCTAATAAAGCAAATAATACTACTATAATCAATATCAATACTGCTAACCTGGAAGAACTATGTACACTTTCCGGAATTGGAGAAGTGAAAGCTCAGGCAATTATTGATTGGCGTAAGGAAAATGGCAGTTTTGCAAACATAGAAGATTTAATGAAAGTGAAGGGAATTGGACCCAAAACCTTGGAGAAAAACAAAGACCGCTTAACTGTGAAGTAATGATTATAAATGAAGAATGTGGAGTTGAGTATGGGGAATGAATTAAGTCAGGAGTCGTCACTGCTAAAATAACTGAAAACTGCCCTCAAATTTATTCAGCAGTGAGGACTCGTGACGGCAAATGAAGAATGAAAAATGAAGAATATGAGTTGTCCTGAAAATAGGGGACTAAAATTGAAAGGATTAAATCCCGTTAATCCAGTTATCTGATTTCTAATTTAATAATTTAACTTTATCAACCTTCTCAACCCTCTCAACCTTCTCAACCCTCTCAACCCTTTTATACGAGTGGTTGACGAGGACATCAACCTTCCGACCTTCTCAATCATCTATCACTTTCCAGACCTTTGTAACGGCTTGTTTATCTCCACATTGCACTTTTATCAAATAAACCCCGGCAGGAGTATTATGTCCCTTATTATCTTGTCCTTTCCAAAAGACCTTATTTTCTCCTGCGGTTAATACACTACTTTCACTATAAACCAATTGACCCTTGAGGTTATAGACAGAAGTTGTTAATAGAGCTGATTTTTGGGTAGTGATACTGATGTTCAGTTCAGAAGTAAAAGGATTGGGATAAACAGCATTGATTGCCAACTCGGGAACGGCAGGCAAAACAACATCCTCAACATCATTTCCGCCCCATATTATAGTTACAAATTCCGGATGGTCAATATAAGGATTGCGGTTATTTTGGTAATTATAAACACCCGTGTTACGAGTAATTTCTGCTGCATCGGGAGGATCAAAGCTATGCCAGATAAGCAATGTAGGTAACATATCCACATTTTGCTGAATTAAACTTTCTCCACTGTAACGAGTGTAAAAATAAAGTAACGCTCTGGCAATATTACCCTTAAATTCATCTGCGGGCTCAAAAACCATTCTGTTCTGAGCATTATAACCCCTGTAACTTTGCCAGGGTGTATAAGTGTAATAAACAGTGGCAGTATTATGATTGGCAACTACATCAAAAGGATAATTACCCCGGGAGCTGTTTACTACGGAATTAGTTATAAACAGATGATGGAGGTCTGATTTCTTTTTATCAGTATCAGTTCCATTGAACCAGCTTTGCGCATAAGTATGTTCCGTATTGGGATTGGAACTTCCCGTATAGTTAAAACCCACATAATATTCCTGTCCCGTATACACACAGGTTACATAGCCATCAAAGTTATCCAGGGTTTGATAGAGAACAACCTTGGAAGCATCGTAACTGGTATTGGTATTATTGGAAATTAAATTCCGTAAACCATTGAATAGAGCATCACCAGTTAAATTAATAACGCCGTCATAATAATCTGCCTTCAGGCAAAAAGCAACACTGAATAGCAGTAAGAGCAGAAAAGGTTTTAGCTTATTCCTAAACATTTTTTCCTTATTTTAACAGCATAATTCGGATTGGGGATGTTCTCCCTTACTTGTAAACAGCTCATTTTCTATCAATTCAATCAGCAGATGGATAATAATTCCGTGAATTTCCTGAATGCGAGCTGTGTTATCAGAGGGCACAATAATTTCATAATCACAAAATCCTTTCAGTTTGCCGCCTTCTTTTCCCAAAAGAGAAGCAGTGAAACATTCCTTCCTTTTAGCTGTTTCCAAAGCTTTGATAATATTGGTAGAATTC
>ERZ1026800.1610-NODE-1610-length-13888-cov-3.227382_pt1 | contig 13888 bp, 13 predicted proteins | sample MGYA00520873_ERZ1026800 | MGnify/ENA primary metagenome ERZ1026800 (study PRJEB33270, sample SAMEA104284475) | anaerobic digester metagenome | biome: Anaerobic digester microbiome; feature: mesophilic sludge digester; material: Anaerobic digester biomass...
CATATATACATTGCTATTAATAAAATTATTTATAATAGCAGGCGGCAAGGCAGGCCGTTCTGTATTGAGGTCAACTATCCACTTATAAGTGCCTTTTTTTGACGGCGGAGCTATCACGTAACCGCCTTCGCCGCGATAATCCACGCCTGGCGAAATATTTACGCCGACGGTAATTTTTTTGCCGTTTGGATAAGCAAAATAAAGGTGATTACCGCGTGGCGTTTTAACAATCGGCATCAGCAGGTTATCAGGTAATGAAGCTTGAAAAGATTGATATGCATCGTCGGAGTCACAATCTATGACAAATAGATCATAAAGTTCACCGGTGATAATACCAATGTCCGCGTCCGGGAATCGTGTGAATAAAGTTATTATTTCCTCTTCCGTCGGTCTGTGCGTCTGGTATTTTTTCCATTGAGTAAGTGGCTTCTTGCTGTCCGGTGCTATCGGAATTGGCGCAAGTCCATTTTCGAAATACTTTAAAGCGGCTTCCAAAACATCAGGCTTGCCGGACGCCTCTTTAAGAGAAGGCGCGCGTGTTTTAGTTATTGGAAATTTTCCTATTTGGTAAATTGTCATGGCGTCCACTACCTCCCTTACTCTTCCACAACGCGACGTTGTAAAATGAAATCGTCGAGGTCTTGGCGGCGGTAGCGGATCGCACGGTTGCCGATTTTTATGTAAGCGGGTGGTTTGCCTTTTGACCTCCAAATGTCCAAGGTGATTTTTGCCAGTCCTAAATACTGCGCGGCCTCACGCGATGTAAACAGGCTTTCATAATTTTCTTTCATTTTTTTTCCTGTGCCTTTCTTCCGGCAATAAAAAAAGCCGGACTGCTAGAGTTTAAAAAATTCTCTTCAGTCCGGCTCGTGAGCCAGTTAAAAAACGGGTCTTGAAAAATTCTAATTTTAAATTTTAAGGAACAACCTCAATTGCAAACATCATAAACCCGTGTTCTCGTTTCTGTCAAGTGTTCGCTTATTATTTTTTTTTATATTTTTCTATTCCGTTGAAATATAAGCTTTTTATGCTTTCGCCTCTAGCTTCGCTTTTTCAGCTCTTAGCAAAATAAAATTAGCCACTCCATTCATATTTGGAATTAATTGTTCTGGTCTAAAGCTCTGGCCATAGTGCCAAAAGGTAACATTTCCTTTTAAAGAGTGTTGCAGTAAATAATCAACTTGCCAATCGGTGCTTGTGCGCTGGACGTTGATTTGTTTGATCTTGCCTGATTTTTCGTCAAGGATTTCCTCTTGAGTAATAAAACTAGAATTGTTTAAAATATAAGTGAATGTCCGTCGTAAATCGTAAGGCATCAAATGCACCCCGGCCAACTCTGATATTGCTTCCATTACCGTCCTAATGCTTTTTAAATGAGTGCCTTTTTTATATCCCGGAAAAACATATCTATTATCTTCATTAAAACGCGCTTTCAATATTTTTACAGCCAGATCAGATAAAGGCAAATAAGCCGGGCGGCGGTTCTTAGGGTCTGGCAAATACCATAATTGACGGTCAAGAAATACATTTTTCCATTCTAAAGGTAACACTTCGCCATCTTTGCCAGTTCGCGCACCTGTTAGCAGTCCAAAAATGGCCGCGTCCGCTATGGTTCGTGTCATATCCCTAAAATCGTTTCTAAGCTCTTGAAGCAATAACCATACATCGCCTAGCTTATCTTCCGGGATTATCTCTTTTCTAGGCGGTATGTAGTGCCATTTTCGTTCTGTTGTTAAGACACTGACTGGATTAACGGCCATGATCGGGCGGCGGTCTTTATCAAGCAATTTCCTTTGTGCATAGCTCAAAATTGCGCCTAGAGTTCGGAAGGCCTGATTGGTTTGTGCATAATTACCGTTTCCGCGCTTGCCTTTGGATAGTAATTCAAAACGTGACTCAATATCAGCTTCGGTTATTTTTACGATATTTTTATCGATCCAATCAGGAAAAACTTTTTCCATTTTCTGAAGCATCTTTTCACCGCTTCCGGCTTTCAGCTTATCCTTACGGCTGTTGACGTATAGTTCCGCAAAATCGCGGAGCGTCTTGCCATAACCTTGCTTGCGCTGTTTATCTTCATGCGGATTAATACCTTCCGCCATTTGAGCAAGTATTTTTTTAGCTCGTATCTTCGCTTGTGCAAGTGGTATCTTTGAGCAATCGCCAATCGTATATCGGCAATCGACTTCCTCGTCCTTTACGCGGCCTTGCACAATGTAGGTTTTGCGCGTGGTAGTTAACCGGACTCCAAAGCCGGAAGTTTTGCTATCCCAAACAAAATCTTGCGGATATTTATTATTAGTTTTTTCCGGGAGCTTCAGTCTGGCAATTACACCTTCCGTAAATTTTTTATTCATGTTTTTACCTATCCCTTGTTTTCTGTTTTTCCTGTTGTAAGTAAGTTGTAAGTAAAATAACTAAATTCCTGTAATTCACCATATAACAGCTTATAACAGTAAGGCATTGAAAAGTAAAGAGGTTTATTGATTAATAAAAGAAGCTATAACACGGTAAAACACTTAAAAAAGGGACTTAAAATCCCTCGGTCCTTGAGGCTGTGCGGGTTCAATTCCCGCCCCAGGCACCACTAAAATCTAAAATAAAACACAAAATCATAACGCGTTTATGTGAGTGCGACTATCACCATTTTTTGTCGCTTTATGTCAAATTCGAAGAAATTCAGCGAAATCAAATAATTAATTGACACATACTGAATATTTTGCTAAAAAATGAAAGTTTTCAGCATTTTAGACCTTCTCGGTTGATGTAACTGAGGGGGCGGAGCTTTAGAAAGTGTAATTATTTTTTCCAAAAGTTTTTAAATTTAAGAACATGAATAAAACTTATTGGTTGTTAATATATATTTGAAATTTATAATAAATTGTGTAGAATTTTAATTACAAATTAAATCGGAACATATAATGAAGCGTTTCAACTATCTTATATTATTTTCTTTGATTACTTTGCTGGTTTCGGCGCAGTTGTTTTTAACAGGATGCGCCAGATACCGCGAATTACCACCCGGTGCCACAAAAGACATCAGGTCAGCGGGATTTGAAGGCGTAGATATAAAAGATTTACAAAGAGCGGAAGCTTCTGACTATCCTGAAATCAGAGGCGTGGCGCTGGAAACGCGGACGGCGTCTATCCAGAGCGCCGATAAAAATAAAGCAACGAGTCTCGTCTCTGAATTAGCCGAAGACAAGGAGTTTACCGGCCTAAAAAATTTTGGTTACGAATTTTTCCAACAACACCCGATAAAACAAACAGGTGTTAAATCAGATTCCCCCGAAGAAAAAATTATTCCGGTTTCAAAGCAATACCGTGTCAGTCAGGGAGACGAGATTAATCTTTGTCTAGAAGGAAAGATTAAAAAGAAATACAATTTGTTTGTTGATTCAAGCGGCAAAATTGATATTCCCAGAGTTGGTTCTGTTTTTGTCGCGGGAATGACATTTGAAGAAATGTCTAAAGAGGTTATCAAAAAAGTTGAAAGAACAACCAGCGATCGTGTGGATGTTTCCATGCGCGCAAAAAATACGATCACTGTTTATTTTCGGGGTGAAGTGCCGCGCCCCATGCCGCGTGTTATTGGTGCTTTGTCGACCATTACCGAAGCTTTAAGATTTATCGGAGGCCCGAAGGAATCTGGTTCTCTCAGAGAAATTCAGGTGCGGCGTAAAGGAATTACCGTGGCGTATTTTGATTTGTATGAGTTGTTGTTAAAAGGAATCAAATACAAAGACATTACTTTAATGGACGAAGATGAAATAATTGTTTCGCGCAAGGGTACGGAAGTCGCCATAAACGGTAATGTTAATCGTCCGGGAGTTTATGAAATGAAGGGGCGTTATGATTTAGACACGCTGATTGCTCTTGCCGGCGGCGTTAAAGCGGAGGACAAAGATTTGAGGATTCAGGTCAGGCGGCTTGATAACGGCGAGCGCAGGATAGTATATGATGTCAGGGATAAAGAAATAAATTTGAAAAAAGCGGATGCTCCTAATCTGCAAAACAGAGATATTGTCCGGATTGTTCCTTTTGCCGAAAGTACCACTTTAGTCGAAGCTGACAAAAAATCCACTCCCGCTGAAGAACAATTAACAGAAACAAAGCCTCATAGCGGCAAGGATGACGCTGTTCTTCCTTTACAGAAGTTTGTCACCTTAACGGGTGAATTCGTTAGTCCCGGAAGATACACAATTCAGAAAGGCGAAAAAATAAGTTCTGTTATTGAAAGAGCGGGAGGATACACAAATCAAGCTTATCTCAGGGGCGCGTATTTTACGCGCGAAAGCGTCAAAAAAATCCAGCAGGAAAAGTTAAACGAAATCGCGCGCAAGGTGGAAAAAGAATTGTTTCCGCGCGGGATTGCTCATGATGGCATACAGTTAATGTATGGCGAAAGAGAGCTTAAAAGGCGCTTTGTGGAATACATCAACACTTTAAAAGCAACGGGGCGTTTGACGACTAACATTGCTCATCTGCGTCTTTTGAAAAACAGTCCGCACGATATAGAAATGGAAGAAGGAGACCACCTGCACATTCCAAAGAAAAGCAATATTGTAAATACCGTTGGTTCTGTTCTTACCGAGAAGCCGCACATTTACAATGGCAATTGGGATTACCGTGAATACATTACCGCTTCCGGAGGTTATTCAATTAGCGCTGATGAGCCGGATGTTTTTGCCATTAAGGTGGATGGTTCTATCCGCAAACTTTACCGGCCTTTTATCCGTTGGAGCGATCAAAATGAACGTTGGGAATTAACCGCTTTTGGCAGAAAAATCAACCAGATTGAAGACGGCGATGTTATTGTTGTTCCGGTAGAGCCAGACAATGTTGTCTGGTTAAGGCAGTTAAAGGATATCAATCCGCTAATCATGAACACCGCCGTTTTAGCCGGTACTGTTCTGAAAATATATTAATGAAATTGATTTTTATTGGGGCGTGAAGAGCAATAGTTTTTTGAAATTGTCGTAAATAATTCTAATTCTTGAATAAGCGGGAAGTATAATTATGCGAAAAAAATATTTTATTGTTGGAGCCTTGTTTTTAGTAACAACGGCTTTTTTATTTTTTAGCGGATGTGCCAGATACAGAGATTTGCCTCCGGGGACAGTAAAACAAATCGGCGCGGCTGATGTTCAAAATACCGCGCAAAGTCAGGATAGCAAAAATCCGATTGTCGAGGCCGAGGTTATAACCATACCGCCGCTTGATGAAAAACAGCCCACAGCCGATTATATCGTCGGGCCTTACGATCTTTTGTCGGTTAACGTCAGCGGCAAGCCCGAATTCTCCAGCATGGCATCTAAACCAGGGACAACAACTACAACAGCCGTTACATCGAGCATGGGTGTTATCACTCAGGCAATCGGCTGTCGCGTGGACGGCAACGGCAACATTCAATTGCCTTATGTAGGAACGGTTCACGTATGGGGAATGACTCCCATGGAAATTCAACAGAGGCTGATGGCTATTTATCCCAAGTATTTTACTGAACCCTGGGTGATTGTGGACGTTACGGAATACAGAAGCCATCCGATACATTTGTTAGGCCAGTTCAAGAGTCCGGGAACGTATTACATGGATAAGCCGCTTAACCTTCTGGAAGGAATCTCCATGGGCAAAGGATACGATAACATGGCTGATTTAACCGGCGCCAGATTAATCCGCGAGAAGAGAACTATACCGGTTGATGTTTACGAGCTTTTAGCCAATGGTGATCATAAGCAAAATATCTGGCTGCATGCGGGAGATACACTTTACATTCCGGACAATCGTAACCGTCAGGTTTTTGTCTTTGGCGCGGTTAAAAAACCCGGCCCTCAGCCGATTATGCCGGGAGGACTTACTTTGGCGCAGGCGATTGCCAGCGCGGAATTGCGTGATACCGGTTACGATTTGAATTATGTGCGCATTATCCGTTCTCATTCGGCCACGCGAGGCGAGCTTTTAGTTATTGATTTTGAAAAAGTTATGCGTGGCGACGCCATGCCTTTGCCGCTGAAAAACGGCGATATAGTCTATGTTCCCAAAAGTCATATCGGTAGTTGGAATGACGCGATTAATGAAATGTTACCGACATTGCAGGCCGTCAGCGCGATTTTAGCGCCATTTGTCCAGATTAAATATTTAAGCGAATAAAGACAGCGTGCTTTGCCAGTAAATATTTTTAAAAAATATTAGTGCCTTGCCTTAAAAAAATCACGACTAAAAAAGGGAATTATCATGATACCTAATGCACCCGCAAATCCTTCCGGTTTTCAAAATCAGGAGGAAATCAACATTTTTGAATACATTGCTGTTATTTTGCGGCGGAGAAAAACCTTCGCGTGGGGATTTTTAACCGTTTTTATTCTTGCCATTCTTTATACTTTTTTGATGAAACCCGTTTATGAAGCCTCATCCATGCTTCATGTTAAGGACGAAAAATCAAAAGCGGGAATTTTGGGCGAATTATCGCTCAGCACGACAAATCCCGTGAATACCGAAATTGAGATACTCAAATCGCGCACCAACGCGGAAAATGTGGTGAAAAGGCTTCATCTTAATTGGGGAATATCAAAAAAATCAGAAGGCCTTACTTTCAGCTTGCTGGAATTCAAATCGGACGCGGAAGAGCCGAAATATAAGATAGAACTTACCGGTGCCGAAACTTACAAGGTTACCGACGATGACGGAAAAACCGTAGGAGAAGGGAAGTCCGGTGTCCTGATGCAGAAAGAAGGATTCCGCCTTCTGCTGGACAATATTAAAGGCGAGGTAGGAAATAGTTTCCGGGTTGAGCTTTTGTCCGCGGATCAGATTGTTCAAAAGCTGCGCGAAGAAATAAAAGCGTCAGAAGCGGGCCGGCTTACCAGTATTATCAAGGTATCGTATCAGAATACCGATCCGGTTTTAGCCCGGGATGTCGTGAATACTCTGGTCCAATCATACCTGGAGCAGTCCGTTGGTTTTAAATCAGAAGAGGCCGGAAGGGCGGTCGGTTTTGTTGAAGAACAACTTGATGCTTTACGCGGCGAATTGGATAAAGCGGAAAAAAATCTTCAAACGTATAAAAGCGCTTCGGGTGTGATGATGTTGGATAGTGAGGCGGAAGCGCTGATTCAACAAATAGCACAAAAAGAAAAGGCCAGCGCGGAATTGGAAGTGCAAAAAAGAGCATTGCTTACTGAATATACAGACGCGCATCCGGCTGTTAGGAATATTAACCGACAACAGGAGGCAATTCGCAAGCAATTAGCTTCTTATGAAGCGCATATAAAGACGATGCCGCAAGCGGAGCGTGATTTGGCGAAACTTACGCGTATATCTAAAGTCAATGCCGATATTTACACATTTCTTCTGCAAAAGCATGAAGAAGCGCGCATTGCTCAGGCTTCCACGTTGAGCAACATAAATATTGTCGATCCGGCGATAACTCCGGAAAAGCCGGTAAAACCCAAAAAGAAGCAATATCTGCTTCTTGGTTTGCTTCTGGCGTTAGGGCTGGGTATCGGTTTGGCTTTTCTGCAGGAGTATCTAGACGATACCATTAAAAGCGCGGACGAGGCCAAGCGAGTAATGGGCTTTCCTTTATTGGCGATTATTCCGCATATTTCCGCTTTTGAAGGGCAAAATAAGTCTGCTAAGAATATGATTATTACACAGCACGAGCCCAAATCCGCTGTTTCCGAGGCTTTTCGCGCGTTGCGCACAAGTCTGCATTTTTCCGGTATTAACAAAGAAAATAAAATAATTCTGATAACCAGCAGTTTCCCGCAGGAGGGGAAGAGCATTGTTTCCTCTAACCTGTCAAGTGTAATCGCGCAGACCAAGGCGCGCGTGTTGATTATCGATTGCGATTTGCGGCGATCTTCTTTGCATGAAAAATTTGGACACAGCAAAACGCCGGGACTGAGCGAAATACTTACCGGCGATATAACATTTGCCAAAGCTATTCATGATACCGGTATTGACGGGTTAGATCTTATAAGCGCGGGCACTAATCCGCCGAATCCGTCAGAGCTTCTTGGCTCGGAAGCAATGCGGCAGTTAATAACAACTCAGCGCAAAAACTACGATTATATTGTGATTGATGCTCCGCCGGTAATGGCGGTATCGGACGCTCCGGTTTTGACATCCGTTTGTGATTTAGTTGTTCTGGTTGTGGAAGCGGGCAGGGTGCCGATAAAGATAGCTCAAAGAATGCGCGAAATGTTAAGTACAATCAAAGCTCCCGTAGCCGGCATAGTGTTTAACGATAAATCGGGTAAGGGTGAAACTTACGAATATTATGGCAGCCGTTATTATGGCAAAGGATATGGTTACGGATACTATTCCGACGAAAACGGAAACGGCAAAAATAAATCATCAATCATTAAAAAACTTTTACCGGAGAAGAAGAAATCCAAAAAGACGTGAAGAGTAAAACGTGAAATGTAAACGTGAATGGTGAAAGGTAAAGGGTGAAAAGAGCACACAAAAAATTAGATGTTTGGCGCGAAAGCGTCGATCTTGCGACAAATATATATAAAATCACAGAAAATTTTCCTAAAGCAGAAATATACGGATTAACTGCCCAGATAAGACGTGCCGTAATTTCAATTTCAAGCAATGTCGCCGAGGGAGCAGCAAGGCATTCACCGAAGGAGTTTTATCATTTCCTTACAATAGCTGGAGGATCACTCAGCGAATTGGATACTCAAATTGAAATAGCGTTTAACCTGAATTTCATTACCACTGAAATAAAACAAGATGTAGATAAAAAAATCGAATCTATATCGGCAAAATTAGCTGGTTTAATTAACAACATTAAAAAGAAAGTAAATAGCAAGAAGTAAAAAGAGAGTGTATTCAATTTCAGGTTTTGTCTATATTTATTAATAATTCACCATTCACTTTTTACTTTTTAGTAACGCTTCGCGTTAAATGATCGACTACCATTGTCACATACTGCCCGCTATTGATGATGGGCCGGAAATCATGGAAGAGGCCGTAGAAATGGCGGCCGCGTTGCGTAAAACCGGATATGATACTGTCTATTGCACGCCCCATCTTATTAAAGGCAGTTACGAAGCTGATAATAAAGATGTAAAAGCGTTAGTTAAAGAATTGCAAAAAAAAGCAATCGCGAAAAAAATTAACATTTCGTTTATTCCCGGGCGTGAATATTATCTGGATGAATATCTTTTTGATTACCTGCAAGACCCGCTTCCGATGGGTGAAACAAATTATCTCATGGTGGAAATACCAAATCACATTCCGCGTTTATTCGCCAAAGACGCCTGTTTCCGCATCAAACAGATGGGATTTATCCCCACGATCGCTCATCCCGAGCGAAATAAATTATTTTATATATCACAGCGCAAAAAGTCATTATCAGAAAAACTATTGGGTTTATTTTTTAAAGACGATGGTTTGAGCGCGAAAGAAACAACGCTTTTGAGTTATTTAAAGAGTATCGGTTGCGCGTTTCAAGCCAATCTGGGCAGTTTTATAGGATGGTATGGCCAGCACGCTCAAGACACAGCGGATTCTCTTAGAGAGAGAAATGTTTACACACACTACGGCACCGATGCTCATTCTCTGAACGCCGTCAATTTACTTACGAATAACATTGGGAGACAAGAGGGTTAGATGCTTTGGAGGAATTAGAGGCGTTAGAGGATTTAGATGCCGTGGCGATCTAAATTTTATCCCCCGCTGGCGGGGGTGGCGCAAAGCGCCGGAGGTGGAATGCTAACCATCAAAACATCCAAGCTTCTAAAACATCTATGGATGCTAAAGCTCTAAACTTCCAAACCTCCAAACCTCTAACGCTTCCAAAGCATCTAAAGCGTCTAAAGCGTCTAAGAGGTGACTTAAAGATTAAATCTTTTTAACTTAAATCTTAATTACTGGAGTTTCTAATGTCTTCCAAAACATCTAAATCGTCCAAAGCATCCAAAGCTTCTAAAGCTTCTAGCGCGTCCAATCTTCTTGGAAAAATAAAAAAGGGTAATGCGTTAATCGGTGTCATCGGGTTAGGCTATGTGGGGCTGCCTTTAGCTCTTGTCTGCGCGGAAAACGGATTCAAGATACTTGGGTTTGATATTGACAAAAAAAGACAGAAAAACTGACCAACGGAGAATGCTACATATCGCACTTGAATTCAAAAAGAATAGCCAAAGCGGTTAACAGCAAAAATCTGATGGCCACGGCTGATTTTTCGCGGCTTGATGAACTGGACATAATCATAATCTGTGTGCCGACGCCGCTTACGCCACAGCGAGATCCTGATATGTCTTATATCATTCAGACAGCGGGGCAGATACGCGCTAAGCTGCGCAAAGGCCAGCTTATCATATTGGAATCTACAACTTATCCGGGTACAACGGAAGAACTGGTAAAAGGAATATTAGAAGAAACAGGTTTGATATGCGGTCGCGATTTTTATTTGGCTTTTTCTCCGGAGAGGGAAGACCCAGGCAATAAAAAGTATTCTACAGATAATATACCCAAAGTTATTGGAGCGTTTGATAATGCCAGCGGCGATTTAGCACAGGCAATATACGATAAAGTAATTAGTAAGACTATAAGAGTTTCCAATGCCCGCACAGCGGAAGCGGTGAAACTTACGGAAAATATATTCCGCGCTATTAACATAGCCTTAGTGAACGAACTTAAAGTAATATATGAACGTATGGGGATTGATATTTGGGAGGTTTTAGACGCGGCTTCGACCAAGCCTTTTGGTTTTATGCGTTTTAATCCCGGCCCGGGCTGGGGTGGACATTGCATTCCGCTTGATCCTTTTTACCTTTCGTGGAAAGCGCGCGAATGCGGAATGGAAACCAAATTTATAGAATTGGCGGGAGAGATCAACCGCCGCATGCCTCAATATGTCATCGATAAATTACAGCAGGCGCTAAACGCGCGGGGCAAATCGGTTAAAAAAAGCGATATAATGGTGATTGGGCTTGCTTACAAAAAAGATATTAATGATGATAGGGAAAGCCCCGCTTATAAAATAATATCCAGTCTTATCGAATTAGGCGCCGAGGTTAGTTATCACGATCCTTACGTGCCTCAGATTAGAAAAACCAGACAATGGCCTGATGCAAAGCCACTTAAATCACAGCCGATCGCGCCAAAAACAATCGCGCGTGCGGACGCGGTGATTATTATTACCGATCATACTAATATTGATTATAAGCGTATTGCCCGTCACGCGAAATTGATTATTGATACCCGCGGTGTTTACCGCAAACCACTGCCCAATGTCGTTAAAGCCTGATTGCTTTAATTTTTATGTTATTTCACTATTCACTATTCACACAGTATTTAAAGGTACTTAATTACTGAAAACTTAAATTATTTTAACTTAAATCTTAAATAATATTTTTATCCAACTATCAATCAATATATTTGATGCTTGACAAATAGTATCTTATGGGATACATATAAACCATGATAGAAATCCGCCAGACCGAAGAATTCTCCAGTTGGTTTGAAAAACTTAAAGATAGAACAGCCCGCGCTAAAATTGCTATTCGTATTAGGAGAATTTCGCTGGGAAACCTTGGGGATGTGAAGCCGGTTGGTAAAGGAATTTCTGAATTGAGATTAAATTATGGTCCCGGATATCGTGTTTATTTCACACAAAAGAGTAACCGTTTAATCATTCTCCTTGCCGGCGGAGATAAAACAACACAATCCGCAGATATTAAAAAAGCAAAAAAGATTGCGCTGGAAATCGAGGTATAAAAATGAAGAAAAAAACTACCAGAATGTGGGATGCCGTCGAATATCTTAAAACAGAAGAAGACATGGTTGCCTATTTGGAAGCCGCGCTGGAAGAGAACGATCCAACATTAGTTTCTGCAGCTCTTGGTGACATTGCCAAAGCTAAGGGCATGACAGATATAGCAAAAAAGACGGGGCTTGGTCGGGAAAGTTTATACAAAGCATTATCCCGGGAAGGGAATCCTGAATTCTCTACGGTCATGAAAGTTATAAACGCTCTTGGACTGAAGCTACATGCCGGAACGGGAAAAACAAAAAAAGCCGCCTAAACCATTGGCGGAGGTGTTATGCTAATCTTCCAACCTTCTAAAGCATCTAAACTTCTTATTGTCCCCCTCTGGAGGGGGTAAGGGGGAGGAAAAAATTGTCATTGCGAGACATCCCTCGGATGTCGTGGCAATCTAACTCTTCACCATTCACGTTTAACTTTTCACCTCTCATTAAGAGGTAATAATGAAATCTTCTAAAGCATCCAAACTTCCAATCATCCAAGCTTCTAACTCTTCTAACGCTTCAAATGCGTCTAAAGCATCTAAATATCTAACTCGGAGGTTCATATGATTAAACACGGAATGGGTTGGCTGCCTGATTATCCTGATTTCAGGGATTACACAGAAGAAACAGAAGAAATTAAAACAATTCTGAAATCTTCAAAAAGCGCGAAATCCGGCAGGCTATCCCTAAAATAATTAATCTCAAAAATTACAATTATGAATATGGTAAAATACAGAAAACATGAAAGGTATTCATTGCATTGCAATATATGAGTAAATATCTTGCCCGGTTAAAAACACGGTTGTTGCAGAAGCGTCTCATAGTCAAATCATTATCTATCAGCTTTATAAGTCAAGCTGTGAGCAGCCTCACTAATTTTTGCATTGTACTTTATCTTGTGCGAGTGCTAGATAAAATTCAATTCGGTCAATATAGCTTTGGCTTTGCGTTGATTTTGTTTATTTCTGGTTTGATATGTGCTTTTATTGGAGTACAATTTGTAGTTAATCTCCCCGATCAGTCATTAGATAGTCGTGCAAATTATACTCTGCATCATCTTGTTTTAATTATAATGGGTGGGTTTATTGTTATCTGCGTTGCTTTCATTTCGAAGATAATCATTAAAACAACTTTTCCCGATTTATCCGTTATCACATTGATATTCCCCGTAGCAGTTGCATCAGTGCTTTATGCGCTACGTGACCTACTTATGCGTTTTGCGTTTTCGGAGCGCCGTGAGGGATTAGTCTTTGTAAGCAATGTTGTTGTTGCTGTTACCATAACGACGCTTTTTTTTATCATATCAGTCACAGGGAACTCGATCAAGGCGTCGTCGGCACTTTATGCATATGCGATCGGGCAAGCAGCGGGGTCAATATATGTGATTATGATATTTAATCTACCATGGCGCGAGGCGAATCTGTTAAAAATAATACAGGCTTTTTATGAATCTTGGACTGGAGGACGTTGGCACATTTTAACTACATTAGTATATAGCTTACGAGCACAAGCCCACAACTTTGTAGTTACTCCGATATTAGGTTTTGCAGCTTTAGCAGAAGTTAATGCTGCACGTATACTTTTAACACCCGCTATAATGGCAATTCCGCCATCAACTCAAGTTATAATGCCGAGATTTGCTGAACAGCGCGCTAAAGGAAATAAAAAACTATTTCAAACATCCATGATTTGGATTGTTACGTTGTCCAGTATTGCAATCATTTATTCAATACTCTTGTTGTTTTTTTCGCCCTGGGTGGTGCCATTAGCTCTTGGCAAAGAATATAGTCATACTGGACCACTCATAATTATATGGTGTTTTGCAATAGTTTTTTCAGTATTTCGTAATGGTGTATCGGTTGCTTTGTTGGTTATTCGATCATTTCGACGGCTTCTTTATGCTAATATAGTGGCAACAATAATGACCATAGTATTTGCCATAACTTTTGCACGTATCTTTGGTGCAGGTGGCGCAGTTTTTGCTCTTGCTCTCTCTGAGTTTTTATTATCAATTATGCTATTTGTATTGTTAAAGACACAGTTAGCGAATAAGAAAACAATATAATACATAAGGATATTTGCTATAAGTAATCATTATGAAGCGACATAAAATTAATAAACG
>ERZ1026800.1611-NODE-1611-length-13876-cov-5.083861_pt1 | contig 13876 bp, 10 predicted proteins | sample MGYA00520873_ERZ1026800 | MGnify/ENA primary metagenome ERZ1026800 (study PRJEB33270, sample SAMEA104284475) | anaerobic digester metagenome | biome: Anaerobic digester microbiome; feature: mesophilic sludge digester; material: Anaerobic digester biomass...
ACACCGGCGACGGACCACACAACTTCCCCCGGCCATCAGGCCGGGGCTCCATTGCGGCGACATCGTGCAGGGCACCAGGACCCCGACGCTGCGCGGCTTCCCCCGGCCATCAGGCCGGGGCTCCATTGCGGCGTCGTCTACCAGCTCTGCATGGGCATCGCCACAGTCATCTTCCCCCGGCCATCAGGCCGGGGCTCCATTGCGGCCCTCCACCTCGCGGCGCTGTCCCGCCACGCCACACGACCTTCCCCCGGCCATCAGGCCGGGGCTCCATTGCGGCCGTCTCCCGTAAACGACGGTCCACGTAGCGATCCCCCTTCCCCCGGCCATCAGGCCGGGGCTCCATTGCGGCACCCGTCCGCCGGCCAGTCGTCCAGCACCCCAACCCACTTCCCCCGGCCATCAGGCCGGGGCTCCATTGCGGCGCCGGGGTTCCGCCCGAAACCGGCAGGCTCTCGGCGCTTCCCCGGCCATCAGGCGGGGGCTCCATTGCGGCTAGCCGCCGGTGTCAGCCGCGCGTGTCTTGTACCCCCAGCTTCCCCCGGCCATCAGGCCGGGGCTCCATTGCGGCCGCTGGACAACCCGGTGGCGGTGCAGTTCCTGCACCGTTGGTTGGCGGTGGTCGTTGTCGTCGGCGCGTTGGTAGAGGCAGCCAGGTTGTACCGGGCGGGGGCACGGCCCCACGCGTTGGCGCTCAAGGTGGCCGTGGTGGCGCAGTTCCTACCCGGCGCACTCACGTTGGTGCACGCGGTGCCCGTCGCGTTGGGCGTCGCCCACCAGGCGGGGGCGGTAGTGCTCCTGGTCGTCACCGTCGTGGCCGCGCACTGGTGGATGGGTGGCGCCCGCAGCACTGCCGGGCAGCGTCGGGAGGCTGCTCGCTAATCCGTTCCGTGGCACCGCGGCGCCGTTCTCTTCACGGTGAGTAGCGGCACGAACGCGCTCCGAAGTACTTTCAGAAATAGGTTGACGACGGCCTGCTTTTCCGTCATACTCGAACACATGTACGACTTGGAGATCTCGGGCGAACCAACCCCGATCGACCCAACTTCAACCGGCGGCCCATCCGCCAATCCGGTCGGCGCCGAACCATCCGCGACCCAGTTCACCAACTGGGCAACCGGTGGGGCCGACGAGACAATCGGCTGGGCCGCCCCGCCGACCGGATTGCATGCCGAGATCGTGGCGCAGCTTCATGACGATTGCGCTTACAAGACTGATGGGCCGACCGGTGAAATCACCGAGGCCGAGGGTGCCCAGCTGAACGAGACTGTGCGAGCGCTCGCCGGCGTGGTGAACGCCACCCACGGCCGCATGGTGCTCGCCATGAGCCGAATCCTCGAAACCGGCTGGTGGAACAGCGACGGCATCCTCTCCGCCAAACACTGGCTGTCGATCCACTGGTCCACCACCTCCGCCAACATCACCCGGGTCATCGCCGTCGCCAAGAAGGCCAACACCTACCCCGAGGTGATCGACGCCCTCGTCGCCGGAGAGATCAGCCTCGAAGCCGCCCAACTGATCTGTCGTCGGGTCCCCACCGAATTCCAAACCGATTTCGTCGGCTATGCCCGCAACATGACCATGACTCAGCTTCGGTCATGCACGCCGGCGGTTCCGGCCCCAAACGACGAGGCGGAACCCGAGCCAGGGCTGGACCCAACCGGTGAAGCCGGCGACGAGACCGAGCAGGCCACCGACGCGGCCAACGAAGGTGACGCCCCCCAGAACGAGTCGGCCACCGCCGACCCGCCCAACCGGGTGTCGTTCGGGCTCCACGGCGATGGCCGCTGGTCGCTCAACGCCAACCTGTCAGCCGAGGACGGCGCTCTGTTCGAAACCGCCCTCCAACAGGTCAGGGACTTGGCGTTCAACGCTGCCGAGGACCCCGACGAGAAACTCCGACTCACCTGGGCCGACGCGTTCATCGGTCTGGCCCGACGGTCGCTCGACCACGCCGATGCCGACACGGCCGACGGCCGTCCCACCGACCGCTCCCTCGTCCACTTCCACTACCAACTCGGGCGCCTCTACCTCGACGGATCGAGCGAACCGCTCCCCCACGCCATCGCCCGCCAGATCCTCTGTGACACCAACCTGGTCGCCATCGGGTTTCGCAACGGCCGCCCGGTCGACCTGGGCCGCAAGACCAGAACGATCCCCGACCGGCTCCGCCGTATCGTGCTCCGACGCGACGGCGGCTGTGTCGTACCAGGCTGCGGCGCCACCCGCGGCTTGGAGATCCACCACCGCATCCACTGGGAGGACGGCGGCCCCACCGATGCCTCCAACCTCATCGCAGCCTGCAAAGCCCACCACCGAGCCCACCACCACGGCCTCCTCCACATCCATGGCGACCCCTACTCCGGGCTGACGTTCACCAACGCCAATGGCAAACCGATCTGCGCCCAACCACCGATCACACCGTCGGAATCCAGCCCCGAACGGCTCACCGACGACGCCCAAACCCACGGCATGACCGACCCCGAGCAGCAACGACTCGGACCTGTCGGCGGCAAGCTTCAACGCTGGGCGATCCTCCCCTGGCCGAAGCCCATTCCACCACGATCACCCAACCTCACCCCGATCACACCCGTTCCCTCCGAAACTGGCGTCAACATCCCACCAACGCTCGTCCGCCGGGAATAGCCCAGCAGTCTTGGTCGGCATCAAAGACACCGCTCACGCCCGGTCCGCCAACGGTGGACCGGGACCCGGCGCGCAATTGGCTCGGTTCAGCCGGAGGCTACCCGGAGGTAGACCGACGTCATTGAGGACGAGCGGGGTGCCGACATCGAGCACGCCTCCGCTGGTCACCCGCAATGGGCGGACGTTAAACGGTCATTCGCAGTCCGCCATCCACCCGGATGAGATCATCGTCGTCCCCGCCACGTACTTCAGTGCTCGATCGGTGACCGTCACAGCCGATCGGCGACGAGGGCGGCGATCTTGCGGTTGGCGGTTCGCGGCAACACGGTCGTGATCGCTGCGGAGACCCGATTGGCCATGCCCGTGACCCGAACCGTCTTGCCGGAGGCGGTGGCGACCAGCGCCTCGGTGGCCACTTGATCCGCGCTCTGCCAGAGAAACCCTGGTAGATCATCGCCGGTGGCGCCGCCGGTCTCGCCGAACTCGGTATGCGTGGCGCCAGGACAGATCGCCGTGACAACGACGTGAGAGGAATTGAGTTCTTCATGTAGCGATTCGCTGAAGCTCGTGACGAACGCCTTGGTGGCGGAGTAGACCGCGAAACCCGGCCCCGGTGCGTGCCCGCCGAGTGACGAGATGTTCATGATCCAGCCGCGTTCCCGCTCACGCATGGGCGTCACGGCCGCGTGTGCGAGCTCGACCAGCGCCGTGACGTTCAGGTCGATGACCTGACGGTAGGCATCGAAGTCACCCTCCGCGAACGGACCGCTCGCTCCCACGCCGGCGCAGTTCACGAGGAGGTCCACCGGCCGGTCGGGGTCGGTGAGACGGGCGACGACCTCAGCCATCGAGGCCGGGTTGGTCAGATCGGCGACGAGGGTGTCAACCTGACCCCGACCTGGTCCGGCGAGCCCGGTGACCAGTTCGTCGAGTCGGTCTCGGCGGCGAGCCACGACCGTCAGGTCGACGCCGGCGATGGCGAGTTGTCGTGCGATGGCCGCGCCAATGCCGCTGGATGCTCCGGTGACGAGGGCGGTGTTCCAGGGATGCTGCACCGGCTCAGGCTAAACCGAGCGGGTTCAGCCCCTGGTCGATGGAGTAAGCGTCTGGTCCGAGATTCAGGCATCCGCCGCCGACACCCAACGCACGTGACGTTCAATCCCCGTCACATCCGTCGCCCTGAATGACGCCGGAGTGATCTATGTGACGGAGACATCGATCTGACCTTCGGGCCGGCAGACCCACGCCAGGGCTTCGCCGAGTGAGATGCCGATGCGATCGACGTCAAGATCGCCGCTGGGCTTGTCGTTCGGGTCGCGAACCTTGACGCGGTCATCGACTCCAGACGGGCCGCCGGACGCCTCAAGGACCAGGCTGCGCTTCCGTACCTTGAGTCGCTCAGGGCGGAGATCACACGGGAGTCCGCCCCCGACGCTGGATAGTTCTCGACGATCGCGTCGCCGCGGCGGGGTTGCAGGCCAACGTGCGGCTCCCGGTGACGGCGAAACGGGTCGACGGTGTGCAGCGGTTAAGCTGGTCACCCCCCAAATCTCACGTCGCGCGCGCCGCACTCCAACGGTCACACCCACCGTCGCCAGCGCGCTGCTTTCTGGCCAGCGACGTCCAAGCTCTGAGTCGAGGCCCAGTGTCAACGTCACCCTCCCCTGCCGTCCCCACAAGCGCTGAAGCCCACGAGCGTTCCGTGCCCGTCGAGGGCTTCCGCAACGTGGCCATCATCGCCCACGTCGACCACGGCAAGACCACCATGGTGGACGCCCTGCTCGGCCAGGCCGGCGCCATGTCCGCACACCACAAGGCCGATCCAACCGATGCACCCGACGGGCACGCCACCCGGGTGATGGACTCGATGGACCAGGAGCGCGAGCGGGGCATCACGATCCTTGCGAAGAACACGGCGGTGCGCTGGCCGCTCTCGGCCGAGCATGGCGGGGGCGAGGCCGGCGAGGTCAAACTGAACATCGTCGACACCCCGGGCCACGCCGACTTTGGCGGCGAGGTGGAGCGCGCGCTCACCATGGTGGACGGCGTGTTGCTGTTGGTCGACTCCTCCGAGGGGCCGCTGCCACAGACCCGGTTCGTGCTTCGCAAGGCGCTGGAGCTGGACCTTCCTGCCGTGCTGGTTGTCAACAAGGTCGACCGTCCCGACGCGCGGGTGGCCGAGGTGGTGTCCGAGGTGGAGGAACTGTTCCTTGACCTCGAGGCTGAGATGCACCAGCTTGAGTTTCCAATCGTCTACACGAATGCCAAGGCAGGCACGGCGTCGCTCGATCCCAACACCCAGGAGGCAAACCTCGAGCCCCTGGTGCGAACGCTGGTCGAGCACCTGCCCCCGCCCAGCCACGACCCCGAGGCTCCGCTGCGTGCATGGGTGACCAACCTTGACTCCAATCCCTTCGTCGGACGCCTGGCGTTGTGCCGGGTGGTATCGGGCACGATCAAGAAAAACCAGCCGGTTGCCTGGTGCAAGGCCGACGGAACCATCGTCTCGGCGCGCACCGGCTCGGTGTTCGTCACCGAGAACCACGAGCGCATCGAGGTGGACTCGGCCGGGCCCGGCGAGCTCGTCGCAGTGTCGGGCATCGAGAACATCAACCTTGGCGAAACGCTGGCCGATCCCGAGGATCCCCGACCGCTGCCGGTGATCACCGTCGACGAGCCCAGCCTGTCGATGACGATCGGAATCAACACTTCGCCGATGGCGGGCAAGGAGGGTTCCAAGCTGACCGCCCGTCTGGTGAAGAACCGGCTCGACACCGAGTTGCTCGGCAATGTCAGCCTGCGGGTGCTTCCGACCGAGGCGCCCAACGCGTGGGAGGTTCAGGCTCGCGGCGAACTGCAGTTGGCCGTGCTGATCGAGGCGATGCGGCGGGAGGGCTTCGAGCTCACCGTCGGCAAGCCCCAGGTGCTCGTCAAGGAGATCGACGGAGTACGCCAGGAGCCCTTCGAGCGGCTGACCGTCGACGTGCCCGAGGAGTTCTCCGGCACGGTCACCCAGTTGCTGTCCGAGCGACGGGGGCGGATGAACGAAGTCAGCCATGGCGACAGTGGTTGGGTGCGCCAGGAGTGGATCGTGCCGGCCCGTGGCCTGATCGGCTTCCGCACGAAGTTCCTCACCGAAACCCGCGGCACCGGCATCCTCAACCACGTGTTCGAGGGCTACGAGAAATGGGCCGGCGGCATCCGCGCCCGAGCAACCGGCTCGATCGTCGCCGACCGTCGGGGCCCCACCACCGCCAACGCCATCATTTCAATCCAGGAGCGCTCGTCGCTCATGGTTGGGCCCGGCGTTGAGGTGTACGAGGGCATGGTGGTGGGCGAGAACAGCCGGCCCGACGACATGGACGTCAACATCTGCAAGGAAAAGAAGCAGACCAACATGCGGGCATCCGGCTCGGACAACACCGAGAAGATCACGCCACCCATGCCAATGGGCCTCGACCGTGCGCTGGAATTCATCGCCACCGACGAGTGTGTCGAGGTGACCCCCGAGTCGATTCGACTGCGCAAGGTGGAGCTGGACCCGACCGTCCGAGCCCGGGCGGCCAAGAAGGCCAAGGCGGACGCCTAGCTGCAGAGCGGAGGTCTGACCGCCGCTGCCGAGGTCTGACAAGCTACGGCGATGAGAGTTGTGATCGCTCGTTGCTCGGTCAACTACGAAGGACGACTGAGCGCGCACCTGCCCAGCGCCGTGCGCCTGATCATGGTGAAGGCCGACGGCTGCGTGGCGATCCACGCAGACGGAGGCGCCTACAAGCCGCTGAACTGGATGAACGCCCCCAACCGCCTGATTGAGGAGCCCGACGAGTGGCGGGTGACCAACACCAAGGGCGACACCCTGCGCATCACCATGGAGGAACTGCTCAGCGACTCGTCCTGGGAGTTTGGGGTGGACCCGGGGCTTCAGAAGGACGGGGTGGAGGCGCACCTTCAGGAGCTGCTGGCCGCTGACCCAACCCGCATTGAGGACGGCCTCACCTTGGTGCGACGCGAGCATTCGACCGACATCGGCCCGGTCGACCTGCTGTGCCGCGACCCAGCGGGGGTGGCAGTGGTGATCGAGGTCAAGCGTCGCGGCGAAATCGACGGCGTGGAGCAACTCACCCGCTACCTTGCCCGCATGGAGCGCGACCCCACGCTTCGGCCCCTGCGGGGCATCTTCGTGGCCCAGAGCATCAAGCCACAGGCCAAGGTCTTGGCCCAGTCCCGCGACATCGCCTGCGTCGAGGTCGACTACGACTCACTGCGCGGCATCGAGTCGCCACAACAGGCCCTTTTCTAGAGACACATTCCGAGGAGTTCCTCATGCAAACCTGCCGCAGCTGTCAGAGCGCCAACCTCGACGCGGCCGTGACGTGTTCGGTGTGTGGCGAGTCGCTGGAGAGTTACTCGATCACCGAAGCTCCCGCTACCCCACCGCCCTACGCGCCACCACCACCCCAACCGACCTACGCGCCACCACCTGGATACGGGGCACCACCACCTCCCGGGCCGCCATCGGCCACCGTGTATGCACCTCCGGGAACGCCGGGTGGATACATGGCGACCAACCCCACCAACAACATGGCGATCACGTCGCTGGTGCTGTCCATCGTTGGCGTCGCCACAGCACCGCTGTGCTACCTGCCGATCCTGCTCGCACCGGTCGGAGCCATTATCGGCCACATGGCCCTGAACCGCATCAAGACCTCCGGCCAGGAGGGCCGAGGTCTGGCGCTGGCGGGGATCATCATCGGCTGGTTCGGCACCCTGCTGGCGGTGGGAGTGGTGATTCTGATCATTGTGCTCGTCGCTGCCGGCTCGGGTTCCACCACCTGAGGGCCATGACGGCAGCAGTTGTGCAGCGCGCCGGTCTGGCCGACGAGGCCCAGGCGCGGTCGGCGGGGTGGCTGATCAACTCGGGGTTGCGCCCTGGCGACCGCCTCGCCATCTCGGCTCCCAGCAGTCTCGACTATCTCAACGTGGCCCTGGGTGCGCTGCGCAGCGGGATGATACCGGTGTTGATCAACACGTCGCTCCTGAAGGACGAGGTCGAGTACATCCTGAGCGACGCCCGGCCCGCCATCGTGATGGGAGAACACGAGGTGGTTGCAGCCACCAAACATCACCGGCGTGCCGCCTTGTCACGGTGGCCCCTCGGGCGGCCGATGGCCTACACGTCCGGCACCACCGGACAGCCCAAAGGCGTCTACTCGGGGGTCCTCAGCGAGACGGAGGCCCAGTCGCTCTGGGCCGAGGAAATCGATCTGTGGGGCATCACCGCCGCAGACACCTACGTACAGATCGGTCCGCTCTATCACTCCGCTCCGCTGCGCTTCGCAGCCTGCGTGCAACTGGCGGGCGGGTCCGTGGTCGTTCCGGGCCCGTTCCAAACGGAACGCACCCTGAAGGCCATCCTGGAGCACTCCCCCTCGGTCGGTTTCGCTGCACCCATCCATCTCAAAAGGTTGTTCGCCGTCGACCCTGACGATGCCTGGACCGACATGCGTCTGCTGGCCCACGCCGGCGCGCCGTGCCCACCGGAGGTGTCTGCGGAAGCCAGGCGACGCTTTGGAGACGAAGCGGTTTGGGAGTTCTATGGCAGCACCGAAGGTCAGTTCACCGTGTGCTCGCCGGCCGATCGGCTGGCTGCGCCCGGGTCGGTTGGTCGAGCTCGACCCAACCGCAGGCTCCGGCTGGACGACGACGGCCACATCTGGTGCACCGCCCCGCCCGCCGCCGCCTTCACCTACTGGGATGACCCGGAGCGCACCAAGCTCGCATGGCGAACCACGTCGGATGGCCACGCCGAATTCACCGTGGGTGATCTGGGCCGCCTGGTGGATGGTTACCTGTACCTGGACGGGCGGCGGGACGACCTGATCATCTCGGGTGGGGTCAACGTCTACCCGGCCGAGGTCGAGCGGGTGTTGCGCCAGGCGGACGGCGTGGAGGACGTCGCAGTGTTCGGCGTCGCCGATGATGAGTGGGGCGAGGCGGTCAACGCCGTGGTGGTGCCGCGCTCAGCCGCCGATCACACCGCTGACACCACCTTGATCGACGCCGTCAACGCGCACGCCCACGCTTCCTTGGCGCCCTACAAGCGCCCCAAGCGGGTTCTGGTGCGCGCCTCGATCCCCGTGAGCTCGACCGGAAAGGTACGTCGCTCGACCCTGTCGAGCGAGTTGGCCCGTTAGGCCGGATCGAACGTGACCCGACCTGCGTCCAACACGACGCGCCCGTCACCGCCGTGGGTGGAAAACCGCGCTGCGCCGTCGCCATCACGCCACATCCGCACCGTAAGCGACTCACCAGGAAACACGGGAGACGAGAACCGGCCCTCCATCGAGCGGAACCGGGCAGGATCACCCTCGCACAGCCCCTGCAACAACGCCCGACCAGTGAACCCGTAGGTGCACAGCCCATGGAGTATCGGTCGGTCGAAACCGGCCAACGCGGCGAAGGACGGATCCGAGTGCAGCGGGTTTCGGTCGCCCGACAGGCGGTAGGTCAGCGCCTGATCCTCCCGGGTGGTCAACGTCACCTCAAGATCGGGGGTCGACCCCTCGTGCGGCATGCTGCGGGACCCCGAGGGCCCACGCTCACCGCCGAAGCCGCCCTCACCACGGATGAACACCGACATGACCTTGTCAAACATGGGCTCACCATCCGGCGCGACCGACCGCGAGGTCACCTCGACCACGGCACCCTTGCCCTTGTCCCAGACCGCCGTCACCTCACCCGTGGTCACCACCGAGCCCTGCACCGGCAGTTCCCGGTGCAGGGTGATCGCCTGCTCACCGTGCACCAACATGGCCGGGTTGAATGTGCCGATGTTGGCGAAGGCACCCGAGGCATCACCCAGCACCACGGCCTGCGTTGGGTAGGCACGCTGGGCGATGTTCATCGAATTTTCGGTGGTAAAGGCCAGGTCGGTGGTGCCTGCGCCGATGCCGACGGCATAGAGCAACGAGTCCTTGGACGTCCACGACGACTCGACAGGCGTGCCGGTCGTGCCGACTGCGTCCGGATTGATTGCCACGGTCGTTCTCCTCGATCCGGACGGCCACACGGGGTGCCGAATCCATCCCATTCTGTCGCAGGTTCGTGGCACATGGGGTGACAAACCCCTGCGTCCAACCAGCAAACCCACCCACTCCCTCAGCCAGTGCGGCCATTGCCGCCACTTTTGGTCCCCCATGCGCGATGGTAGATCGGTGAGTTTGTCGCGCCGAACGGTCCTGATCGCATGTTTCACGCCGTTGGTCGCCATGGCTGTGCTCTCGGCGGGCTACCTCATCGACGGCGCGCTCCAGAACGGCAAAGTCGTCCGCAACGTCTCCGTTGCCGGCGAGGACGTCGGCGGGCTGAATCGACCCGAGATGTTGGCCCAGGTGAAACGGTTGGCCGAGGGCTTCCCCGATACCCCCGTCAGCATCACCGCCGACGACCTCATTTTGAACACCACCGCCGGCGACCTGGGGTACGAAATCGACGTGAACACCACCGTCGATCGCGCGTTCGCTCAGGGTCATCAGGGCTACAGCCCGGCCAAAGCGGTGCTGTGGTTGTCCAACCTGTTCGAGGAGTACCGGTTGCCCGTGGCCCTGACGACCGACCAGGACCGGTTGAACTTCACCGTGCTGGCCCTTGAGGGCGACCGCCGCACCGATCCGGTGAACCCGGCCATCACCTTCGCCGGCACCACACCTGAGCTGACGCCTGGAATCCCTGGTCGCAAGATCGATCCCTCGTCGATCACCAATCAACTTCCCGGTTCACTCAACAGGTTGGGAGAGCCGATTGAGCTGACCGCCACCCGGGGAACCATCCCAACGCCCATCTCCGACGACGTCATGGTCATGATCAAGGCACAACTCAACAATATTTTGGGGACACCATTCACCCTTCGGGCAGGCGATCAAAGCGCCGAGGTGGAGCCAAGCGAGATCGTCCCGCTGCTTTCGGTGACGACCAAGGGCAACAAGCCTCAGGTTGTGGTCGATGCCAAGGCGGCCGCCTTACTGCTGACCGACAAGCTGCCAACCCCCTCCAACCCAACAGGGGTGCGGTTCACGCTGGGACCAAACGGGCCCGCCCCCGTCGGCGGCAAGGATGCGGTGGTCTGTTGCGACAAGACCGCAGGCACCGTCTTCACCAAGGCGATCGAGCAGGCTCAGCACGACGTCAAGTTGCCGACAACCAAGTACAGCGCCGCCCAGGGACTCAAGGATGCTGCTCAGGCGGGCGTCAAAGAGCAGGTCGCCACGTTCACCACGGAACACCCGGCCGGCCAACCCCGAGTGCAGAACATCCATCGCATCGCGGATCTCACTCAGGGGGTGTACATCCCTCCGGGTGGGTCGTTCTCGGTCAACGACTTCGTGGGGCAACGCACCGAGGAAAAGGGGTTCGTCTCTGCACCGGTGATCGAAGACGGTGTCTTCACCAAAGACACCGGCGGGGGCATCAGCCAATACGCCACCACGCTGTTCAATGCATCGTTCTTCGCCGGTTTGGACATTCCGAGGTACAAGGCACACTCGGTGTACATCTCTCGGTATCCGTTCGGACGAGAGGCCACCCTCGCCTATCCGGGGGTGGACCTGAAGATCTCCAACCCAAGCCCCTACGGCGTCATGATCTGGCCCACCTACACCGACACGTCCATCACGGTCAGCCTCTACTCCACCAAATGGGCCAACGCCGACCAGACCGCTCAAACCGGCGAAAAAGAGGGCGAAGGTGGGCTGCGTTGCGGCAACATCACCACCCAGCGCACCACCACGGTCATCGCCACCGGCGCCGCGACGAATGACACGTTCAATGCCAGCTACGTGTGCAAGGAGCCGGAGACCAAAGGGGACTAACTTGGCCCGGTGACAGACGTGATGAAAGACATCGAGAACTTCGAGTTCATTGACCGCATGAGCGACAGCGATGCACTCATGTGGAGCATCGAGAAGGACCCCCTGCTCCGGTCCACCATCGTCACCGTCAGCACCTTCGAAGGCAGCCTGGACCACGATCGGGTCCGTCACCAGGTGGACTTTATGAGTCGGGCGATCCCCCGACTGCGGCAGCGGGTCAGGGCGAACCCGTTGTCGATTGCCCCGCCCCGCTGGGAGTTCGACCCGTACTTCGATCTGGCCTATCACCTGCGATTTGTCACGGTGTCGGAGGGTGCCACCCTGCACGACGTGCTGTCGATGGCAGAGCCCATAGGCATGCAAGGTTTCGATCGGGCCCGACCGCTCTGGGAGTTCACGGTGGTTGACGGCCTGGCCGATGGCACCTCAGCGGTGATCATCAAGATCCACCACTCCATCACCGACGGTGTGGGCGGCATGAAGTTGCAGTTGGCGCTCTTCAATCTGTCACCCGACGACCCAACTCCCGAGTTACCCGACGCCCCCGAGATCCACGTACTGAGCCAACCCGAGCGCGTGGCCGACGCAGTCAGCCACGAGAGTCGCCGCAGCGCCGGCATGTTTGCCGATTGGGCCAAGCGGGGCCTGGGTGGCGTACTGGGCGTCCTCACCGACCCCGTTGGCGCGCTCGCCGACGCGGAGGAACTCAGCGGCTCGGTGGTGCGCATGATCAAACCTGCGTCACCGATGAGCCCGCTGATCACCGAACGCTCGTTGTCGGTTCGCTTCGACACGCTGCAGTTTCCCCTGGCCCAGGCCAAAGGGGCGGCCAAGGTGTCAGGCGGCCGTCTCAACGATGCCTTCATCGGCGGCTTGGCGCTCGGTTTGCGCCGCTACCACGAGGCCCACGCGCGCAACGTCGGTGCGCTCCGCATGAACATGCCGATCAACATCCGTAATCAGACCATCGGCAATCAGGCGGGCAATGCGTTCATCCCCGCCCGAGTGGAGGTGCCGCTGCACCCCGATGACCCCGCCGAGATCATGAAAAAGGTGCGCACCGCGGTGCTGTCCGCCCGGGACGAACCCGCCAACGAGCTGATGGAGTTGCTGTCCAACGGCCTCAACCGGCTGCCAACCTCGATGACGTCATCGCTGTTCGGGGCCATGCTGAAGGGAAACGACTTCACCGCATCGAACGTTCCGGGTGCCCCCATCCCCATCTATCTCGTGGGCCAACGCATGCTGAGCCAATACGCCTTCGGCCCCAATGCCGGGTCGGCGATGAACTTCACCCTCGTCAGCTACGCCGACGAGTGCTTCATCGGCGCCAACATCGACCCGGTGGCCGTGCCCGACCCGGACGTGCTCATGCTGTGCGTGCAGAAGGGCTTCGACGAAGTCCTGTCGCTCAGCCCTGCCGGCTAGCGCGCTGATGAAGACAACCGTCGTCGTCGGCGCCGGCCCGGCCGGGTGCGCAGCAGCCATCACGCTGGCCCGCAGCGGCGCCCCGGTCACCCTGATCGACAAGGCCACGTTTCCTCGGGACAAGATCTGCGGCGACGGCCTGACCACCGGCGCCCTCCGGGAACTGGAGTCGCTGGGCTTCTCCCCGGACGGTGTCGCCAACTGGACCCCGGTGTCGGACGTGGTGGTCCGTTCCCCCACCGGATCGGTCGTCCGCTTCCCGCTGCCCCGTGACGACAGCCTGCACGCGGTGGTCGTGCGGCGCCTCGATCTGGACGCGGCGCTGCTGAAACACACCCGCAGTTTCGACGTGGAGGTGCTGGAGGGCGAGGGCATCGCAGCGATCGATCCCGGCGCCGACGGCATCGAGGTGACCACATCCGGCGGGCGCACCATCGCAGCCGGACGAATCATCGCCGCAGACGGCATGTGGTCGGCCACCCGCAAACTCTCAGGGGACACCGTCGACCGCTACCGGGGCGACTGGCACGCGTTCCGTCAATACTTCACCGGCGTCACCGGCCCGGCGGCCGACGACCTGAAGGTCGGCGACAACGTCTACATGCGCCACAGCAAGGCGGGCGAGCTCTGCGAGCGCTTCAACAGCCTGCTGCTGGTCGAGGGCGACGAGATCGTCGACGAAGTCCCCACCTACCGCGGCGAGGGCCAGGCCTTCCTCTAGCTCGGCATCGGGGGAGATCGCCCTTGCCTTTGCGTGAGTATCGCCCCCGAAATCCTCCCGGCCAGTGACGAAGTTCAGTCCCCGAGGACCGTCCTCGCGTAGTCGTTGCTGAAGGTCCGGTTCGGATCGAGCCGGTCGCGGATCGCGGCGAACTTCTCCCATTCCGGGTAGAGCGGTGCCAGGGTCGCGGCCGACTTGGTGTGGCGCTTTCCCC
>ERZ1026800.1614-NODE-1614-length-13856-cov-3.203292_pt1 | contig 13856 bp, 21 predicted proteins | sample MGYA00520873_ERZ1026800 | MGnify/ENA primary metagenome ERZ1026800 (study PRJEB33270, sample SAMEA104284475) | anaerobic digester metagenome | biome: Anaerobic digester microbiome; feature: mesophilic sludge digester; material: Anaerobic digester biomass...
TACTAGCAACAGAGTTGATTATGATTATGTTGTACGAATGCAGAAGTTGTTTGCAAAATGGTATGCAGAAGGAGAACCAGTTCATGGTATGCCATACAGATTCCCGATCTGCACAATCAATCTGGCTTGCAACGAAAATAAAGAAATATTGGACCAGGATTTTCTTGATTGGGTTTCAAGAATTAATATTAAAAATGGTACTTTTAATATTTACGTGAATTCTGGCAACAAAATCGCTTCTTGTTGCAGGCTTGTTAATGATAAGTCTCGCATGGAAGCAAGAGGAGATTCTTTTGGTAATGGTGGCCTAAATTTAGGTTCTCATAGGGTAGTTACCATAAACTTACCCAGAATTGCTTTGAAGGCTAATGGTAATCATGAAAAGTTCTTTGTTGATCTTACCAAGCAGTTGGAAATTTGTAAGGATCTTCTTGTTGTGCATCGTGAAGAAATATTACAACGCAGGATTGATCAAGGATTCTTGAAGTTCTTTAAGCCTTTGGGTTGGTTCACGTTAAAACGATTATTTTCTACTATTGGCATAATTGGCATATATGAATGTTGTTACTTCATGGGAATTGATATTAAGTCTAATGACGGTATAAAGTTTACAACAGAAGTATTGAACTTTATTGAGGATTTTGCTAAAGTTGCTAGCGAAGAAACAGGAAATTCTTTTAACGTTGAAGAAATTCCAGGTGAGTCGGTTGCTGTAAAACTTGTAGAAAAAGACAAGATATTATTTGGTGAAGATAAAATACCATTCAAACTATATAGCAATCAATACATACCATTGATTGTAGATGCACCTCTTCCCGAAAGAATATGCCTTACTGGAAAGTTCCAGGATATATTGTCTGGCGGTGGAATACTTCATCTTAATGTTAGTGACCGAATAGAAGATCCAGCTGTTATGAAACATCTTATAGAATATTCTGTGAAGCACGGTGTTTCCCACTGTGCCGTGAACTATTCCTTTGGCGAGTGCGAAGATGGTCATGTTACAGTTTGCGGTAATTCTGAAACTTGTCCAATTTGTGGCAAAAAAATAATATCCCATATGACTAGAATTGTTGGATATTTTACTTTGACCACGTCTTGGAATCACGTAAGAAGAGAATACGAATTCCCGAGAAGGGTATTTTCTTAATTTTTTTCCCAACCAAAAAGTATATAACTGTGATATGCCAAATAAGTAGTTATGTTGGAAGGTCTAGAATGATATCAGTTGATGAAATGTACGGTGCTGGCTTCACCATGATTGTGGAAGATATGGCTGCCCTTAATGACCTGGAACCGCAAAGCCAAGAACAAATAAATATAATGTTTGAAGAAATTCGCGAAGTTTTAAATCGACATAACTTGGACATTTGCATAGTTGCTTCGCAAGAAGACGCGAAACGATTTCAAGGTCGTTTATTAATCACTGACATGATCAATGCTGTTGACAAACTATGTAAGGAAGGTTCGGAGATGACCCATGAATGAAGAAAGATTACTAGAAAAAATAAAGAATCAATGTAAAAGACAATTAGTTACCGTCGACATGCTACTTAAAGGAAAATCCTTTCAAAGTAGCGAAAAAGTTATAAACGATATACAAAAACTCGTGTCGGATGGTAAACTATACACAAAATCGTGTTGTAACGAAGGTCGATTTGAAACACGTTTGCTAGTTACTGGCGAGGAAGTAATTGAATTTGCACCTAGCCAAAAAAAGGTTCGGAAAACCTCTAAAAGTAATCGCAAGAAAACAAAAAGAATAATATCTAAAACCAAAAGGAGCTTAGTACAATAATATCTAGAAAATAGCTTCATGGTTAGCCGCATAGACATATAGATTTATAATTTTTTATTTTATTTTTTAAACGTTTCGTGGTGTTACAATGAGTATGCAAGATTTTACAGAAACAGATCTCGAAGAATGTTTTGAACGTAATCCTAAAAGCAAAGGGATTACTGCAATTAATTATCACAACTTGGCAAAATTAATCATAAAAAATGTTCCAGTTGCCACAATAGTAGAAACAAAAACGATGATGACCTACGTCAAAGGACATTACGTGGAAAATGGTGAAGAAGTAATACATAAAATTTTAGTTGAATTGCTTGGCCCACGTGTAAAAGATAACGGACAAACTTGCTATAATGCCCACGTCCTAAAAGAAGTTCTTGGTATAATACGAGGCCTAACATACGTGGAATCAAAAAAATTCGATAATAACCTAGATATTATAAATTGTCTAAATGGCTATCTTAATTGGCGAACCGGTGTATTAGAACCACATAGACCTACTTATTATTCTAGAATCCAAATCAACGTTAACTATGATCCTGATGCCCAGTGTCCAAACATAATTAAGATGTTTCAAACGGTTCTCCGAGAAGAGGATTTCAGGAAGGCATTAGAATTTATTGGATATTGTTTGTACCGGGCGTATCCTATCCAAAAAGCATTTATATTGCTGGGACCTGGTGGTACTGGTAAATCTCACTTTATTGATACTGTTTGTAAAATGCTTGGCGAAGACAATATATCTTCTGTTTCAATGCATGATTTGGAAAAAGATAGATTCGCGACGTCCGACTTATACTGCAAACTATTGAATTCCTTTGGCGACATGGAACAATCAACGCTTCCAAATGTAAATATTCTTAAAATGCTAACCTCTAACAAAGATGTAATACGTGCACAAAGAAAGGGCGAAAGAGCATTTGATTTTATATCATTTGCGAAACAAATTTTTGGATCTAATAAATTGCCGAGAGTTCGCGATGATACAACGGGATTTTATAGACGTATAGAAATAATTCCGTTTGAACATGTTTTTACCCAACAAGAAATAGAAGAAAGCGAAAAAGAAAATTTGCTAGAAAAAGTAACGAGTCCAGAGGAATTGTCAGGGCTTCTTAATCTGGTTTTACCTCACTTGGATGCGTTGTTGGATAGAGGCCACTTCCATAATAGCTTTACTACAACTACTGCAAAAGATAGGTATAAAAAAGCAAGTGAACCAGTGTCAACTTTCATTGAACTGCATTTAGAAGAAGTCGCTGACATGTACGTATCAAAGCAAACCATCTATAACGAATTTGTGAAGTTTTGCAAAGTAAATGAAATTGAACCAATGCATTGCGTGCCGTTTGGGAAAGTTTTGAAAAAGTTGTTGCCTTGGTATCAAACAGCGATACGTGGACCTGATGATTCTATGGCATGTATGTGGCCTGATAATTATAGACATCCAGTAATATTGAATACTATTTTAAAACCAGTAAAAGTATAAGTATAGTATTATTTTTTATTATTATTTTTTTATTAATGGTCTGTTATGTTCAACCAAAAACTATTTATTCTAGTAAGTACTAGTAGTTAGTGAGGTGAAATAAAATGAATTTGAAGATGCGAGAAGTAAAAGTTGGTAAAGATGGTGTTATGCCAATTCTAGATACAAAAAAGTTGTATATCCTGGAAGTACATTTCCGGGATATATATAATAGAAATTTTATGTCAGAACCTCATTATTATGTATGTATTACCAATAAGGATGGTGTTACGAGTTTTGTGGAAAATAGTGTTATGAATACGGATAGCGGATTTGTTAGTGATTCTATTCAAAAATGTGTGAAAAAGGCGTTGGTAGAAAGTCGTTCACATTATTCATCAAAAGTCTACGAATTCAATGACGTACAAGAATTTGAAAAAGAGAAAAACGTTAAGTTGTGTATTGATATTAAAAGATAATAATATTTTTTTGTTTTTATTTTTTTGACCAAAATATTTTTTTGAATCCAAACTGTTCTAGAACATGTTGACACTTTGGGCATGGTTTAGCAAGCATACCGCCCTTTCTATGGATGTATATGTAGTTGCCGATTGTGTCACTGAAGTTTAGACCAGCTAGACAATCCACTTCCGCGTGTACGCTAATATACGGTATTCTATACTTGTAGATGGTAGTTGGATTTCGGGACTTAATGATCCTTCTATTATAACCAATATTTATAACTCGCCCACTATTATTGAAAATGATTGCCGACATTTGTTGGTTCATTTCTGATTTTAGGCAGATTTTTTCAGCAAGCTTTATTATGTGGTCAGGAACGGTCTTCATGTCAGGATTTCCATAAATTCTTTTTCTATTTCCATGCTAGCCTCTTTTTACATGTATGTTATATCTTCAAATCCTATACGTTCTGGATTTAATGAATCATTTACAATATATTCTAATTTATGTATTCTAATTTGATTCAATTCATTTATGGAAATCATGTATTTGTAATATCGCCTTTTATTGTCAACTTCATAATATTTTGATCGAATACACAATATATCAAGATCTTGATATAGATCACAAGTTCTTATAATACCAATCCTAATTGAATGTAAGGCGTGGGCTAGCTTTATGTTTTTCATGCCATGTGAACTATTTGCGACTTCCCGAATAACTGGTATTATTTCTTTTAATATTATATCATCAAATTCATTGTTGGACATTTAAACTCCCTCCTTATAATTTTTATTATCATGCAGTTATATTTCTTCATTCTGTGTTTATTAATAATTCATATTCAAATGTATTACGAGATCTTAATGAAGCTTCTCGAATCCTAAATAATATATTTTGGTTTCTTGATGTATAAAATTTAGCAGAATAATAATATTTGTTATCTTTTTCTTTGTATATATTAGAAAGTATAGATATTGATCCCCATATACTTTCTATGTGGTAATCAAGAATTTCATTATTTCTCAATAATGTTTGAAGAGTTTCATGTAATTTTATATTATTTAGTTTATGTTTACTATTACTTGATTCTCTTATAGCAATTCCAACATTTTCTAATATTTCTTTGAAATGGTCATTTAGTTTTTTCATATCTATCCTCCTTATAATTGTTATTGGAAGAAGAAAAAAGATGATTTTCCTTCCTCCTTTGTGTTGGGCACATTACTAAATACGTGATCAATATTTATAGTTTTTGGTCAACATTAGTCAGGTATTGTAGTGCCTTATTGTATTTTTCTTTTAGTCTTGCTTGAACCTCTTCTGGCAAGCAATTCATTCTACTTTCAGATGTATTATCTTCTATATCTACTAGTTTAACTAGTCTTGCATCGCCGCTCGGTTCATCTAAGATGCGTTGCCAATATGTTTCATTGGGTTCATTTTTTAGGTGTGTCAATGCTACAACAGCGGTTATCATATCATCAGGCATTCCAATGTCATGAAGGTCCTTAATGGTTGTATCCGTATCTTCTAGTAGGTCGTGACAAATTGCAATGCATTTTTGGTTTTCTGTTGTAAGGTTTTTATTTAACATGATTCTTAGTGGATGGTAAATATACGGCAATCCTGCTTTGTCTAGTTGCCCGGAGTGCTTATATGTTGCAAATATTATGCAATGGTCAAGTAATTTCATAAAAACGTATTGTAATTAATAGTATTTAAAATTTTTGGTACACAAAAGGTTGCTATAAAAAAGTTTTGGTAGTAAATATATAAGTTAATAAATTTACTACTATTTTTTTGCTTATTTGGAAGTAATTGTTACTTTTATAAATTCTTCCGGCTTATGAATAGCAATGCTAACCCATTCATAAATATAGCATATGCTAGTACCGCAACCACCATCAACTGGTACCGGATTTTCATATACGTCTTTCCAAATAACAAATTCTGCGATGTCTGGTGTTATTTCCGGAAACAAATAACATATTCCGCTTTTTATGAACGGACATTCTTCTTTTGGTAACGTGATATCAATGTTTTGTAAAGTATGTCTATCAGCAGCGATTCTGACAGGGGAATATTTTTCTATAGCTTCTTGTAATGTACCATCAAAATTTGTTGCTATTGTATTAAGTCCATCTATGTCTTTTTTCTCGTCGCCATTAAACAATATAAAATCTTCTGATGCACAAATTTGTTGATATACACATCTTTTTTCTATGTCATATGTTTTGTTTGGTTTATCAAGTTCACTAATCTGATATCCGTTACTATTGCAGAATGCCAAATATTTGCGGCATTTTTCGGTTTTACCATCACTACTAATAATCCTTTTATATATATCACCTTTGCCAATTCCTATATGCTTTTTCGGAAATAGTCTTCTAACTATAAGTTCATTTTCATAACATTCTAGAAATTCTTCAAAATTTTTTGGCTCAGTACTTTGTGTATAACTCATTTTTGTATTCTCCTTATTTTCTATTCAAGTTCTAATTATATAGTCTTTTACTTGCTATTATATATAGTTTTTGGTGTTTCGTTACTATCATAAAGTGTCGCGATACCATCTTCTATTGCTACATACCTATAACGATCCGGACCAAATCCTTTTGTGCAATATGGATCAACACTAACAAAGTTGTCGGATTTGAAACCACTTCTTTCTATCCATTCAGGCGGTGTATGTCCAACTACCTGCATAATTGGCATTGGAGTATTTTTGTTGTTTGGTCTATACCATAGTGGACTATCATCACACCATACGGTTTCCAAATTTAATTTATTTAAATGTTGTACAATTTCCGGTATTCCCTGATTTAGATCTATGTCCATATTGTGCATAAAGTTTTTTGATAGACCGGCATGGGTTACCAAAACGTTATTTATGTTGGTTGCCACCTTGAAGTTATTCGTGTTATTTATAATGGTTTGTTTGGCTTCATGATCAAATGTATTTTGCGGCCATATTGGTCGATTAATGACTATTGCTGCATCGTGATTTCCCCATAATAGTTCGGCGTTATTTTCTTTCAATATATTGAGACATTTTATTGGATCTGGACCAATGTCCAAAATATCTCCGGAAAAAATTAGGCGACTCCAATTGTTTGCGTGATTTAGCGCATTGGTTATAAGGTGTGGTTGTCCGTGACAATCCGATATTATTATAGTTTTCACAAAGTTTGTATAGGATGTTTTAGTATAAGTACTTTTTGGTTTACGTGAACCACCAAAAACTATAAATAGCATTACAGTTAATATGTATTTTTGGTAATTACTAGTATGGCGGGCGATATAAATGAAATGTTATATAAACAACGAAATGTATAGTATTAATCCAGATGCTAATTTTACATCAGAACGGGACACCTGGGAAGCCTTTATAATTGAACTGCAGGAAGAAAATGAAATAATAAAAGCTACATTAAGTTTAATAGAAGAAAAATATATAATATGCGTAGTTGATGGTGATACAAAAGAATCGTCTGAAAGTTTGCTAAAGGCACAGTGCAAGGATAACGAAAAAGCAATTGAATACATAAAAAGTAAATTGGAGCGATGATTAGTATGGAAATTTTTAATCCTATATTCGGTGCAGTAATGGTAATGTTTATTTTAACAGGGTTGCGTGGATATGATAGGTACGATAGTAGTTGGTATCGCCTTTTAAATAATCTTTTGTTTATGATCGGATTATTGGGATTTGTGACATATTTGCAGTGGTGACCAAAAACTATTTAATTAAGAAGTTATAAAGGTGTAACCATGATTATTCTAGAAAATGGAAAACCTATTGGTTGCACACAAAACATATATGACTTGCCAGTGTATTGCAGGGATTGTGAATTGCGAAATACAGTATCTTGTACCGTAAATGGATATAATATGGAACAAAAACCAGATCCTATTTACGAGAACACCGCTAAAGCTATTGGAAACCTTGTTGCCGAAAAGCAACTGCAATACGGTAATTCATTTGGAAATGCGGGAAAGATATTGAAGGTCTTATATCCAGACGGGATTTCCGTCGACCAAATGGAAGACGCATTAGTGGTTGTACGTATCATCGATAAACTTTTTCGTATAGCAAATAATAATATGGGCGAGGAAGACGCCTTTCAAGACATAACTGGATATGGGTTGTTGGCGGTAGTTCGGAACAAACGGTGATGATATGTATAGGTTAACAGAATCAAATATCGTCCAAAAAGTATAAATAGATAGAAGTCATAATAACATAACATGACTCGAATTCTTGCGTCAATCGAAACAATCAGCGAACTAAACCCAATTAGCGGTGCGGATAAAATAGAAGTTGCCCGAATAAAAGGCTGGAATGTAGTTGTAAAAAAGGGACAATTTGAAGTTGGAGACAAAGTCGTTTATTGTGAAGTTGATTCTGTTTTGCCGGAACGTCCTGAATTTGAATTCCTAAAAGATAAGCATTATAGAATCAGAACTGTAAAATTGCGAGGCCAGGTTTCACAAGGAATATGCTTTCCACTAGATGTTTTAAATAATGGCAATTGGAATCTAAATTATAGTATGGATTCTGTTCCATTTGGGTTCGATGAACTAGAAAATGGGTTCGACGTAACAAATGTTCTTGGCATCACGAAATATGAGAAACCGATTCCAGTTAGTCTTAGAGGTAGAATACGGTGTCCTATTTCTAGATTGGCAGTTCCCAAAACTGATGAGACACGGGTTCAAAACATTCCTGATGTTCTTGAAAGACATAAAGGCAAAACATTTCATGTCACAGAAAAACTAGATGGCACGTCGATGTCCTGCTATATAGATCCAGAAACTGGGCTACATGTCTGTTCAAGAAATGTGGATTTGGCTCCAGATGTCGAGCACAAATGGAATGGCGATTTATACTGGAAATATGCAATTGATCACAACATAGAAGAAATCCTAAAACAATTGGGCAGCACAATCGCTATACAAGGTGAATTGTTTGGCAACGGAATTCAAGGCAATCCATATAAGTTACCGGATATTTATTACCGTGTATTTAACTTCTGGGACATGACCAATCACCAATATATTGACGTTGCTACTATGTGGGATACTGTTGATTCGTTTGGTCTGGGAAAAGATTTCTTGGTTCCATATTTGGGTCAAATAACCTTGGATCACAGCGTAGATGATCTTCTTGAAATGGCAACAGGAAAATCGGTATTGTCAGATACATTGCGAGAAGGTCTTGTATTTCGGCCCGAAATTGAAAGTACCGATCACAAAATAGGGAGGCTGTCATTCAAAGCAATTTCGACGAAATATTTATTGGAACGAGGAGAATAACCAAAAACTATAAATACAATACTAACCAATACTTTTTTATGACAAAATTCGCAAAGGACGAATTGGTTATTAACCATAAGATACTTAATAGAAAAATGTATATGCAAACAGATGAGTTAACAAAGTTTTATGCATGGTATGAAAATTTGCCACCAGAAAAGAAAGTATTTTACAAAAATGGATTTACTAGGATATTGGCACCAGCGATAGGAAGGGGTGGTATACTAGTATTGATTATTGGATTTATACTTGGACATTATATAGTTTAAATTTGATGAGGTGAAAAGTTATGACCATAAAAGAATATATATCCGAAAACAGAAAACTTTTGGATGAAAAGTTCGCGAAGAAGTATCCTAATGGCAAATTTGCTATTCAGGTATTTAATGGAAAAAATAGTTTGCATTGGGTACCTAAAAGAAATACTGCTTGGTTGTCAGTGAAAGGTATATCCAATACCGAAGAGAATGGTATCATAATTGATAGATTTTATCAGAATTCATCATTTGGTAAGGTTTATAATTATGACAATCTCGAAAGTTTGTTAGCAAAAGCAAAAAAATTGGGGTTTTCAAATGAGTTAATAAACAGATTTGCAGAAAGATACCAAAAAAGAGATATCAAATAACGTATAATCGTATTTTGTTTTTTTATTTTCATTATTATTTAAGAGGTGCATATTTTGTCAAAAATAAATTTACAAAAATATAATGTTTATCCTTCTTTTAGGCCTGGTCAAGAAAAAGCAATAACCCAAATGCTAAAATCTTGGGAATCAGGAAATAAAATAATTAATTTAAATGCGCCAACAGCTGCGGGAAAAACTCTTGATTTATATATATTTGGAAAAATATTAGAAAAAGAATATTTTGTTAGTAATATTTTGTTCACGTCGCCGCAAGTTTCATTAATCCAGGAAGGCAACCTTTTCGACCTTCCAAAAATAGTTGGTAAACACAATTATAAATGTCTCGGAATTTCTGGATATACTGCGGAGGATTGTCCATTTGGTTCACGAGAACCTGGGTTTGCCCGGTGTTCTGAATGCCCATATAGGATAGCAAAAGCTGCCTTCAAAAAAGCAAACTTCCGCGCAACAACCTTTGCTCGATATCAAGTAGACCCAAGTCTTTATCTCGAAACAAAGGTTCTCGAAGTCGATGAATCCACAAATTTACCAAATGCTTTATTGGATTCCGCAACCATAAAGTTAAACATTGCTGTTAAAAAAACTAGTTTGACCGAAAGAAAAGAACTCCTAAAAAAAGAATTATCAAAATTAGACATAACGGATTACCTCAATGAATATTCACAAGTGTTGCAAAAAAAGTTAAAAGAAGTTACCATAAACTGCAAGGACGTCCGAAAAGACATTATAGGTGCAAACAGAAAATTAACTGCTCGCGAAACAAAAATGCTATCGAAGGTTCGAAAAGAATATAGCTATTATAGAAATAATTTGGATTCCTGCAATCAAGCGTTACGATATCTAAGCTTGGAAGTTCCTTATGTACTTACAACAGACAATGAAGAAGTATTTAATGTTAGTACTCGCAGAAAAGAATTAACGGTTAGTCCTTATTTTAAACTGCTAGACTGTAAGGTTCCGTTCGCTGACCTTGTTGCGAAATTGGATTGCGTGGTTCTGGCATCCGGAACGCCAACAACTGAACTTCTAACCAACAAAGCAATTTCTGTTGACGTTATGCATCCAATACCAATTGATCGTCGAACCATATATTACGATCCAGTTGGCGCCATGACAAAAGATGGACGCTTCCGATTTGCAAAACCAATGGCCGAAAAAATATCCCAGCTTCATGACATGTTTTCAGAAAAAACAATTGTTCATTGCGGAAACTACCAAATAGCAAACCTCATTAATGAACATTTATGTAGGTTACAGCCTAATGTTTTGGTGCAGTTTCCCGGTGAACGAAATGAAGTATTAAAACATTGGATGCGATTAGATAATGCAATTTTCCTGAGTGTTGCATTTGAACAAGGGCTAAACCTGGAAGGTCCAGAATATCCTATGAATATTGTAGCCAAAGTTCCTTTTCCGAATCTTGGAGACGACTGGATACAAGCACGAAACAAATATGACAATTATATGTGGTATTCCAAAACTGTTGCTATTCAAGTCCAACAAGCTTGTGGCCGAACAACCAGAACACCAAAAGACAATTCCATGACATATATTTTAGATGGAAGTTTTGGACCATTGCTCGCAAGAAACAAAAATCTTTTCCAGAAATGGTTTTTGGATGCGTTAGTGATTTGCTAACCAAAAGTTATTAATAACAAAAAAGTATAATGTTTTGTTGGTGGTAAAATGGATTCAGATGGAATTTGGATAATCATTATTCTGGTGGTAATAATATTCGTAATACCGATAGTCTTGCATAATGTATTAGTATAGGAAATTAAAAAAAGTATATGAGGAATTTATGACGATTTCAATTAGTATAATTAATTTTATACAATTTATTTTATTTGTATTCTGCATTTTTATGATACTATCAATGAATTCGTTTGCTGCGATAGTTGGTATGTTTGCATTATTTGTATTGATAGCATTGGGGTTTTATATAAAAAATAAAGAAAATGAAGAATAAAAAATAGTATTTTTTATTATTTTTATTTATTTTTATTATTTAGTTCTACTATAATTCTATCTAATATTTCTTCAGTTTTGTCGTCTTCTTGCCCCCATAAAAACGGCACTAGTTGTGATTTTCTATAATCAAATGGAAATAATTGATTAAATCTGATTTCGTTTTCGAGTAGCTGGCCAAATCTCTGGTCCGGCATCGATTCCCAAATGATACACAATTTTTCGCATATCCGTTTGATACGGCGTGGGTCCCTCATAATTCCTCGATGCTTATAACTTCAACATCCCTTGGATCCACATCGTTGATTTCAAAATCATCGACGTTACATGAAGTCGTTGCAATTTCTTTTGCATCTTCTTCGCTTATTGCATCCACGAATACAGTCGCAGATATTGTTGCCACTGAAAATAGCGTTACTTTGTATTTCATAGTTATCAAGTTAGTGTTAGTATAGACATATAAGTAGTTTTTGGTTATTATGACCAAAAAGTATAAATACTAAATTGGTTAATATACGTGTTAGGGATGGTTTTATGTCTGAAAAATTATCGGAACTTGTGGAAAAACTAGAAAAGGAAAATGACGCATATAACAAAATAATAACAAATTGCATGTTAATTGATTACAAATATTTTACTGAGCATATAGAATATTTCAAAACTATTGGATTAAATCAGACATTATCATATTGTCCATTTCCTTATGGTTGCAATTATTTCAAAACGTGTTCAGAAACCAAATGTGATTGTGATGTATGTGATAATGGATATCCTAGAAGGTTTTGAGGATGTGTTGTTAAATGAAACATAATCACACTTGGAGTTATTATTAAATGCAATTTCAGTTAATCGGAACATCATATCAAAATTTGGCTAGCGGTCCTGCCATTAAATTATATGGTCGACAATCAAACGGTGATTCTGTTAATTATACAATAACTGGGTTTAAACCGTATTTTTATGTGTTGCCGAAAAATTTTGACGAAGTGAAATCATTGTTGGATACGTTCCAAGAAGTAACCGAATATTACGAAGAATATAAGTTCATGCCAAATGGTTATCAAGTTGAGCGCACTGAAGTACTCCAAGTTTATGTAAGTAGACCAGGCGACGTTCCAAGAATACGAGACGCATTAATTAGTCATCCAGCTGTTCAGGAAATATTTGAAGCCGATATAATATATGCAACTGCTCGGTTTTTCACGAACTATAACATTTTTGGAATGGGTTGGGTCGAAGTCGATGGAAACGACATAAAACCTCTCAATAACGTTATAGAAAATGCGCCATTAAGATATATTGGTTTGGATATTGAAGTACAACCGCCAGAAGTTGGAGTACCGGTAGCCAAAAACGGTGACCCAATAACCATAATGAGTCTGAGCTTCAATATGGATTTTGAAGGAACCAGGAGCCTTGTATTGGTTGGAAAACCGGGCAAGGACACCAAAGACGTTAAATATTATCCGGATGAATCTTCATTGCTACTAGCATTCATTGATTATTTTAATAGATTTGATCCTGATGTAGTGGCAACGTATAACGGTCATATGTTCGACTTTCCTTATATTGCTGATAGGTCAGAAGCATTGAATGTACCGTTGAAAATAGGACGCGATGGTTCTACATTACAAGTAAAGGAATTTGGCAGTCAAAAAGAAGCCAATATGGTTGGAAGGGCATCAATAGACCTAATGGACGCCATCAAACTTAATTATTCGCTTTCTAGTTATAGTTTGGAAAATGTGTCCAAGACTTTACTTAATAGACCAAAGCTGGATGTCAAAGCTAGCGAAATGCGGCGTATTTGGTTGGAAGGCTCCGAGCAAGAGTTACATGACTTTGTGTCATATGCTGCAAGAGATGCTGACCTTCTTCAAGACATCATTAGTGAACTTAAATTAATTGATCGCTATATTGCCATTAGCAAAGAATGTGGTCTACTTCTCCACGAATCCATAAATGGTGGACAGTCTCGTCGTATTGAGTCGATGCTACTGCGCGGATTTTTTGAAGAAGGTCGGTTATTTCCATTGAAGGATAAACGTGGTAGCAAAAAAGAAATTGACGTTGTGGAAGGTGGTAAAGTTTTTGATCCAGAACCAGGTCTTTACAAAGAAGGTCTTGTTATGGATTACAAGTCGCTGTATCCTAGCGTTATCAGGGCCTATAATATTTGCTGGACTTCTATAGTC
>ERZ1026800.1617-NODE-1617-length-13841-cov-3.501750_pt1 | contig 13841 bp, 13 predicted proteins | sample MGYA00520873_ERZ1026800 | MGnify/ENA primary metagenome ERZ1026800 (study PRJEB33270, sample SAMEA104284475) | anaerobic digester metagenome | biome: Anaerobic digester microbiome; feature: mesophilic sludge digester; material: Anaerobic digester biomass...
GACGAGGCGCGGCAGTGCGCGCAGGAACTACGGCAAGGTGATAGCGCCGCAGACTGACCGCTGGGCTATGTCCCACATGGCGGCGATTGGCCCAACACACTATGCACGAACTGCGACGGCTTGGAGCGCACTATGGATAACGCCAGTATAGAGAAAGCAGCAGCCGCCTTCGAGACCGGACGCGCCGAGGAGGCACGGGGTAACCTCGCTGGCGCCATGGCGAAGTACCGAGAGTGCCTCCGGGAGCGGCCGGGCAGGCTGCTGTGGGAGTTCGAGGCGGGCGCTGACACGTCCAAGCCCGTGGTGCACGGCGGGGTCCCCGCGGCAGTGGTTGTGGACGGCGTGGCGTACGCGCTGTCTTACGATGACCACCTGTGCGCTCTAGACGCCAGGGGCGGGGCGCTCCTATGGGACTTGACGGGCAACGACACGGTGTCCTTGCCTGCCGTAGTGGACGGCGTGTCGTACGTTGCGGGCGACTATTGCCGGGCCTTCGACGTCGGCCGCATCCGCGCATCGCCCCCACCTGAGCTGTTCTGGGCCAGCGAGGCCCAGTTCTGGTCCTACGTCATCTGGGGCAAGGGCGGGCTCGCGGTCCACAAGATCTTCGACGAATTCGCGCTCAGCCAGATACTGAAGTACGACACCTGGAGGTCTCCAGACGCCTTGGCCGACGAGATCGACCGTCTGGCCGTCCTCGGCGACTGGAACGGCCCGGAGGCGCTCGCCCAGGACCCGGCCATGCTCTGCCCGCCGGAGCTTGATGTGGACTTGTCCCTCCGGAAGCAGGGCATCCGCCCGGCCGCCCACTTCTACGCACGAGCCGCGAAAGCCAATGACAGCCCCGAAGAGGCTTTGCAGTATGCCGAGGAGGCCCTGCGCCTGGCACCGAGGTGGAAGTGGCTGCAAGGCTATGTCCGGGAACTCCGGCTCAGCACCGCGCGGGCAGACTGACGTGAGGAGCACCGCCATGAGGTCTCTTGTGCTTGCGTTGTCTGTCGCGCTGGTCGTCGCCTGGACACCGATCGCCCTTGCCAAGAGCGTGGTCGTCGCCGGGTTTGTGACGCTACCTGCCGATGGTGCCACCGAGTGGATCGGCGCGGGCGTGGGTGAGGAGTTGTCGGACCGCCTGGCCATGGACAGCGCCCGCGTCCAGACCGCCGACCGTCTCGAAGTGAATAACCTCCTGTCTGCGGCCAAAGTGGCGCCGACCATGCTCTCAGGCGTCGAGGGCGGGCCCGAGAGGTACGAGCCGTGGGCCGAGGTGCTGCGGAGGGCAACCAAGGGTGAGCGCCTGTTCTCAGCCGACGTACTGATCGTGGGCTCCGTGCACGTGTGGGACACCAAGCTCCGGGGCCTGACGCGACTGGTGGATGTCGGCCGAGGTGTGATGGTGGGGCAGCAGGAGGCGGAGATCCCGCGCAGTGGTGACAGGTCCGCGGATGTGCAGCAGCTCGGAATCGCGCTGACCCGCAAGTGGTGCTCTGCCGTGGGAGGCCTCTTCGGGCCCGAGATGGAACGCGTCAGCCCCGAGCGCGGCGATGTGTACCAGGCCTTCTGCGAGGCCCGCACGCTGCTTTACCACAGCAAGTACCGGGATTGCCTGGAGAAGGTCCGTTCCGCGCAGGAGGCCATGGTCGGTCCGGAGATGCTGGGCAGGCTCCTGGAGACCCGCGACCAGGCCTACGAGATGCTGGTACAGGAGGCCGAGCCGGGCTCGGATGAGCAGAAGCGCCTCAAGGAAGAGGCCATCAGGGCAAGCGGGTGCACGTACCACGCCGCCAGGCTGGCGCTGGCCTTCTGCCGCTACTACGAAGGGCGGGCGGAAGCTCGGGCCGGACAGTGGGAGCGGGCCCGGTCGCTGTTCGTCGAGTGCCTCAAGCTGCGCCCCAGCCGTCTCATGTGGGCCGTGCAGGAGCTTGGACCCATCGATAGCCCCACCGTTGCAGGGCTATATGGGTGCGTCCGCACTGCGGACGGCCGCGCTCTGGTCAGCTTCCTGCAGACAGGGCGCATCGAGGCGACGCTTCCTTTGGAGGGCCGTACCGTGGCGGTCGCCGGAGACACGCGGTGCCTCTACGTCGCCACCGACACCGGCAAGCTGCACTGCTTCGACCCGGACGGATGCTATGAGCGGTCGCCGTGGCCCCTCGAGGGGGCATACGTCGCCCTCGCGGGCATTGGGCGCCAGGTGCTGGCCGTGACGCCCGAAGGGAGCCTGCATTGCATCGACGGCAAGACGGCCCGCGTGGGTTCTCTGATTCCCTACGCGGTGCGACCCGAAACGCCCGTCGTCTACGGGACGACGGCCGTCGCCCGCGGGGCTGACGGGGCGCTGGTGGTCGTTGATAAGGCCGCCGGCACCTCACGGGCGGTGCAGGCCTCCGATCCGCAGGCTCCCTTGCTCTGCGTGGGCGAGGGCTTCGCGGTACTCGGGGGGCAGGGACTGCGAACCGTCGACCTGGCCACCGGAGCCGAACGCTGGAGTCTCACCACACAGACGCCGGCCATTGCAGCGGTTGCCAGCGGGCAGATAGTCTTTGCGCTCACCCAGTCCGGACACGCGCTGCGCATCGGGTCGACGGGTGCCAGGGGCTGGACGGCGAAGGTGGGCGGAAGCGATGCGGGGGCGCCGTCCGGCGGCGGCTTGGTCGTTCACCGCGGCGTGGCATACGTCACCGCTGGCCGGCGGCTCGTCGCGTTGGATGCAGAGTCCGGTCGTGAACTCTGGAGCTACCGGGCCGGCGACGTCCTCGGGCCTCCCGTCATTGCGGGGGATCATCTCGTACTGGGTTGCCGGGACGGCGCCTTGCGCTGGTTCATGCCGCAGTACCCCAGGAGCCAGGACCTGGTCGAGACGCTGAGCAAGTACCCGCCCGAGACCGACCTTGTCGAGCGCGCGACGGCCGAACTCATGGAGTGCCAACTGGCTCTCGGCACAGCGCCCGAGGCCGTCCGGTGGGGGACGCGCCTGCTCCTGGAGTGCCCCGAGCGCTCAGCGGCCTTCACCAAGGCCATGGCTGCCGCCCTGCAGGCTGCGAATGTCACGGAGGCGACAACGCCTGGGACCTGCTACCGCACGATCTGGGGTGAGCCCGGCCGCGCGGTGGCGATGATCGCCGCCGGGAGCCCGCTGCCGGCGGTTCTGGAGGCAGGCAAGTGGGCCTCGCCCGATGCGCTTGCCGCGGCGCTGAACGACCTTGCCGGGAAGCCCGACTGGGACGGCGCCGACGCCGGCGCAGCTCTGGGCAGTGACCCAAAGGACCTGTGCCCGCCTAGCCTCGTGCGGTCGCGCGATCTCCTTGCGAGCGGCGGCGTCGGCGCCGCCCAGCTCTACGCGGCCGCTGCCCGCGTCAGTCTGGACAGACAGGTAGCGCTGGAGTACGCCCAGGAGGCCCTGCGCCTGGCACCACAGTGGGAAGAGGCGCGGAAGCTGGTGCAGCGGCTTGACGCTCCAACGAAAGGGTGATAGGTGTGCGACTTGAGCGAGCCGTGTTGGCCGGCGCCCTGCTGGCCGCGCTGGTCCTTGTGTCCCCCTGCAGCGCATCGGCGGAGAGGCAGCCCGGCGGCCGGCCAGAGCGGCCCCGCATTGTGCGCAAGTTCCTGGCGGTCACCGGCTTCAATACCCATTCTGGCGAGTCGGAGCTGGCGTGGCTCGGGGCCGGCCTAGGCGAGGAGCTGGCTACGCGGCTGGCTACGGACAAGGAGCGCTTCGAGGTCCTGGAGCGACTCCAGATCAGCAACGTGCTGGCTGCGCGCGAGGTGGCTGGTTCCGTGCTCGACCTCGACGCGGAGGACGAGGCCACCGGCCAGGCCGCGGCCGAAGCGCTCAAGGAAGCGTTGGAGCGCAAGAAGCTCTACGGTGCCGACTACCTGTTGTGTGGCAGCCTCACGTGCGAAGCCGACAAGCTTCGCGCCAACACCCGCCTCATCGGCACGGCAACGACCGTCATATCCGAGACGCTGCCGGTGGACGTGCCCCGCACAGAGAAGGGGCTGGAGCATGACCTGCAGGCCCTGTCCATCGAGTTGGCCCGGCAGTGGGCCGAGAAGCTCGGCGGCGAGCTGCCGCCCGAGGCCCGGCGCATGAGCACCGACAAGGCCGAGGTCTACCGCGCCTGGTGCCAGGCTCTGGCGGCGCTGCACCAAAGGGAGTACGGGAAGTGCCTAGAGCAGGTCTCCGCCACCGAAGGCCTCGCCCTGGACCCCAACCTGTATGGAGCCCTCCTGCAGGCCCGCGATGGCGCCTGGGAAATGCTCTGGCAGGCCGCCCCCGAAGGCTCGCCGGAGCGTGCGAAGCTGGAAGCCGAGATGCTCGCTGCTGCCGGCAAATCCGCGGAGGCAGCGAAGCAGACGTACGCCATCGCGGCCTACTACTACGGCCGCGCCCTGGAGCGGGCAGGGAAGCTGCAGGACGCCGAGGTCAAGTACCGGGAGTGCCTGAAGCAAAGGCCGGGGAGACTGCTGTGGGAGATGGACGCGGGCACGGCCGTCGACAGCCCCGTGGTCGCGGGCGGCGTCGTTCTCGTGAGGTATGGGAACACGGACGCGGCGTCGCTCGAGGTCGGGCCGCAGCGGTGGGGGATCGGCGCCATAGACGCCCGGACGGGAGCGGAGCTGTGGCGCCGTGAGGGCAGCGAGAAGACGGGCGTGCCGGTGGTGGCCGACGGGCTCGTCTACGTCGGCCCTGACGCGGGCTTTCAGCTCCCGCTTGCCCCCCAGGTACGGGGCCCACAGCACCTACGGACGTTCAATGTCGCAACCGGTGAGCCGGTGTGGGACTTCACGTCGGATGAGAAGCTCGACACCCCCGTGATTGCGGATGGTGTGGTCTACGTCGGTGAGGCCGCGCAGTTCGACCACACGTCGGGCGACCTCAGGCAGGCAACGCACGTGCGCGCTCTGCGGGCCGGAACGGGGGAGCTATTGTGGACTGCCGAGGTGGAGGAGGGCTTCGGTAGTCCGGTGGTGGCCGACGGTGTTGTGTACACCGGGATCGGCGGCTACGGAGCCCTACGCTTCATGGGCTCCGCGCACATCACGGCCCTGGACGCAGCCGACGGCAAGCGGTTGTGGGAGCTGAAGGCGGCGGGCGCCGACGTGCCGGACTCAGTGGGGATCAGCCTGCTACGCACAGCCGTTGGCGAGGGACGGGTGTTCGTCGGGACCTCCGATGGCCACCTCAGGGCCCTGGACGGGAGGACCGGCGCCCCCGTCTGGGACACTGAGGGGGCGCTGAGCCGCGTCCCCATGGGTAGCCCGATAGCTGTGGCTAACGGGGCCGTATACGCCATCGCACGCGACGGCTGGCCGACGTCCTTCGATGCCGGCTCCGGCAAGGTCGTGCGGACCTTCAGGGGCGTCCCTGTCACCAAGCCTGCGCTTCCCGGCTTCGGCGGGATGCTCGGGCTCCCTGATGGTGTGGCGCCGCTGGGCGGAGAGATGAGCCCCGAGTTGGCTGAGGCCATGCGGAAGGCCGATGAGGGGGCGCGGGAGGCAATGGGTCAGTTGGGCATCGGTGTCGGCCTCGAGGCGTGCAACGCACTGTCCGTCGCGGAGGGCGTTCTGTGGGTGCTCACGCGTGACTCGCGGCTGTGCGTCTTCGACGTGGTGACTGGGGAGCACCTGTGGAACCTACCGGTTGAGGGGTCGTCCTGGTCCGCCTCCGGGCAGGCCAGCGTGGCGCCCGTTGTGCGCGACGGTGTGGCGCTTCTGGCGTCTGGCGAGGACTCCGCGGTCAGAGGGCTGCGGGCCTTCGCCCTGCGTACCGGAAGGCCGCTGTGGACCTTCGAGACCCGGTACGCGCCCGCGCCGCCTGCAGTGGCCGATGGGGTCGCATACATCGGCTCGCCCGACCGCCACCTGCGCGCCCTCTCCACTGCGGGGACCGGTCCTGACTTCGCCGAGAGGGCCGCTTGCGGCCTGATGGGCTGCCTGACGGCGCGCGGCATGTCGCAGGAGGCCCTGCGCCTCGCCGGGCGCCTGTGGCGGGAGACGGCAGGGAGATCTGCCATGACCTCGGCGGCACTGGCCGCCGCCGCGCGCTCGACGTGGCCCAGCGCCGGGCCGGCACAGGTCGGCCTGCGGGCGCGTGTCCCGGGCCTCCCGCCGGCCCCCGAGCTGCTCTGGGAAACGAGGTCGGAAGCGACCGACGAGCCTCAATCGGCCGGCGCGGGCATCAGCGGGCCCGTTGTGGGCGATGGGTTCGTGTGTCTTATCCTCGGCAGTGACGGCACCGCCACAACCGTGCGGGGGTTCGACGCCGCTACGGGACGGGAACTCTGGAGCGCGCAGACGCCATCCGACTTCCTGGCCGTGTGCGGCAGCCTCGTGTACTCCATCTCCGCCGACGAGAGGCTGTGCGCAAGGAACGGCCGCTCGGGTAGCGTCGTGTGGGAGGCGGAGGCCGACTGGCGGTCCGACGAGGGGACTGAGGGGCCACTCGTCGTTGGCGATGTGGCATACACCTCGGTCCGCGGCGTTCTGCGTGCCCTCGCCGCGGGGAGCGGCCAGGTGCTCTGGGAGGCCCAAGACGAGGGGTACACCAAGGCGCTCGCGGTCGCCGATCGCGTGCTGTATGCAGGCTCGACTGACCACACGCTCCGCGCCCTCGACGCGAGCACGGGAACGGCCCTGTGGCGCTTTGACATCCCGGGGCCGGGGGAGGTCCCGACGCCCATCGTAGCCGACGGGGTGGCCTACATCGCCTGGCCTCTGTTGCAGTGGGGGCCCCCGGCAGAACCCGCTGGAGGGGCCGATGGGGCACTGCCCCCGCAGCACATCGTGGCCCTCGAGGCCAGGACCGGAAGGGAGCTCTGGCGGCAGGGAGACACCGGCGCGGGCCGCGTCGTCGTCGTCGACGGCGTGGTCTGCAGCTTCCCGAGCATTGCTCTTGTCGGGCCCGCCCGCGCCAGAGGGTTCGACGCTGGGACCGGGAGGGCCCTGTGGGAGCACCCTCTGCCCGCCGCTCTCTACTTCCCGGTGGCCGCTGGCAGAAGGCTCTACGTGGTCACTGCGGGTTCCGGACCGAACCAGTTGGCCTCGCTCGACCCCAAGACGGGGGCGGTGCGGTGGTGGATGGACGTCGCGGCCTTCCCGACCGTGGTCGACGAGATGGCCTACTGCGTGGGACTGGACGGTCACATCCGGACCCTCGACCCCGACACGGGGAGGCTCTTGTGGGACTACGAGGCCAGCCCCGCCAGCGCTCGACCGGTCGTGGGGGATGGCAGACTGTACGCCGTGGATGACGTTGGGTCGGTCCGCGCCTTCAGCCTTGAGGCCACCAAGAGCTGCCCGGCCCCGGAGGTAGCGTGGGCTACCGACGAGGAATTCTGGTCCTATGTCGTCTGGGGAAAGGGCGGCCTGGCCGTCCGCGAGATCGCCGACGGCGCCACACTTGCGGGCACACTGAAGTACAACACGTGGGGCTCGCCTGACGCCCTCGCCGCTGAGATCGATCGCCTCGCGGCTCTGGGTGACTGGAACGGCCCCGAGGCCCTCGCCCAGGACCCGGCGACGCTCTGTCCACCGGAGCTGCAGACAGACCCCGCGCTCACAGCTCAGGGCATACGTCCAGCATCGCAGTTCTACGCCGCCCAGGCCCAGCGCCGAGCTACTTCGCCTCAGCGGGCCCTGGAGTACGTCGAAGAGGCACTCAGACTGGCGCCGCAGTGGGAGGGGCTGCAGGGGTACGTCAACCAACTGCGGGCCAATGCTGGGCAGACGAACTGACGAAGAGAGACGCGCTGTGAGGCATTCCGCAACGGCGCTACTCTGCGCGCTGGCCGTGCTCTGGGCTTCGACCGCGCACACTAAGCGCGTCGCACGCCAAGAGCGTCGTCGTGGCGGGGTCAGAGACGCCGCCTCCCAATGAGATGACCGCGTGTGTGCGGACGGCGAGAACTCTCCGGCCTCCCAACGGCCATGGCCACAGGCAGGCAGAGCTGTATGTGGCTACCGGTCGACGGCCTGTTGCACCGCTTCGCCCCTGAGGCGCGCTCTGAGTGCGCCTCAGGGCCTCTTCGAGAGGGCCACCTCGCTTCCGGGGACAGCGGCCGGTAGAGGTGTGGGCGATGACGCCCGAGAGCGATCTCCACCGCGCGGAGTCTCCAAACGCGCTGGCTGACAGGATCGACAAGCTGGTGTACCTCGCGGAATACCCCGAGGGTTCGGGCGATTGGCATGGTGCGATCGCGCTGTCCCTGGACCCGGCCACGCTCTGTCCACCTGAACTGAAACCGGTGGTCCGGAAAGAGCTGACCGATCAGGGCATTCGCCCGGCGGCGCAGTTCTACGCCTGGGCTGCCAAACGCAACGACAACCCCGCCGAGAGAGTCGAGTACGCCGAGGAGGCCCTGCGACTGGCGCCAACCTGGGACAAAGCGCAGAACCTGGTGGAGGCCCTGCGAGCCGACGAGGGTCAGTGATGCCGATGGGACACGCTCTGCTGCTGGCGATGGTAGCCACGGCGTCCGGCTCGTGCCAGGCCGCGACCGAGAACCGTACACGGGCGATCCCCTGAAGCGGCGATCCATCGCTGTGGTGGGGCCAAAGACGTTCTGCAGCGTCCCCCGAGGAGCGGCCGGCGAGGGCAGGGCTGGGTCAGCAGGCTTCCGTGCGACATTAGGCCAGGGGAATCGCAGATTGGGCGCCTTTGATGTCAGACACCGTGCCAATAAGCTGCGATCGCCATTGGCGAGGCCGTGTGGGGAACACCGCAGCCCAGCGCCCTGTCGTGAACAGGTTGGGGCGACACAGGGTCCGCGCACCGTGGTTGGCGGGGCGGGGGCGGGTAGAGCCATGGCGCCATCCAGACCCTGCAGCACCCTCCGCCCCCCACTACGGTCGTGTCAACGCATCTGGCTCCACGAATGCCGCGAACACCACCCTATCGGCCTGCCCCGTTGTGGCGGGAGCCACAGTAGAACCGGTGAGACCGGACGGCGCAACAGCCTTCGGCAGGTGCTGCAGGACGATCCAGCCCACGTCGCGTATGGCCTCGTCCCGGACGACAACGTCATAAAGCTCACCGCTCTGGCGCGCCCACAAGACCCGGGAGCGGTCGGGCGTATGCGGCCGGACAACCATGGCGGGCCGTACCGCGGGCCCCGACACCTGGAACCACTGAGCTCTGGAGCACAACCGCAGCTCACCGGTCTCTTCCCGCAGGTAGCACTCCAGAGCCATCTCCAAGCGCGCGATTTGCTCGTCGTCGAGGGTACTCACGAGTCGGGCTTCGTCCATGACGGAAATGCCGAATGTGGTGTTGCCTCTATGCGACATCTGAGCGTCCCCCTCGCAGACTGCTTGGCTGGTCTCACTCTTCCCGCCGAAGCACCGGCCGCTTTGCTTGTGTCCCGTGTTGCCCCGAGTCCTTCATCGGCCGCTCCAACCCGTCTGTCGCGCGGGAGACCAGGAACTCTCGCCCCATCGGACCCCATCCACGGAACACGGAGAACCCCACGCGCGGTAATGTCTGCTCGGGATGTGCCTACGGCGCTGGTTCGCGATTTCCACCAGCACCATCGCTCACCATGCCACAGCCCACTTCGCGCCCATGTCCAGATGGATCAGGTTGTGCCCCAGAGGGTCAGGGCCTCATGAAGCAGGTATTGTCTATGCTTCTCCATAATGATCGGGTGCCCGGCGTTCGGAGTGATTTGCCGCGGGTGGCTCCAGACCTCGCCACCCGCGGCAAAGGGATCTCGTGCTCCTCCGCCGCGGGTGTTGTGCCTGAGTGCCATCGGTGCAGGCCTACGCTACGCCTGATCTATGGCGTCACCGCGAGCAGGTAGCCGGCATCACCGCTGTGAGCATGAACCGCCAGGGTCACCGTCTGCGTCCGCATCGGCGTGTATTGAACCACGCAGTCGGAGCCGCTGCTGCAGTCCTGGGCGCAGATGTCGCTGTCACTGTCGAAGATGTAGAGATCCAAATCACAGTTGCGGGTATCGGATGTGACCGTAACGGTGTAGGTGATCCCCTGTTCCAGTACCACGGTGTAGAAGTTGATCTCGCCCTGGTTGATGGAGTCCAGCTTGGCAGCGGCGGCGAAGGTCGGAACGACGAGGGTGAGCAAGATCCCGCAGACTGCACCGACCGTCAAGGCTGTGCGCTTCATTCTGACGCCCTCCTATGGGTGAGCCGGGTTGTGTGCTGCTTACGATGATGTAATCGCGCACAGCCGAGCAAAGACTCGCCCCTATTCTGCATATTCTTCTGGGCTCTGCGTGGACGGGCTGATCGGGTCGCCGGTAGCAGGAATGAGCAAATCGGCCTGTCTGTGGTTTGCGGGGATCAGGGCGAAGGTGGACGCCGACGACCAGTCGGGCGTGATGGTAACTTCTGCCGCGCTGAGCTCTGGAGCTGGCTTGGACCCGATGACCGGGGCGGCCCCGAGCATCGGCCACTTCCGCACCGGCGCAGAGAATGTGACCACTTCATCAACCATAGGGGGACGACAATGGACGCAGCGTGGGTGCGCCCGTTCCGGTTCAGCTCCTACCTTTCGGCTGCGCTGCTTGCGGGCTTGCTGCATGGGGTTGGATGGGCGCAGCTGGATGACGGCGCAGTACTGGCGCAGCGCGCCGCCGAGCTGCTGACCAGCGCTTTTGAACTGTGCGCGAAGGGGTGGTTCGAGGACGCGGTGGCGCGGGCGCGCGAAGCCCTGTCGCTGACGGAGAAGGCATACGGCAGGGATGATCCATCCACGGCCTATGTCGCCGGACTGGTAGCGTTCGTATGTCGAGAGGCGGGCCTCAGCGAGGACGCCGCGGGCCTTATTGAGCGTGCCCTGGCGATCTGGGAGGTCGCCCGGGACGATGCGAAGATTGTGTCGGCGCTCCAGAGTCTCGGAGCCGTCTACAGCGACCTGGGGGACTACGAGCGGGCTGCCGCATCCCTGGAGCGCGCACTCAAGATCATTATTGTGTGCCAGACGGGGGCGAAGTAGGGGCTACGCCGTCCCAGACGGGCCCTCGGCCCTGCATCTTGGAACCATCCAGCCGAGACCCGGGAACCCCTCGCAGAAGGCTCATGAAGCCGCTGCATGGGCACTGGAGCGGTCGCGGATCAGCTTGTCGCGGAACGGCCTACTTGTACCCGCTATTGGGGTTCGCAGTGGGGTTCACCCGGTTCACAATGAGTGCGATGGTGGCTGGTATGCAGAGCTTTGCCGGTTGCTGTCCTGTGATCTTCATCGTTGCACAGGTCAGCGATCTCCTGCAGCGTCTTCCCATGCCGGTGTAACTCCGTCGCTCGTTCTTGCAGTGCCGTGTTCAACCGTGGTCTCCCAAGCCGAACACCCTTGGTGCGGGACGCGGCCAAACCCTATCATCCGGCGCCTGCGCTACCCCACAACCCCACCAACGCCTCCCGCTGCTCCGTCGTCAGATTCCCCAGGGCCTGCGCGAGCGCCAGCACCTGCGGATCGACGACGCTGCTCTGCGAATTGACCGGCTCGGCCTGCAGCTTCTCTCTGAGTTCCTCGGGGTTCACATGGGTATAGACCTGCGTGGTCTGGACACTGGCATGCCCCAATAGGGTCTGGACCTCGCGGATGTTGAAGCCCCTGTCCAGTAGCCGGGTCGCGTAGGTGTGGCGTAGCACGTGGGGCGACACACGCTTCTCGATGCCGGCGGCCTCCGCGAGCGTCGCGATGAGGCCTTGCACGTAGCGGGGAGTCAGTCCCTGCCCTGCCTTGCGCTCTCCTCTCCCTGTGATCCCTTCGCGCAAACCCACGAAGAAGGCCGCCTTGCCATTGAGCCCCAACGCCTTGCGCTTCTCGCTCCATGCCTGCAGCCATCCGATGGTCTCGCGGTCTACAGGCACGACGCGATCCTTGCTCCCCTTTCCCTGGTTCACGCGGAGAGTGCCCTTCTGCAGGTCCACATCCACACCGCGGAGCTCAACCACTTCCGAGACGCGCAATCCCGCCCCCAGCATGACCTGTAACATGGTGCGGTTACGCAAGCCGGTGGTGCAGCCTGTGTTGACCGTGGCCAGCAGAGCATCGACTTCATCGGTCGCCAGGGTCACGGGGAGACGCTTGGGGGTGCGCTTGCCGGTCTTCTGGGGTCTTGGGGCCTGATTCACGGTGAGTCACCTTTCTTATTCGTCTTTTGGGTATTATACGAATAAGAATCGGGGTCATCAAGCCCTTTTTCGGGGCGTTCACCCTTTGACGAATAAGACTGGCCAGAAGAGCCCGGAAACGGCTGCCCAGACGAGCCACGGGAACGGCGTCGGTGGAGGAGCTCGCGGGGATCATCCCGGGGAACGGGGACCTGGACACGCGCTTCGCTCTCGGATAGAATTACCGATGTATACTGATAATTGCTGGTATTTATATCGTATGGCGGGCGAGACACGATGCGAGCCGACAACCGCATGACGAAGGCGAGGAACGTCTTCCTCCAGGCAGGTGGCACACTGCGGACCTACCAGGCGCTCCAACTTGGCATCCATCCCGAGACGCTCTACACCATGCGCGATGAGGGGATGCTCGAGCGGGTCAGTCGGGGCCTCTACCGACTCTCGGGTTTGCCGGCGCTGAGCGATCCCGATCTGCTGCCGGTGAGCCTCAGGGTACCCGGCGGCGTGCTCTGCCTGATCTCGGCCCTGTCATTCCACCAGCTCACCACGGAGATCCCCCATGAGGTGTACCTGGCGCTGAAGCGAGGTGCTGAGCCTCCACGCCTGGAGTACCCACCCCTACGGGTGTTCTGGTTCACAGGCGCAGCGTTCACCGAGGGCGTCGGGACCCACGTGGTGGATACCGTGCCCGTGCGCGTATACTCCCCCGAGAAGACCATCGCCGACTGCCTCAAGTACCGCAACAAGCTCGGCCTGGACGTAGCCCTTGAGGCTCTCAAGCTCTATAGAGACCGCGGGCACATGAAGATCGAGGAGCTCCTGCACTTCGCGAGAGTCTGCCGGGTTGAGAAGATCATGCGCCCCTATCTGGAGGTACTGGCGTGATGCCCCACACACCCAAAGACATCCCTGCGTCCGTCCGTCAGCGTCTCCTCAACCAGGTGCCTAGCACGGGGCGCTCATTCAACGAGCTACTTCAGCACTTCGCTATCGAGCGCTTCCTGTACCGGTTGTCTTGCTCCCAGCACTCGGACCGCTTCGTGCTCAAGGGAGCGATTCACCGTGATACGCCAGAGAGGAGGCCCGTCCCTCAGAGCGAATCTGGACATCATGCCCCTATGGGTACAATGTCCGCGGAATGGGAGCAATCCAATGCGAGTGATATCCCACGCCCTACTGGTAGCCGGTGGCCTACTCGTCCTGTCGGTCTCTCTGGCTTCGGGCCAAGACGAAGCCCAGCCCAAGAGGGCCAACGTGATGGCTGCGGTGATGAAGGTGCTATCTGCGGAACCATTTGCCCGTGAATGCAGCCTCGACGAGCATGGGTTTGTTGTAGCCCCTCCGCCCCAGACGAACGATTCGCCAGCCCTATGGGTCATGCTGGATGGTGATGTCCTCCAGACGCTGACATTTCTGACCCCAAAGGCGACAACCACCCGCGCCACACTCCTCGATGCCTGCAACGAATGCAATCTCAAAGCCAAGCTCGGTAGGTACACGCTGGTCCAGGGAGAGAACGACCAGTTCATCACTATCCAGTTGTCTGGGCATCTCAATGGGAGCGTTCCGGGAGCCGAGTATGGGCCAGCGCTATCGTACTGGCTCAAGGAGACCATGGACATCATAGACGAGCAACTGGCTTCGCTTCTCTGACCGCCGGTCGCCTGCTGTTGTCTTGGCCCGGGGAACTCGTCCACCGCGCTACCGCACATCCGGCATGGGTCTGACTGTTGCCTGTCTTCGCT
>ERZ1026800.1629-NODE-1629-length-13782-cov-4.087294_pt1 | contig 13782 bp, 9 predicted proteins | sample MGYA00520873_ERZ1026800 | MGnify/ENA primary metagenome ERZ1026800 (study PRJEB33270, sample SAMEA104284475) | anaerobic digester metagenome | biome: Anaerobic digester microbiome; feature: mesophilic sludge digester; material: Anaerobic digester biomass | place...
CGACAAGGGCGGGGACGCCCTTGTCGCCCATGATCTGAAAAAGGCGGCGATCGAGCGCGTTTTCGGCTTCGAGATCCTGCCCGCCCCGTTCGTCATTTCCCATCTTCAAATCGGCCTGGAGCTCGAGCGTCTCGGCGCCCCGCTGGAGGACGGAGGCGATCCTCCGGAGCGGGCCGGCGTTTTTCTGACCAACGCCCTGACCGGATGGGAACCGCCCAAGGAAGCCCAGAAGAAAATCCTTTTTCCCGGTTTCGAGGAGGAGCGGGACGCGGCGGGAAAGGTGAAGCGGGAGAAGCCCATTCTCGTTATTCTCGGCAATCCGCCGTACAACGCCTTCGCCGGGGTCAGCCCCGAGGAAGAGCAGGGGCTCGTCGAACCGTACAAGAAAGGGCTGATCTCCGAATGGGGGATCAAAAAATTCAACCTCGACGATCTTTACGTCCGCTTTTTCCGCCTGGCCGAGAAGCGCATCGCCGAGCACGGCGGCCGGGGCGTCGTGTCGTTTATTTCGAATCATTCCTGGATCAGCGAGCCTTCGTTCGTTGTTCTGCGCCGGCATCTTCTCGATTCGTTCGACCGGTTTTGGATCGAAAACATGCACGGCAACCGAAAAATCTCCGAATATGCACCCGACGGCCGGACGAGCGAGACGATATTCGCGACTTCCGGTTTTTCGGTCGGCATTCAACAAGGCGTGGCCATCTCCGTCTGGGCGAAACACGCGAAACGAAAAGGGGAGCCCATCGTCCGCTTCCGCGATGACATCAATGATGCCCGGGCGGGCGACCGGCGGGCGCATCTCCTTGCGACTTTGCAAGCCAAGGATTTCAACGGTCAATACGAAATCTCCACGCCCCGCAAGGACAACCGCTGGAGCTTCCGGCCGTCGGACGTTTCGAACGCGTATATAACATGGCCACAGTTTCCCGATTTATGCGCAGTTTCCCCTTTTAATGGGCCAATTGAAAGACGAGGGCTTGCTCTTATATCAATTGAAAAAAAGCCTCTCGTTTCTCGAATGTCATCATATTTCAATGAAGATATTTCGAACGATGAAATAAAAAAAATATTTCCGTCTTTGATGATGACTGGTAATCGAATAGTTGGTCCGGCAGCGCGAAAGAAAATAGTTCGTGAGCATATTTTCAAAGAGTCATGTATTGTAAGGTATCCTTATAAACCAATGGATATGCGTTGGTGTTATTTGGATAATATTCGACCTCTTTTTAGTGAACCGAGCCCTCAGCTATTAGAACAGCGTTTTTGCTATAACAATTTTTTTATTACACGTGATACCGCGGATAAATATCCCGAAGGACCTCCGTTCTGTTTTTCGCCATTTGTAAGTGATTATGATTGTATTTCCGGTCATGCCCGCCATTTCCCCCTCCGTATAAAAATAATTCCAAAAAAGAAATTAAAAATGCGTGCCCTTGGAAGCCCATCCTTACCGGGAACGGAAATCGAAGATGAGACGATCGTGGCCAATCTTTCCCCTGCCGCCCGCGTGTATCTTGCTTCGCTCGGGCTTCCGAATCCCGATTCCGATCAGAAAACCGCGGAGTTGATCTGGTATCACGCTCTGGCCATCGGCTATTCGCCCCTTTACCTGTCCAAAAACGCCGACGGCATCCGCCAGGATTGGCCGAGGATTCCGCTGCCGAAAGCCAAAGATCTTTTAAATTCCTCGGCCCGTTTGGGACGGCAAATCGCCGCCCTTCTGGACACGGAATCGCCGGTCGCCGGCGTGACCACGGGAAAAATTCGGGACGAGCTCAAGAGCATCGGCGTCTTTCAACGCCTCGACGGAAAGCCGGCCCGGCCCGAATCCGGGGATCTCGACCTGACGGCGGGATGGGGTCATGCCGGAAAAGGCGGCGTGACGATGCCCGGCAAAGGCAAAATCACGGCGCAAAAGGGCGGCGTCCTCGACATCTATCTCAACGATGTCGCCTGCTGGAAAAACGTCCCGGCGAAGGTCTGGGATTACACGATCGGCGGATATCAAGTCATTAAAAAATGGCTTTCCTATCGTGAAAAATCTATTCTCGGCCGCGGCCTGACGCCCGAGGAGGCCCGTTACGTGACCGAAATGACCCGGCGGCTGGCCGCGCTTGTCGCCCTGCAGCCGGCGTTGGACGCAAATTACCGGTCCGTCACGAAGGCGGCTTACGCTTGGCCCAAATCCTAAATCGGGTTCCGCCTCACCACCTCTTGTATTTCCAGAAGGCCAGGAAGCCGGTCATGGAAATCGCGGCCAGGCCCAGAATGATCCAGAAGGCCGGCAGCTCCTTGAGGCCGAACGGCAGGGTCACGTTCATGGAGAAAATCGAGACGACCAGCGTCGGCACCATGATCGAGATGGTGATGATGTTCAAGGTCTTCATCAGGACGTTGAGGTTGTTGCTGACGATGGAGGCCCGGGCATCCATCAAGCTGGCCAAGATGTTCGAGTAGACCTCGGCTTGGCGGTGGCACTGGCTGTTCTCGATGACCAGGTCGTCGAGCAGCTCCATCTCCTCCTGGGTGAATCCGAACCGGCCGGCGTTGTGCCGCATCTTCTCGATCAGCACGCCGTTGGAGCCGACCGCGTTCTGGTAGTAAACCAGGCTCTTCTGCAGGGCGAAGAGGTTGATGAGGTACCTGTTCTCCATGGCCTTGTTGATCTTGTGCTCGACGTCGTCGGCCATCATGTTGATGATCCGCAGGTGCTCCATGAAATGGTAAATGGCCCGGTAGACGAGCCGGATGGTCAGCTCGCGGAGAGAGGTGACCCGGGCCAGTTGCTTCCCTTCGAAGATGACCGTGTCGTCGGCCGCGACCAGGATGAGGACGTCGCCGAAGAAGAACGCGCCCATGGTCGAGGCTTTGAACAGGAGCTGGTCGTCCCCGGAATAGTTCTTGGGCCGCTTGAAGATGAAGGCGATATGGTTCGGCTCGCATTCGAGGCGGGACTGCTCGTCGGGGTCGAGGGCGGAAGCTAGGGTGTGCTCGTCGATCTGATATTCGTCCACAAGTCGTCGCTTTTCGGATTCGTCGGGGTTGAGATAGAGAAGGACGGCGGCCTTGTCTTCGGCCGTTTCGACGATTTTTTGGTTCACGATCTGATAGCGCTTCAGCATCGTCCGGCTCCTTTCCGCTCCGTCTGGATGTTTGAGGCTCATTATGCCCCGCCGCCCGGACGAAGGCAAGACCTTCGCGCGCTTTTCGACCGCGAATTCGTCAGGAGATGTGTTCGACGGTCTCCTGGTAAACGACGCCGCGCTCGCGAAGGGCGTCGAGCAGGAAGGCCGTGCACTCCGGCCGCCGGCCGATGATTTCGGGAGGCACGATTCCCTTGTCCGCGAACAGGCCGCCGGCCAGGAGGCGGAGGGCGCACGACGCCGTGTAGCCTGTCGTCCGGGCCATGGAATGAATCCCGGTCGCCGGGTCGCGGCGGTCGAGCAGGTCATACGTGTACCGGAGGGCGTTTCCCAGGCGCCGGCCTTCCACGATGATTTTCATCACGGTCAGGTCCGATTCTCCTTCCCGCAGCTTCCAGCGGGAGAAGAGAAGCCGGGCGGTGACGTCCCGGGGCCGGACCCGGACGCCGCCGACCTCGATCTCGTCGGTGTCGAAAAAGCCCGAATCCCGGAACATGGCCATTTTTTCGACATGGCCGGGATAACGGAGGGTTTTCTCCTTCATGTGGGGGATCCGCATCGTTCGGGCGAGCGTCCGGAGACCGTCGGTGTTGAAAGCCTCCAGCGTCCCGACGCCCGGGAATTCCAGCCGCTCGAGCTCGGAGAGGGCCGGCTTCACGACCAGCTCGCCGTTATGGATATAGCGGGCCGGGCGGGTGTATTCCTCCAGGACGTCGGCCGGCGAGAACACGGCCTTGTATTCATAAGGCCATTCCCGAATCTCCGGCAGGCCCCCGACGTAGATCAGAATGGATTGGGTCTCCTCGAGCCGGGAAGCGGCGTAACCGGCCAGGATGTTCGACATCCCGGGAGCGACGCCGCAGTCGACGACGGCGGTGACGCCGGCGGCTTCCGCCTGTTCCTGGAGAAGATACGGATCCTCGGGGAAAAAGGCGATGTCGACGACGCTTTTCCGGGCGGCGATCACGGCCCCAAGCGTCTGAAAACCCATGAATCCGGGAACCGCGCTCAGGACGAGGTCGTAATTTTCGACCAGGCGGGTCACGGTTTTCGGATCGGCGAGGTCGACCCGGACCGTCCGGATGTTCGGCTTTCCCTCGAGGCGGGCGAGGGCTTCGGCGTCCCGATCGGCCGCGGTGACTTCGAACCGCGCCTCCGCGGCCAGGTCGAGGGCCGTCGGCGCTCCGACGAGTCCGGCTCCTAAAACGACGATTTTCATCGGCATGCTCCTTGTGATTTCGCGCGGCGCTTGAGAGGGGCGGAAACCCCGGAAAAAGCCTGGAAAGGGCGGAAGGGGCGGGTTACAAGCCGCTGAACCGGTCGATATAAATGGAAAGGTGTTTCGGCACGGTCTTTTCATTTTATCCGATCCGGCCGGATTTTCAAGAGAATCCCCGGCCCCGTCAACTTTTTCGGCCGGGCGGCGTATTTAAAAAGAGAGGCCTGGAATGAATAAATCGACCGTTCATTTGATTTTTCTTTGGGCCGCCGTTCTTGCGGCGGGCTCGCTTCTTGCGAACGCCGCCTCCGCCGGCGGCCGGGCCGCCGATGAGCGGCTGCTTCAATACAGCATCGTCGGCTCGTCCTCCTGCGACCGGACGCCGTGTTTCAACGGGGTCATGGAGCGGATCCCCGTCCAGAGGTTTTTGCTCGAGCTGGCCGGGGGGCCGCTGGAACGGGCGAAAGCCGAAGCCCGGGACCTCGGCGCTTCGGGGATCGCGGATCTCTTGAAGCTCCGGCTGATCCGGTTCGACGGCGACCGTTATCTCCTGAATTTCGCCCTCTTCACGGCCGCCGACGTCGGCCGCATCCGCGAAATCAGCGAGCGCTATGCGGGATCGCTGGCCGAAGCGCTGCTAGCCCGGCGGGCGGACATCGAGACCGCCCTCCGGGCTTACGACGTCCCGGGCGTGGATCCCGGCTCGGTCGCCTATTTCCTCCTCGGCTGCGTTTCCCTGGATTGGGACGGCCTGGCCGTGACGGATGAAAAAAAATACCGCAAGACGACGGAGGAACGGTTCGACGGAAGCTACGTGCCCGCCGCCGAAGAGCTCGGGGAAACGTCGTTGGAGAAAATCTACTGGGGCAGCCACTACGAAGAGTTCGGCGGAGTCCATTTCACCTCGTTCGGCGACCATCATGCCCTGCCTCGGATGCTGTTCCCCGACCTGCTTTGGAATGTTCCCGGTCTTTCCTCCCGCTATCCCGAGGCGGTGAGGAATGCCCACCGGGAGCTGTTGTCGGACTCGCTCCGCCGCGGCGGAGCTAAGATTGGACGGATGATGCTGGCCCTGCGGGAGGGCCCGAAAGCGGCCGGGGATCTCGCCCGGGCGGCGGGGACGGATGAAGACGAATCCCGCGTCTTTCTGCGCCTGCTTTCCGTTCTCGAATACGTCCGGGAAAAGGACGGGTGGTACGAAACCCGGATCCCCGTCCTGACCGGACGCGACGCCGTCATGACCGCCGAGCTGCGGGCGATCGGCCGGCGGGTGATGGAACAATGGCTGGCCGGAAATTATGACCGCCTCGCCGCCGACCTCGACGGCCTCAGCTTCACCCGTTCCGGGGTGCCGTTCAGCGAGGGCTTCACCATGATCTGGCACTATCTTTTCGGAATCGTCAACCGGAAGCTGGTCGAGGCGGGCCTGTTCGCCGATCCCTATGAGCCGGGGCGCGCCTTCAAGGGAGCCCTCCCGGCGGTCTGCGACCTCGATCTCTGATCAGCCGGAGACGCGTCCCCTTTTCCGCCGGCCTGATATGCGGGTCGAGAAGCCCGCGGCTTCCTCATTTTCTCAGGGACGCCTTGGAGAAGAGCGCCTCGGGCATCGGGGCGTCGAAATCGATCGACTCGATGACGAACTCCGTGCCGTTCCCCTCTTTGAGGACGTCGCGGACCAGGGCCCGCGTCTGGATCCAGCGGCCCCCGATCCGCCGGACGTCGCCGACCTCGAGCGTCTTGAGGAGGCGCCCGCTCTTGCCGTAGCGCTCCTCCCTCATGACGAGAAACCGCTCCCGGTCGACCCACACCCGCCGGACGTGGTAGGCCGCGTCGGCGACCCGGGCCGTCAGCTTGAGGATCCGGCAGGGGCGGTCGAGGATCGTCTCCTCGCCGTCGTCGGCCGCCTCGTAGATCTCGGACCACTTCCTGTTTTCCATCATGTCCTCATACGACAAGTCCGAGCCCATGACGGCCTGCCGGAGCAGGTTTCCGGAAATGCCGATGATCCGGTCCGTGGCCGGGGTGTACGTCCAGAGCTGGTCGCCCAGCTTCAGCATCTTGATCCCCTTCTCGCGCGGAGGCTCCAGATACTCGGTGAAGGCCTTGTCCTCGCCCTCGATCCAGGAGCGGGACTTGATCGTTCGATCGCCCCGCCGGCCGTGGATGGTCATGGCCGAGACCATGATCTTGCTCCCGGGCACGGCGTTCTCGTCGACTTTCCGGAGGACGGCCGCCGGCGTCAAATCCGCCTGCTCCGCTCCCGCGGGCGGGACCGAAAACGGCGCGGACAAGACGATCAGGACGAATCCGGCGACGGCCGGCGGAATGTTCCGGGGATGGGCGCGCTTCATGTTTCAAGCTCCTTGAAAAGGGACGCGGTCGATCGCTTGTAGATGCCTCTCCCGGCGATGGCCGTCCCGATCACGGTGGAGAGGAGGCCGGGGATGAAGCCGATGACGTAGGCGACGGGCGTGACCCGGGTGTACAGGTGGGACGGCAGCATGACCGCGGCGTTTTTCATCAGCCCGGAGATATTGATCCCGTGGGCTTGCAGATAGTAGCTCAGGGCCAGTCCGAGGGCGGTCCCGGCGATCGTGCCCAGGACGCCGACCATGACGGCCTCGCCCAGCATCGTCCGGTACACGCCGCCCTTCGGCTCGCCCATCGCCAGCCGGACGCCGATTTCGCCGTAGCGCCTGAGGCTGCCGAGCAAGCCGGCGTTCCAGAGGACCAGCGACATGGCCAGGATGAAGATGGCCAGGATCGCTCCCCGAACCGTGCTGAACTGATCGAGCAGGGCGGCCAGGTCGCTTTGGTCGCGGAGCGTTTTCATGACCGGGGCGAGATCGCCGCCGGAGCCGGCCTCGGTCCGGCCGTTGAACCTGGCGGCGACGGCCTCGATGAGGTTCCGTTCGTAGGGGCCGTTTGTCCGCCAGCCCAGGATTTCCCCGGCCGCGTCCTCCATGTCGAGGACCGCCTGGGCGTCGGCCAGGTCCATCACCAGCCCCGTCCGGTCCAGGGCCCGGACGCCGTAGCGGACGATTCCGCTGACCGTGTAATTGGCCGTGGCCATGGCTCCGTTCATCGTCGAGCCGATCAACGTCGCCGTTCCCCCGGGCCGGAGCTTGAGGCGGTCGGCCAGGATTTCGCCGATCAAAATCTCGCCTCGCTTCTCCGGCAGACGGCCCCGGACGACCGTGTTCTCCAAGCCCAGGCGCCGGATCTCGGCGCTCCCCGGCATGAGGATGTCGGCGGCCGTTCCCAGGACCGTTCCCTGGGCTTTCGTCTCTCCGGCTTCATCCGGGACGTCCAGAAGGCCGCCGAAACGGATCCGAGGGGTCCAAGCCATATTGGGAAAGTCCGTTCCCAATTCGCTGAGAAGCGTTCCGACGCCGTCCAGCGAGAGGTCGTTGGGGAGGGAATCCGGTTCGGCCGCGTAGCCCTTCGTCATGACCTTCACCTGGCCCGTCAGCAGATCGGCGTTGAAATCGATGATTTGGTGTTCCGCGCCGGTGATGTAACACTCGAGAAAGACGGTGAGCAAAACCCCGATCGCCACGGTCAGGAAGGGAAGCAAAGTCCGTGAACGGTCCCGGAGAAGCCCTTTGAGCAGAAAGCGGATCATGACCATTTCCCCTTCAGCGCGTCGGTCGGTTTGAGGGTGACGATTTTCCGCGTCGGAAGGAAGCTGACGACGGTGGTCGCGGCCAGCACGAGGAGAATCGTGCCGAAGACCAGGCCGGCGCTGTAGGCGGGATACAACGCTTTGTCGAGAGCCAAGCCGAAGCTGTCGGCCTGCCCGGCCGGCAGAACCCAGCCGTGCTTGGACATGTAAATCAGGAGGGGCAGGCCGTAGACCGCCCCGACCGCGGCCGCCAGGATCGAAAGGAGCGCCCCCTCCAGGGTGAAGAGGGCGATGACCCGGCCGCGCGGCATGCCCAGGGCGATCAGCATCCCGATCTCCCGGCGGCGGTGCCAGATGGACAAGATCTGGGTGTTGAAAATCGCCAGCAGGGCCAGGGCCATCAGGGTGACGTAAAAAATCGAAAAGCCGAGCGATTTCGCTTGAACGAAGCTCTTGATATCCTTGAGGAGAACGTCGTAATCCTGGAAGCCCCAGCCGGGATAGGATCGAGGCGCGGACCCGACGGGGACGGTGACGACCGTCGCCCGGCCCGGCCGGCCGGTCATGGCCTGGAGGGTCTCGAGCGGCACCCAGATCAGCCCGGAATCGACGGTCTGGACTTGGGTTTGGAAGACATCGACGACGACGACGTCGGCCGCGTCGAACGTCCCGGAGGCGTCCCGCCAGCGGACGGTCACGGTGTCCCCCTTGGCCAAGCCCGTGCTTTTCGCCGTCCGGGCGCCGATCAAGCCGGGGATTTCGCCGTCGCCGCCGAGAAGGCGGTCGAAGGGCAGCTTGAGAACGGCTTGGTCCGGGTCGACGCCCTTGAGCAGCGCGGGGATCATCCGGCCCTTGGGATAGATCGTCGCCGAGACGATCAGGACGGGGGCGGCCCGGCCGGCGGCCGCCTCGGCGGCCAATTCGGCGGGGATCGCCTCCGGCGCGTCGTCGATCGTCGCCGGGTCGTACGGGTCATAGGCGCCGGCCCAATACTGGCCGCCGCCGGCCTCCTGGTCGATGGTGACCTTGGACATTTCCCGGTCCATTCCCTCGAACAGGCTTTGGCCCCAGATGATGGCCACGAAGGAAAACGAGAGGACCAGGGCGTTGAGCCAGGTTTTCGCCCCGTTGCCGATGAGGTTGCGGAAGGCGAGCTTGGGGATGATCATGGCCGCCTCCTCATGTCGTCCGGGCTTCGTCGGCGGCCACCCGGCCGTCGACGAGGGTGATTTTCCGGCGCAGATGGGCAATAACCTTCGCGTCGTGCGTCGAAAACAGGAACGTCGTCCCGAGATCGCGGTTGATGTCCTCCATGGTGTGGAGGATGTGATGGGAATTATCCGCGTCCAGGTTGGCCGTGGGCTCGTCGGCCAGGACGAGGTCGGGCTTCTTGACGACGGCTCGGGCGATGGCGACCCGCTGGCTCTGCCCGCCGGACAATTGGGCCGGCCGCGAACGCTCCCGGTCGGACAGGCCGACCCAGGCCAGGGCGTCCCGCACGGCCTTGCGCCGGGCCGCCGCCGTCATCCCGAGAAGAAGCAGGGGGAACTCGACGTTTTCGTAGACCGTGTAGACCGGCAGCAGGTTGAACGTTTGGAAGATGAAGCCGATGTGGCGGTTGCGGAGCCGGGCCGCCTTCTTGTGCGAGAGCGTCTCGATTTTTTCCCCCAGGACCTCGACGCTCCCCGATGTCGGGACGTCGAGCGACCCGACGATGTTGAGGAGGGTGGTCTTGCCTGAGCCGCTCGGCCCGACGAGCCCGGCGAATTCGCCGGCCTGGAAGACGAGATTGACGTCCCGGAGGGCGGTGATCGGCTGTTCCCCCGAAGGGTAGATCTTGGTCAAGTTCACCGTCCGGATCAAAGCGCTGTTCTCCATGACATCCTCTCCTTCAGTGATTCCAGGCGACCATGAGATAGACGCCGCGGCCGCCGAAGAGATTCACGGCGGCCGGATCTCCGTAAAGCCCGTACGAATCGGGATTCCAGAAAACGATGACGTTCAAGCTGAGCCGGTCGTATGTTCTTTGCCAGGTCAGGAGACGGTACCAGTCCCGGCCCGTCCAGTCGCGGAAAACCATGACCCGGAGGCGGTCGAGAAGACCCAGAGGGTAATCGAGGGAAAGGGCGCTCAGGGAGCGGCTCGTTCCCCGCTCCCAGAACCGGGGGGACGATTGAAAGAGGAGATGCTCGGCCAGGAGGGTGAGGCCGTTCCCCAGGCCGAACGTGTTCTCCACCCCGAGGTTGACGGCTTTTTGATGGCGGAAGGGGAAGACCTGGAAATCCTGCTTGGTGAAGACCGCCTCGAACCAGAGGCCGAGGCCGAGATCCCAATAGCCGTCCAGCCCCAACCGGCTTTCCGGGACGCCGGAACGCTCGTCCGAAGCAAGAGGAAGAGGCCCGCGGAAGGCGTCCAGGCTCCGGCGGTGAAAGGTCACGGCCAGCTCCCCGCCGAGGGCGGGAACCTGGGCCCGGCCGCCGCACTCGATCGTGCCGGCCCGGGTCGGAAAGGATTCCCAGCCCTTGCGGTCATTGTTGCCCGTCAATCCCCAGGCCCAGACGGAAACGTTGCTTTGAAACGTGTACTTCAGGAGGAGGCCGGTCACCCCGTCGGTCAGTTGGAGCGGATCGTTGGGGTCGAGCCGGTCGAACCACATGAGGGGGCGGAGGAGGCGGGCCGAGCCGAACTCGATCTTCTGGAGGCCGAGCCGGGCCTCGAACCGGGCCGTCGTGAGGCGGGCCCAAAGCCGGTAGAGGGCCAGGTCGCCTTTTCGCGAGCCCCAGCCCGAGGCGGCGTCGAGCGTGAGCGAGGCGTTGACCGACGCCTCGATGTCGAAATTCCAAGACGCCGAGACGGGCGTTTTGAGGGAAAACTGCGGGAGGTAGCGGACGCGCAGAGGGACGCGTCGGCCGCTTTCGAAGGGAATGGCCAGCTCTCCGGAGACCAGGCCGCGGAAATCCGTTTCCTGGGATAAAAGCGGCCCGGCGGAAAGACAGAGGACGCTTGCGAAAAAAAAGACGACCGGCGCAAGCGGAGCCCTCCCCGAACGCTTCATAGAGGGAAGGATGGGTTGGAAAGGGACGTCTTGTCAAGAGCTGAACGAATGAAAAGGGTTGAGCGCGCCCGCCCTCGCGAGCCGCATCCCCTATTCAAAGGTTCCGCGGATGAAGCGCTCAAACAGCCCGACGGCCGCCTCGAGGGGGACGCTTTCCGCGGCCCGTTCATTGTAGGCGGATCCGCCGTCCCGGACGACGCCCGGGCCGCAGACGGCGTAAGGAACCGGATCGGCGGCGTGGGTCTTCGTCGCCAGCTTGGTCGCGTGATCCGGAGCGACGAGGATCCGGACGCCGGGCTTGCTCTCCGCCCAGCCCAGGATTTCGCCGACGATGTGCCGGTCGAATTCCTCGATGGCCTGTATTTTCTTCGCGAGCTCGCCCTCGTGGCTGGTTTCGTCGGGCGCCTCGACATGGAGATAGACGAAATCCTCGCCGGCCAAGGCTTCCTTGGCGGCCGCGACCTTGCCCGCGTAATTCGTCCCGAGATAGCCGGTCGCCCCATCGACGAGCCGGACCTTGAGGCCCGCCAGCACGCCCAGTCCGCGGACGAGATCCACGGCCGAGATGACCGATCCCCTCAATCCGAAGCGTTGCTCCAGCGTCGGCAGACGCATCGCCCGGCCTTGGCCCCAGGGCCAGATGTCGGTGGCCGGCGTCGCCCGCTTCCGGTTGGCCGCGTTGGCCGCCAGGACGGGACGGGCTTTCTCCATCAGGTCGAGGATCAGCTCCCGGCCCGGCCCCTTCGGCAGGTGGGAGGCCCATTCCCGGCCGGAAATGTCGTGCGGCGGCGTGCAGTCCAGGCCCGCCGGAAAATCGCGGATGATCAGCAGGTGCCGGTAGCTGATTCCCGGGACGAAACGGACGCGGTCCGTTCCCAGGGCGGCCTGGAGCTCCTCGATCATGGGGCGCGATTCCGCGGTCGTGATGTGGCCGGCCGAATAATCGGCCATGAGCCCGTCGCCCAGGGTGACGATGTTGCACCGGAAAGCCGTATCGTCCGGGTCCAGGGCGGCCCCGATGCTGGCGGCTTCGATCGGCCCCCGTCCCTGGTAGTGGGCCGCGGCGTCGTACCCCAGGAGCGATAGGTTGGCCACGTCGCTTCCGGGCGGGAAGCCGGATGGAACGGTGAGGACGCGGCCGACGCGGCCGCGGGCGGCGATCCGGTCCATGTTCGGCGTGGCCGCCGCTTCCAGGGGCGTTTTTCCTCCGAGGGCGGGATGGGGATCGTCGGCCATTCCGTCGCCGACGAGGATGATGTGCTTCACCGTCATTCCCCCCTCAGCCCCGATTCCGGACGCGTTCGGCGAAGCCGATGACGGCTTCGCGCATCTGGGAAATCGGAAGCACGCCCTCGTGGAGGACGGGCCGCTCCCGCAGCCCCCGGACGGCCCGATGGGCCGGCCGGCCGGCCAGCTCGCTCAGGCGGTCGATCGCCCGGAACTCGTCCGGCTCGGCTTGCCCGGTGACGGCGCCCAGGACGTCCCGGGCGAACTTGAACGGGCTGGCGGTCGAGGCGATGATGGTCGCCGGCCCGTCGGCGGGGCCGACATCGCGGGAGACGGCCGAGGCGACGGCGGTGTGGGTGTCGATGATGATCCCGGTCTCCTCGTGGACCGTCTTGATTTCGGCGAAGACCCGGGGCTCGTCGGCCCAGCCGGAGACGACGAACGCGTCGATCTTTTTCTTCGTTTCGGCATCGATCTCGAACCGGCCCGTCCGGAAGCGGTCGAGGAACCAGGGCTTGATCTTTTCCGCGTCCCGGCCGGCGATTTCGAACAAGAACCGTTCCAGGTTGGAGGAGATCAAGATGTCCATCGAGGGCGACGACGTCCGGAAAAATTCGCGGTGAGTGTCGTAGACGCCGGTTTGGAAAAAGTCCGTCAGGATGTTGTTTTTGTTGGAGGCGCAGAAGAGCTTGCGGACGGGAAGACCCATGGCCCGGGCATACCAGGCGGCCAGGATGTTGCCGAAGTTGCCGGTCGGGACGCAGATGTCGACCTCGTCGCCCGTTTTGATTTCGCCGCCGGCGGCGAGCAGGGCGTAAGCCCGGACGTAGTAGACGATCTGGGGGGCCAGCCGGCCCCAGTTGATGGAATTGCCCGTCGAGAGCTTGATATTCAGCCCGGCCAGGTAGTCGCGCAAGTTGGCGTCGAGGAAAAGGGCCTTGACTCCGGTTTGGCAGTCGTCGAAGTTGCCCCGGACGGCGAAGACCCGGGTGTTCCGGCCGTCGGTGGTGACCATCTGGAGGCGCTGAACCTCGCTCACGCCGCCGTCCGGATAAAACACGACGATGGAAATGCCGTCGGCGTTCTTGTAGCCCTCCAGGGCGGCCTTGCCGGTGTCGCCGGACGTGGCGACCAGGATCAAGGTGTGGGTTTGATCCCCGGTCAGGGATTTGGCCGTGGAGGTCAGGTGGGGCATCAACTGAAGGGCGACGTCCTTGAACGCGGCCGTCGGCCCGTGGAAGAGCTCGAGGAGGAAGCGGCGCCGGCCGAGCGGCCGGAGAGCGACGACGTCGGGCGTGTGGAAGTTGTCCGGGTTGTACGCCCGCCGCAGGCAGCCGTCGAGGACGGGCGGCTCGAAATCCGTAAAGTACGCGGCCATGATCCTCCGGGCCGTCTCAAGATAGTCGGGAGCGGTCAGCGTGTCCGCTTCCAGCCGGGGGATGAACTCCGGAACGAACAGCCCGCCCCGCGGGACCATCCCCAGGAGGACGGCCTCGGACGCGGAGGCGAAGGG
>ERZ1026800.1631-NODE-1631-length-13773-cov-3.702697_pt1 | contig 13773 bp, 10 predicted proteins | sample MGYA00520873_ERZ1026800 | MGnify/ENA primary metagenome ERZ1026800 (study PRJEB33270, sample SAMEA104284475) | anaerobic digester metagenome | biome: Anaerobic digester microbiome; feature: mesophilic sludge digester; material: Anaerobic digester biomass...
GTCATACCTTCCACTGCAACCTTGCGGCCGATATCGATCGGGGTGTCGAACGCCGAACCGCTGAACAAGGCTTCGCCCGGTGCCTTGGGAAGCCGGCCATCCGCCACCTTGGCCGGTACCGACGGCCCGGACGGGTCGCCGCCCACCAACTGCACGTCCAGCTCAGCGCCGCCGGATTGAGCGCCGCCGGATTGGGCGCCGCCGGATTGGGCGCCGCCGGATTGGGCGCCGCCGGACCCGTCGCCCGGGGCCGCCGATCCGACCAGACGTGCGGTGAATACGCTCAGGCCGATCGGTGAGGTGGCGGCAACGCCCCCGACCGCTGCAATCTCTTGTTGCGCCTCGGGCCGCAACACGCTGGTCGCCGGATTGCTGCGAGCCTGCTGGTCGTAAACGAACACCTGGGCCGAGGACGACTCGAGACCGCCGGTCAGGCCGCTGGTCAAGGTTCCCGCCACGGCCTGGAAGAACAGCAACAACAACACCAGCAATGCCACGGCCAACGTCAAGAGCGAGAACCGGCCGAGTGACCGGCGGATCTCCTTGAACGCTACGAACATGTGTGCCGGGTGATCACGGGGGGAGGACGCTTCCTGGTCGGTGACGCTTTGGCAAGCTACGACAGGGGCGACGGCTCAACCAACCTCATCGAATCACTGTTCTTGGCGGGAGGATTTGGTGAGATTGGTTGAACTCTCTTCCGAGCGTGGGCACACGAATACCCATAATCTGCTCCAATGGCACCAGCAAATGCACCATCGGTCGCGAACCTCGCCTCGACGGTCACCAACGCCGCCAACCAACCAGACCTTCGCGGCAACCTCATGCCGGTCCGCTCCGAAATCGACATCGACGGTTGCCACGTGGATGGGACCATCCCAACAGGCTTGCGGGGCAGCTTCATCCGCAACGGGCCCAACCCGGCATTCGAACCGCTGGGCAGCTATCACATGTTCGACGGGGACGGCATGCTGCACGGGATCACCTTCGGCGACGACGGTGTGTCCTACCGCAACCGTTGGATCCGCTCGCGGGGTCTGGGTGCCGAGCTCGCTCACGGCGCCGCCGTCTACCACGGCCTGGCCGAGGTGATGAGCTTCCCCGACCCGAAACTCACCGGCGACGCGGGACCGTTGAAGAACCCGGCCAACACCCACATCATCGAACACGCCGGAAGGCGACTGGCGCTTTGGGAGGGCGGGCCACCCACCGAGGTCGACACCAACCTCGACACCCTGGGCGAATACGACTTCGGCGGCAGGCTGGTCGGGGCGATGACCGCCCATCCCCGCATCGACCCCCGAACCGGCGAGATGTGCTTCTTTTCATACTCGTTGTTCGAACCCTACCTGCGCTACCACGTGGCCGACTCGACCGGAGCGCTGGTGCACAGCGTCGATCTCGACCTACCCGCGCCCGTCATGATGCACGACTTCATCATCACCGAGGAACACGCGGTGTTTCTCGATTCGCCCATCGTGTTCGACCTCGAGAACCTGGGCACCGGGCCCATGGTCAACTGGAAGCCCGAGAACGGCACCCGCATCGGCGTCATGCCTCGCCGGGGCACCAATGCCGACCTGCGTTGGTTCGAGATCGAGCCCGGCCACGTCCAGCACTTCTGGAACGGCTGGGCCACGGGCAACCGGATCGAGTTCTCGGGCTCTCGCCTGGCCGACCCGAACTTCGGAATCGATCCCACTTCGCCACTGGACGAGCAGGCCGCCGACAATCAGCCGGGTCGTCCGGCCAGGTACTGGGTCGACCTGGACTCGGGTTCCGCCGGTTGGGAACCGAGCGATGATCTGCCCGGTGACTTCTGTCGTATCAACGACGCGTACACCGGCGTACCAAACCGCTACGCCTATATGTCGGCGTTCGGCGGCAGCGTCGGTAACCAGGGCGACTTCGACACCATGGTGGCCTACGACCAATCAACCGGCGAGCGATCAATGTGGCACAGCGGCGCCGGGGGCCATGTGGGCGAATCGGTCTTCGCTCCCGACCCGGCCGGAACCACCGAAAACGACGGCTGGCTGATCAACGCCGTGTACTACGAGGGTGGCGACCGCACCGACGTGTGTGTGCTGGACGCCCGAGATGTCGAAGCCGGGCCCATCGCCCGCGTGACCATGCCCCAACGAATCCCCTTTGGATTTCACGCCAATTGGTTTGGGGCCTGAGCGGGCCCCGACAACCCGGGAATCACATCGCCCTCGAGAGCGACCGCTGCAGCAGCCACGCGCCCAACGGCAACAGCAGCGCTGTCATGGCGACCAGCACGCCAAGCTGCGGGAGCACGTCGGCTACGCCCCCGCCGCGTCGCTGGATCTCGGCGTACGCCTCGTAGGCCCAGCGGTGCGGCGTAAGCGCCGAGACCACCGTCAGCGAGCTGGGGAACAGCTCGATGGGCAGCATCGAGCCCCCAAGCCCGGCCACCACCAACCCCAACCCAATGCCCAACCCACCGGCGGCGTTGGCATTGTCCATGAGCGACCCCAGCACCATGGCAGCCGCGGCGCTGACCCCGGCGAACGAAGCGACCACCAAGCCCGTGGCCAGGGGATCACCCCAGTTCACGCCGAACAGCACAGCGGTTCCCACCACCATGTACAAGCCCTGGGTCAAGGAGATCACAAACCGACCCAGCACCTCACCGCCAATCACCTGGCCTGCGGTCACCGGGGCCGACAGCTCGCGTCTGGTCACCCCCAGCTCACGCGACTGGATCAGCATCGCCGATCCGGTGAGCGCCGTGAGAAACATGAACAGTGACAGTTGCTGCGCTGCGCCGAGATCGAACTCTCCCAGCCCGGCAAACTCGTCGCCCAGATCCTGCCCCACCAGGGAGACCGTCAGGGACGGCCCAACACCGTCCACCTTGTCGAGCGAGCGCTTCGCCTCGCGTGGCCCGACCCCCGCGTCGGTCATCGCCCGCACCGCCGCCCGGTTGTTGGACAGGGTGGCGAGCACCGACTGCACCGTGGCAACACTCGCCTGACCGTTGGCCTGGCTGCCGGGGATCACGGTCAGCTGCACCGATTCGCCGGCGGCCCACCTGGCCTCGTGGGTTGGCGACACCAGCACGGCGACGTCGGCCCGGCCCCTGGCCACCACCTCGCGAGCAGTACCCGCACCGTCGAGGCGATCAACCGCCAGGTCCTGTCGCTTCAGCCCTGCGCTCACCTCCTGGGCCAACGGCCCGGAACCAACCAGCATCACCCGGCCGGCCGACCCCGAATCGCCGAACTGCAGGCCGATGGCCACCACCAGCAACATGGGTAGAACCAGCACGAAAAAGAAGTTGGACCGGTCACGAAAGAACCTCCTGAGCGAGGTGGTTCCGATGGCCAGCACCGCGCTCATGTGAACACCTCGTCATCACCAAGCAGCGCCGCAACGGCCAGCGAGACCGCGGCAAAGACAGCGAATACGGCCAACGGTCCACCCAGGTCGGCGACCCCTGCGCCGCCGTTGGTGAGACCCAAGCCTCGGATGAACGCAGCGGTAGGGGTCAAATCGGAAAGGCGAGCCAACAGCCCGCCACCGCTGATGGGGAAGAACGATCCGCCCAGCACACCCATCAGGATGCCGATCACCGAGGTGGCCGCTTGCGCCTGCTCGGTGGTGCGGGCCACCCGGGTGACCAACAGAACCAGGCTGGTCACAGCCATCACCGCAGCGACGATCATCACCGTCACCGGCACCATCCTGCCGAAACTGGCGCTGAAGAGCAGCGCACCGACCTCCAGCAACACGGCGGTGGAGACCACGCCGAGTATGAAGCTGACCAGCACTTTGGCCAGCAGGATCGAGCGAGGCGGGATGGGCATCGATGCCAGGCGCGGCAAGGTGCCCTGCTCCCGTTCCTGGATGTAGGTGATCACACCGAAGCCGATGGTGAAGAACATGAACAGGGCGGCCTGCCCCGCCACCAGGTAGCCGCCAGTGCTCAGTTGCTCATTGGACGGCCGTCCCGCCTCGGCCGTGAGCGTCGGAGGCGACGTGGCCACCGCCTGTGCGATCTTGGAGACGTCCGCCCCTCGAATGCCGAGACCTCCCGCCGCTGTGGCCGCCTGCGATCCGGTGGCCACCCGCTCGACGTAACCCGACACGATTGATCCAGCCACCCGAGGTTCCAAACCGCCGTCGCCGGGTTCGATCAGCTCCACCTTGGGTGACCCGCCCTGCCGGACCGCGGCGTCAAACCCGGCCGGGAACACCACGCCCACCGTCACCGAGCCCGACTCGACATCGGCGGCGAGGTCATCGGCCGACGACAGCGCCACCAGAGTGGCGGTCACCTTCAGACCGTCCACGGCCGACAGCGCCTGGATCAGCCCCTGCGCAACCCGGTCGTCGGGTTCGGCGGCCACCCGAACAGTGATCGGTTTCAGCGACTCCGAAGAGCCCAGCCCGGAGAACAACAGGTTGAACACGATCATGATGGCGATGGGCACCACCAGGGCGAAGATCAATACCGATCGGTCACGAATCCGCTGGCGCAGGTCACTCACCGCCATGATCCAAATGGCCGACAGGTCCACGTTCAGTCCCTCAAGGCACGGCCGGTGAGGTTCAGAAACACCGACTCCAGATCGGGACGCGCCACCTCCACATCGGTGACCGACATGCCCGCCTCAGCAGCCGCCCCGACGATACCGGCGAGCGCCACCGGTGCGTCCTCCACGGTCAGGTCGATGTTGCGGCGATCACCGGTGACCGATTTCACCGCCCCAAGACGACGAAGCGCAGTCGTAGCCGCCTCAAGGTTGCCGGTGCCTTCAAGGTGCACCCGATCGGTCTCGCCGGTGAGCACCAACAGTTCGTCGCGGGTGCCCTCGGCCTGCATCACACCGTGGTCCAAGATGCCGACGCGGTCGCACAGCCGCTCGGCCTCCTCCATGTAGTGGGTGGTGTACAACACGGCCATCCCCGAAACGGCCAACGCTTCAACCGATTTCAGGATCGAATTGCGTGACTGAGGATCCACGCCCACCGTCGGCTCATCGAGGATCAGGAGTTCGGGTTGGTGCAGCAGGCCAATGCCGATGTTGAGGCGCCGCTTCATTCCACCCGAGTACTCCTTGGTGAGATCGCCGCCGCGATCCTCCAACCCGATCACGGTCAGCACCTCGTCGATGCGACGTTTCAATTGATCGCCGCCCAACTTCTGCAACCGGCCGAAGAACCGCAGGTTCTCTCGGCCGGTCAGGTCGGGGTAGATGGCCAGTTCCTGAGGAACCAGGCCGATGTGTGCCTTTGCCGACACCACTCCCGGCCCGATCGCCTTGCCCAGGATTCGGGTCTCGCCCGCGTCGGGCCCCAACAGTCCGGCAACCATGGAAATGATGGTGGTCTTGCCGGCGCCGTTGGGGCCAAGCAGACCGTAGGTTTCGCCCGGCTCGATACGAAACGACACGTCGTCGACGGCGGTGAGGTCTCCGAAGCGACGGACCAAACCATTCGCCACCAACACGGGATCGGTCATTTCGAGCCACCTTTGCTGGTTTCCATGGGTGTGCTGCGTTCGAAAGAGTCCGGCTCCAAGCCGGATGTTCGTGTCTAGCACCCTGTCTCGCACGGCGGGCGAAAGAACGGTCACGGTCACGGTCACACCGGGAATCGGCAGTACCATGCTGCGGTGAATCAGAACCAAACTCCTCAAACGGTCGAACCTGGCAAGAGCCACGACTCCTTGCTTCGGATCCCGGCCCTCGTGGTGCGAGTGCTCGGTTACATGATCTACGCCTACCTGGTGGTGGTGGAGGTGGTGCTGGCGCTTGCGTTCACCCTTCAACTCCTCGGCGCGAATCCAACCAGCGAGTTCGTCAGGTGGATCTATCGCAGCTCCGATCGGGCGATGAACCCATTCCGGGGCATCTTCGAACCGATCCAGCTGGGAACATCCAGGCAGGCGGTGCCCGCTGTGTTCGACACGTCGTTTCTCTTCGCCATGGTGATCTACGGCATCGTCTGCATTGCGGTGCACATGGGCGTCACCTGGTTGGGTGATCGAATCCATCGCATGGACCGTGACCGCTCCCGTCAGGCCCGCCTCGATGCCTACGCAGATTCGGCCGACACCTACCCGGTACAGCGCCCCGACCTGATGGGTGGCGCAACCCCCACATCAGACCCCTCACCAACCGAGGTTCTGTGAACGCCGACGGCCAAGCCGGCCGACCCCCCATCGGACTTGTAGCCGTGACCATCTCCGTTGCGATCGCCTGCGTGGCGCTGCTCGCTTCGTGCGGTGACGACGGTGCGCTCGCAGGCACCGGCCCGATCTCCTCATTGGCGGACGATGCCGGCGTCACCACCCCAGACATCACGCTGCCCGACGTCAGCACCCCCGACATCACGCTGCCCGACGTCAGCACCCCCGACATCACGCTGCCCGACGTCAGCACCCCCGACGTCAGCACCCCCGACATCACCGCCCCCGACGGCGGCGCCACCACCAACACGCAGGCTCCGACGTCAACCGCTCCACCGACGTCAACCGCTCCGGCCGTCGACACGTCCGATGAGGACAGCGGCCTCGGGCCGTTCGGCCTGGTCACGTTGGTGTTGCTGGCCGGACTCGTCGGAGGGCTCATCGTGTGGTCGACCCGCAGCCGGGATCATGCATCCGCCCAGCCATCGGCGACGACCTCCCAGAGCCTCGACAGATTGTTGGACGATGCCCGATGGGCACACCAGCAGGCGAGCGAGGCCGCTCGGGCCACCGACGTCGGCCGGGTCGCCGCCGCCTGGCCGGTTGCGCGGGAGCACTTCGCCGACATCGAACGCTCTGCGGCGGGCATCGACATCCAGGATGAGCTCCTGACCAACGCCGTCGACGGTGTGGGCCGATCGGTGGCCCAACTACGGGGGGCGCTCGACACCTTTGTCGACGCTCTTGGCGCTCACGCCGGCGGCCACCTCGATGCGCTCGGTCCGGTTCGCAACGCCGTGATCGCCAGGTGCGACACCCTGGCCACCAGGATCCAGGCGCTCGTCAGCGCCCGCGCATCCCAAATCTGACTTCGACGACAACGCCCACAAAACCGAAGACGTCAGTTCAAGGCAACCATCGTCGCCAGGGCGGCGTCCACCACCTGTCGATCAGACGACGACGTTCACCATTCGGCCGGGCACGACGATGACCTTGCGGGGCGCGGCGCCCTCGAGGTGGGCGGCCACGTTGTCGACTGCCAGGGCCGCAGCCGTCATGGTGGCCTGATCCGCATCGGCGGCCACCGTGATGTGGCCCCGCACCTTGCCATTGACCTGCACCGGCAGCTCGATGGTGTCCTCGACCAGCAGTGCCTCGTCGACGGTGGGGAACGGCGCCCACACCACTGAGGTGGCGTGGCCCAGCTTGGCCCACAGCTCCTCGCCAAGGTGCGGGGCGACGATGCCGAGCAGCTGCACCATCGGCTCTGCCACCTCGCGGGCCACTGGGGCGGCCGCCTTGGTCAGATGATTGTTCAGCTCGATCAGCTTGGCGATGGCGGTGTTGGCGTGGAGCGCGTCGAGGTCTTCTCCCACCCCGGCCACGGTGCGGGCCAGCAGACGACGGGTCTCGTCATCAGCCGATTCATCGGTCACCGTCAGCTTGCCCGAGTCCTCATCGACCAGATTTCGCCAGAGGCGCTGAAGGAACCGCTGCATGCCCACCACATCGCGGGTGCTCCACGGGCGCGACGACTCCAGCGGCCCGCCGGAGAGTTCATAGAGGCGGAAGGTGTCGGCCCCGTAGGCGTCGTACATCTCATCGGGCGTCACCATGTTCTTCAGGCTCTTGCCCATCTTGCCGTACTCACGGTTGACCGGTTGGCCCTCGAAGAAGAAGCCGTCGTCGGTCTCGGTGACCTCCGAGGCCTCCACGTACTGGCCCCGGGCGTCGGTGAACGCATACGCCTGGATGTAACCCTGGTTCACCAGTCGGTGGAACGGCTCCGGTCCACTGACGTGGCCCAGATCGAACAACACCTTGTGCCAGAAGCGGGCGTACAGCAGGTGCAACACGGCGTGCTCGACACCGCCGACGTACAGGTCGACACCGCCCACCGTGGACGGCTCGCCTTCCCCGCCGGGACGCGGGCCCATCCAATAGGCCTCAACGTCGGGGTCGACAAAAGTCGCGGTGTTGGTCGGGTCGAGGTAACGCAGCTCGTACCAGCACGATCCGGCCCACTGGGGCATGACGTTGAGCTCGCGGCGGTAGGTCTGCGGGCCGTCGCCCAGGTCGACGTCGACGTTCACCCACTCCTCAACCCGGCCCAGCGGCGGTACCGGGTTGGAGTCGGCATCGTTGGGATCGTGCGCCTGCGGCGAGTAGTCGTCCACCTCCGGCAGCTGCACCGGCAGCTCCGAGTCGGGCAGCGATCGGGGACCATGCTCGTCCCACACGATGGGGAATGGCTCGCCCCAATACCGTTGGCGGCTAAACAGCCAATCTCGAAGCCGATAGGTGATGGCGGCCTCGCCACGGCCAACCGACTCCAACCAGCCGTTGATCAGCGCGACCGCCTCAGCGATCGTGTGCTCGCCGTTCAGGTCGATCCCGCCGTTCAGGTCAGCAGAGCCGACGTACTCGCCTTCCCCAACGAATGCCTCGGGCCAGGTGCTCGTATCCAGGCTGGGTTCGATATCGCGAACCTCGAACCACGCTGCGGGCGGCTGCTGGATCGCGGTGATCTGAAGGCCATAATCCCGAGCGAACTCGAAGTCACGTTCGTCACCCGCCGGCACCGCCATGATGGCGCCGGTGCCGTAGCCCATCAGCACGTAGTCGGCGACGAAAATGGGAACCTGTTCGCCGTTGACCGGGTTGGTGGCAAACGCCCCGATGGCGACGCCGGACTTCTGGCGGTCTTCCTGGCGCTCACGGTCGGTCTTGGCCGATGCGGAGGCTCGATAGGCCTCGACGGCCTCATGGGGCGACGGCGCCGCGGCGCCATCGGCGGTTGCCTGCGTCCACCGCTCGGGCGTGCCGTCAGGCCAAGCGTCGCCGACCAGCGCGTCCACCATTGGGTGTTCGGGCGCCAGCACCACGAACGTGGCGCCGAACAGCGTGTCGGGCCGGGTGGTGAACACCTCGACGTCGCCCGCCTCGGTGGCGAAGCACACGTTGGCGCCGGTGGACCGACCGATCCAGTTGCGCTGCATCACCTTGATCGGCTCGGGCCAGTCCAGCAGGTCGAGGTCGGCCAGCAGCCGGTCGGAGTACGAAGTAATCCGCATCACCCATTGGCGCATGTTGCGGCGGAACACCGGATAGTTGCCGATGTCGGATCGACCCTCGGCGGTGACCTCCTCGTTGGCCAGCACGGTGCCCAACCCGGGGCACCAGTTCACCGGCATCTCGGCGGAGTACACCAGGCGATGATCGTCGATGATCGCCCGCCGCTCGCCCTCGGCCAGTTCGTTCCATGCCCGACCGTCGGGAGTAGGCCGCTCGCCCGACTCGAATGCGGCCAGCAGTTCGGCAATCGGACGGGCCACATCGGCCTCAGTGTCGAACCACGACTCGAAGATCTGGGTGAAGACCCACTGGGTCCAGCGGTAGAACTCAACGTCGGTGGTGGCCACCGAACGCCGCGCGTCGTGGCCCAGGCCGATGCGTCGCAACTGGCGGCGCATGGTGGCGATGTTGTCCTCGGTTGTCGTGCGGGGATGTGCGCCCGTGCGCACGGCGAACTGCTCGGCGGGCAGACCAAACGCGTCGTACCCCATGGCGTGCAGCACATTGTCGCCCCGGGTGCGGCGGTAACGGGCGTACACGTCGGTGGAGATGTAGCCAAACGGATGGCCCACGTGCAGACCCGCGCCCGAGGGGTAGGGAAACATATCGAGCACATAGCGGCGCGGCCGATCGGCCACCGCTTCGGGATCGGCCAGCGGCCCCGCAGGGTTTGGTGCCTCGTAGGTGCCGTCGGCCTCCCAGCGGTCCTGCCAGCGAAGCTCGATCTCGGCGGCCAACTCGGGGGTGTATCGATACGGGGGGAGCGTGTCTGCCACGCGGCGAGGTTAGGCGAATGGCCGCGAACCAACGAAGCGATTGCGACTCCGTCGGGTTCATCGCCACCCGGGGCGACGCGGGAGGCCGCGACTTGACGGCCCCCAGAGGTGAGCTGCAAGAAGACGACGCCTCCTGAACCCTCCGCCACCAGGTGGTCGCTGAGGTACTGCCACCGCCGCGATGTGGGAGAACGAAGCCCGATCGTTACCCTCCGGGGATGAAGCTCCCCCGCCTCCTGATACCCGTCGTGGTGTTTGTGGCCGCCGGCGTCGCCGTTGCGGTGACCGTCCTCAGTGGCGACGACCCGGCCCTGGTGGACACCTCGGGTATCACCGCCGAGTCGGCCGACAACGGCGAACCGCTGGGCCCCAGCCCCGAAGTGGGTGAACCGACGACGACACCGCCACCGGTGGATGGGCCCAACCGGGAACGGATGGCGCCGCTGCGGGTCACCGACGAGGGTATGACGATCGGCGACGTCGACGCGCCGCTGGTGATGGTGACCTTCGAGTCGTTCGGATGCGGATGGTGCGGCCACTTCCACACGTTGACCATGCCCAAGCTGATCCAGAACTGGGTGGACACCGGCAAGCTGCGCATCGAGTCCCGCATGCTGCCCTACGAGCAACGGGCAAACCCCGGGGCACTGGCCGGCACCGCTGCCGGCATGCAGAACAAGTACTGGGAACTGGCCGAGGTCATGTACCCCTACATCACCGGAGGCGCGGAGCCCCGCTTCGACGGCGCCAAGCCGAGCGCTGCTGAGATGTCCGCCTACCACCAACGCCAAAGCGAGCCCGCAATGTTGGCCAAGATCCAAGAGGTTGCCGACGACGTCGGCCTGGACTACGACCGGTTCATGACCGACTACCGATCCGCCGAAGCCGCTCAGCGGGTGGCCACCGACTCACGGATGGCCAATCAAATTGGGTTCACCGCCACCCCTGCCATGGTGGTCAACGGCGTGCCACAGGGAGGGTTCTCGAGTTACGAGCAGATGAACAAGTTTTTGGCAGAGGTGCAGGAGTCCAGCGAGTCGACGTCGTGATGAACCCAGCGCCATGAGCGGGACAGAGCGGTGAGCCCGGCCGGCGAGATCGGCTACGTCGCCGCGTTCCTGGGTGGACTGCTGGCTTTGCTCAGCCCGTGCGGAGCGTTGCTGTTGCCGGCCTTCTTTTCGTACGCGTTCGATCGCCGCAGCCAGTTGCTGGCTCGCACCGGCGTCTTCTACCTCGGGCTGTTGACCACACTGGTGCCCTTGGGGGTGTCGGCGTCGGCGGCCACGGTGTTCGTCCGGTCGCACCAGGAGACGGTAATGACCGTGGCGGGCATCGCAATCGTCGTGCTCGGCATCGTCACCGCCTTCGGCGGGGGGTTCGTGTTGTTCCGTCGTTCGGGCGAATCGGCGGTCACACAGACCAACCCGATGTCGATCTACACGCTGGGGTTGGCCTACGGCCTCACCGGGTTCTGCACCGGGCCGATCCTCGGATCGATCCTGGTGCTTGCCGCGGCGGGTGGGCAGCCGGTTCGGGGCGGACTGCTGCTGGCGATCTACGGGCTGGGCATGGTGGTGCCACTCGTCGTGCTGGCGCTGACCTGGGGCAGCATCGGGCAGCGGGTCAACCGTTGGCTTCGAGGTCGGACTGTCCGCCTGGGACGACTGACGTTCCACTCGACCTCACTGATCTCTGGCCTGGTCCTGGTGGCGGTCGGCGTTTTCATGGTCGTCAACGGGGGCAACCTGGTCGAGTCCAACACGCTGGCCCTGGCCGGGGCTCGCGCCGAGGAATGGGCCACCAACCTCGGCGGGCGCGTGCCGGACGGCCTGTTGGCGGTGATCGCGTTCATTGCCGCCGGGGCGTGGCTCTTCGTGGCCTGGCGACGCAGCGGGGCCTCTCCCGCAGAGGCCGGTCCGAACAGCCCGGATACGACCGACAGCTCCAGTTTCGATGATTCGGTCGACGCTTCCCGGCAGGGCCCGTCAAGCAGACCGTAGGCATCGCCGACATCGCGCTTGCCATCATGCTTGCTTGACCCAAGTGAGCCGGCGCGCAGAAAACGAGATCGTGGAGCGGGCGAAGCAGGCTGCATTCGACAGCACCTTGCGGGCCGCGGCGTCCACCGAGCGGTTTGGACTGGTACCAGCAACTCTCGGCCAGGACTCCGCTCAGTCGAGGACCGGCACGGCCTCCATGGCGGCGGCGATCGCCTCGTCGGGCAGGTCGTAATCCTTGAGTCCACCGGCCAGGTAGTTCTCGTACGACGCCAGGTCGAGGTGTCCGTGGCCGCACAGTGCGGTGAGGATCACGCGCTCCTCCCCCGCCTCCTTGGCGGCCTGGGCCTCGCGGATCGCAGCTGCGATGGCGTGGGTCGGCTCGGGTGCCGGCACGATGCCCTCGGCCCGGGCGAACTGAATCGCCCCGGCGAAGCATTCGGTCTGCGGAATCGAGATCGCCTCGACCAGGCCCTCGTTGTAGACGTGGCTGACCAGCGGCGACATGCCGTGGTAGCGCAGGCCACCGGCGTGGATCGGCTCGGGGATGAACCCGTGGCCCAGCGTGTGCATCTTCAGCAGCGGCGTCATGCCGGCGGTGTCGCCGAAGTCGTAGCGGTACTCGCCCTTGGTGAGGCTGGGGCAGGCCGCCGGCTCGACGCAGCGGATGGTGGGGTTCATCGTCCCGGCCAGCTTCTCGCGCAGGAACGGGAAGGACAGGCCGCCGAAGTTGCTGCCGCCGCCGGTGCAGCCGACGAGCACGTCGGGGGTCTCGCCCACCTTGGCCAGCTGCAGCAGCGCTTCCTCACCGATGATCGTCTGGTGCATCAGCACATGGTTGAGCACGCTGCCGAGCGAGTAGCGCACGGCAATCAACCCCGCCAGGAAGGGCGCGACCGCGGAGCCGATGTTCTCAATGAAGCTCAGCATCGCCTGGGCTGTGCTGCGCACCTCAGGCTCAGCCACGTCATGGATGGTGGCCTGCACGTTGGCCGACGCAACAGACATCGTGATCGCCGTGAAGCACAACAGAACCATGAACGGGACCATCTGGCCCATGGGCACTCTCAAGGTGAAGACCAGGAAGATGGCCCCGGCGCCACCCGCGGCCGGCAATGCGGCGCCGCTCTTCGGCGATGCGCCGCCGCAAGCCACGGACGACGAGCGAATCCTCGTCGCCAGCCCCCTCGGCGTGCTGGATGCCGCGACGCTGCTCGCCAACGACAGCGATCCAGACGGCGAACCATTGAGCGTTGACAGCCTGGATACCAGTGCCACTTTTGGCCTGGTAAACTGGAATGGCAGTGAAATCACCTACGCCCCCGACGGTCAGTTCGAATGGTTGGTGGATGGCGAGTTATTCACCGATACCTTTACTTACATTGTTTCGGACGGCACATTGACCGACGTAGCAACCGTCAGCATCAGGGTGGCCGGTGTGGATGATGCGCTCGTAGCAGAAGACGATGCCGGCCCCGGTTACCTGACCGATGAAGACACCGCCTTCACCCTGGCGGACGTGCTGGCCAATGACAGCGATCCCGATGGACATCCGTTGTCCATTGCTGGTCTTGATACCAGTGATACGACTGGTATGGTAACGTTTACCACTGTCCCAGGCGGGGTGTTGGATCCCACTTTTGATGGGGATGGTAGAGTGATCACTGCCTTTTGGGGCGGCAGCAATGAAGCTCATGATCTGGTTGTGCAACCGGATGGCAAGCTCGTTGTGGTTGGTATTAATAACTACGATTTCGCTTTGGCG
>ERZ1026800.1632-NODE-1632-length-13773-cov-3.301187_pt1 | contig 13773 bp, 9 predicted proteins | sample MGYA00520873_ERZ1026800 | MGnify/ENA primary metagenome ERZ1026800 (study PRJEB33270, sample SAMEA104284475) | anaerobic digester metagenome | biome: Anaerobic digester microbiome; feature: mesophilic sludge digester; material: Anaerobic digester biomass | place...
GTACTGCTCAACCCGGACGGCAGCCTTACTGACCGGAGCCGGAAGGTTCTGGCAAGAACACCCATGAAACGCTTTGGTGATATTACAGAATTGAACGGCGCCGTTCAGTTCCTCTGCTCAGACGCCGCCAGTTTCATTACCGGGATTGTACTGCCTATCGACGGGGGATTCAGCTCGTTCAGTGGTGTTTAAGATACCCTACAGGCTGCCCTAACTGTGCTTTTCCGTCAAATCCGAGCCTGTTTTTGGCCGCATCCCGGTCTATCATGCCCAGCACTACTGTATTAAGGCCTTCCTGTGCGCAGAAAAGGTACACGTTCTGGCTTATGAAACCGGTATCCGTTGCCCCGTAAAAATCTTTTCCTTGCTGATCCAGCCTTTTCATCCTTTCGTAATTGGCTACATAAAGCAGCAGAACAGGTGCCTGCTGTGCAAAAGGCTGTCTTACGGTCTCTGCCCTGAAATCCCCTGTGAGCAGGTGCTTGAGTATATGCTCCTGCGGGAGGTACAGGTAAACGGCTTCGGCTGTGTAGACATAAATGTCAATCTCCTGCATGTTCATTGCCGTAGGGGCCGTACGTCTGCCGTCCGGCCTGTTTACCCCGGCCGCTGCCCATAAAAGATCGGACAATGTCTGTTCCGAAAGCGGAGTATCAGAGATTTCACGGAGACTGCGCCTGTTGCTTAAAACTTCCATCAATGGTTTTCCTCCATCTTTCCTGGGCGCTGGAAGCATGATGTCCTGGGCGTACATGAAATTTAGTGAAAATAAAACCGTTAGAGATAAAACGAACTTTTTCATTATGCTATTGTTTTACTTTATTTCTTACTTTTTCCCACAGTAAATGCTCCCGTTCTATGGCAAGGTCTAGCAGTGTCTGTGCTTCTTCCTTCAGCATACGGGCCTTTTCCTTATCCCTGAGACCGCCAACATTGATGAGCACATTCAGATACCCTCCCTTGACGGCACCCAGTACGGCAAATGCACCCACACCGGCATCGGTTACCGAATTGGGGTTCCCCTTTTCAATCATCGCCTCCAGGATGTCAAAGACACACAGGGATGTTTTCATTGTTTGCAAAGGAACCTGTGCTGCATACAGGGTTGCTTTTTCCAGGTCGTCCTTACAAGGCGAGGAGAAGGCCTCCATCACCTTATTGTAGGAAAGCGTGTCTTCTTCCACCAGGTTGAGCAGCTCGGCGATCAGTGCCTGTCCCTTTTCGGCCCATTGCGAAAAATACTCCCATTGGTCGTCCCAGCCGCGTTTGTGCGAAGACAGGTTGGCCACCATCGTGCCCAGGGAGGCCCCCAGGGCTCCCATATAAGCCGAGACGGAGCCCCCGCCGGGTGCGGGAGATTCGCTGGCCGTCTCCAGGGCAAATTCGCGGCACGTTATGTCACACAGACCTTTTTCAGAAGAATTGTCTTCCAGCAGGTATTCAAGAACCCTGGTCTTCGGGTTAAAAGGCTTCAACTCGTCCAGTCCCATGGACTTTATGGCTATCCTGATGATTTCCTCTTCCGGCAGCCCTGATGAACGTTGTTGCTTGTGCAGAAAATGCCTGCCGGCATCCAGCAGGGTGCTTTTAGGCACCAGACCCACCAATTCCGTTCCTGTAACCCTGATACCGCGGCTGTATGCCTTGTCGCAGACTTCGTCAAAAGCCACATGAAGCGGGGTGACTGAAATATTTGTAATGTTCATGGACACCTGGGCTATCCCGTACTCTTTGATATACCATCCGATGGCCTTACAGTCTTTCAATGTCCCCGGTTCCCAGGTTTCCTGACCATTGACCATTACTTTCCTGCCTTTTTCCCTTACATCAAAGGCAATGGCATTGGCCCTGCGGACAGACGTAGTGTTCAGGTTGAAATTCACGGCTATCAGAAAATCCCTGGCCCCTATCACCGATAGACCAGTGGAGGCCGTTCTTTCTGTGTACCGGGCGGGCCCGAAATCGGGTTTCCACAGCGGATCTTTCATTTTTGCCTCCAATCCTTCATATTCTCCTGCCCTGCATACTGCCAGGTTTTTCCTTTTTTCAGAGAACGCGGCTGATTCGTAACAATAAACGGGAATTTCCAGTTCTTCCCCCACCCTGCGTGCCAGGTCCCTGGCATAGACTACAACCTGTTCCATGGCAATGCCCGAGACAGGGATGAGCGGACACACGTCTGTTGCCCCTATGCGGGGATGCTCGCCGTGGTGCTTTCGCATGTCAATGTTTTCAGAGGCTGTTTTAATGGCTTGAAATGCAGCTTCCACAACGGCTTCCGGTGTGCCGGCAAATGTCATGACCGTGCGGTTTGTTGCCTCGCCCGGATCAACATTAAACAGGGTAACACCTTCTACCCTGGAAATAACATCGGCAATCCTGGAAATGACCTGCTTATCCCTCCCTTCAGAAAAATTGGGGACACATTCAATGATTCGTTTCATAAGGTTATTCGTAAATGAGTTTCACTTTCTCTCCAACGGCTTTTTCCAACGCCGCCTTATCCAGTTCAAAATAATGTACCGGGTACACCATGGGGGCTCCTATCTTTTTTACAGCCTGAACGAACTGATCGTCACTCATGGTATAGGGTAAATTTTTGGCTAACAGGGCCACATCTATGGGTCCCAGGTTATCCATTTCGGGAATCAATTCTGTGTCTCCGGAAATATATACTTTAACATTCCCGAAAGTAAACACATAACCGTTCCCGTATCCTTTGGGGTGGAATGGCTGGCCATCGGGCCTTTTATTAAGGATATTATAGGCCGGAACAGCCAGGATTTCAATATTTTCCCACCGGTAGGAATCCCCGTTTTTCATTGTCTTTTCCAATGTCAGGTGTTCTTCCATGCAGGGCGGGCCCACGAAAACGGTTTCTGGGGTTACCAGGTGCTTCAGGGCCAAAGTGTCGTAATGGTCATAATGGTCATGGGTAAAGAAAATGATATCTGCCTTGGGATAACCGGTATAATCGGTGGTCTGGGAATACGGATCGATATAAATGATCTTGTTTTCCAGTTTTAAGCATACGGCTCCGTGACCTGTAGGGATAATGGTAAGCAAACCCAATAAAGTTGAAAATTGTTGTGCTAATGTAAAAATCATGTCTTTGTAATTTTTCCGTTTAAAATGATTGTCTCCACCAAAGGACTGGTAAAGGCATAGATAAAATATTCATACGAGGGCATGGGGGCTGTGATAAATATATTGGCCTTTTTGCCCACCGTTATGGATCCGAGCGAATACGACAGATCCATGGCATGTGCCCCGTTCAGGGTGGCCGCATTGATAGCTTCTTCGGAGGTCATTTTCATTTTCAGGCAGGCCAGTGTCATCATAAACTGCATGTTTCCGGCCGGACAGGACCCTGGATTATAGTTGGTCGCCAGGGCAACGGGAAGCCCGCGGTCTATCATTTCCCTGGCACGGGCGTATTCCATTTCCAGGAAAAAGGTGGCCCCGGGAAGGAGTACAGGCATGGTGTCAGACCCGGCTAAAGTGTCCCATTCCTTCGGTCCTGTGTGTTCCAGGTGATCTGCCGATATGGCCCCGTAATCCACGGCTACCTGCACCCCGCCGGAAAAATCCATCTGGTTGGCGTGGATCCTGGGCCGCAATCCGTGCCTGAGGGCTGCCGTGAAGATCCGTTCTGTTTCGTTGACTGTAAAGAAGCCTGCTTCACAAAACACATCCACATACCGGGCCAGTTTTTCTTCAGCTACCCTGGGGATCATTTCTTCTATGATCAGGTCTACATATCCGGACTGGTTCCCCTTATACTGTTCCGGAACCGCATGCGCACCCAGGAAGGTTGCCCTGACCGTCAGGGGAGTCTCCTGCTCTATCCTTCTGATGACACGCAGCATTTTCAATTCGTCCTCAACGGTCAATCCATAGCCGCTTTTAATTTCAACGGCGCCGGTGCCAAAACAAATCAACTCCTTTGCCCTTGCGAGGCTTTGTTGGTAAAGCTCTTCTTCTGATGTTTCACGCAACAGGCGGGCGGAATTGAGAATGCCACCTCCGCGTGCCGCTATTTCCTTATAAGACAATCCGCGTATTTTATCCGAGAATTCCTGTTCCCGGCTCCCGGCATAAACAATATGCGTATGGCAATCACAAAAGGAAGGAAAAACACATTTTCCGGTTGCATCAATGACCGTGGTTCCGAGAGGTATCTCTTCCCGATAGGGATTCCTTTCCATGGGGCCGAATCCGTCAATCACCCCGTCCCTTATGAACAGCCAGGCATTTTCAATACACGGCAGCCGGTTCATCCTATGACCCCCGCACCATGAGGGATTGTCACCCGAAGTTTCTCTGACCTGGACCAGCTGCCGTATATTTTCAATTAAAATGCCATTCATCTTTTAAAAAATTATCTGCCTTGTGCATGTGCGGGTACATGGTAGTATCGTCTTCAATAAAGGGTACATGTTTGCGGAATTCGGCCACCAGTTGTTCCAGCCGGGCAGAGGTTCGTGAGGGTCTTCTGAACTCCAGGGCCTGCGCGGCATTGAATAATTCTATCGCCAGCACCTGTCGTACATTGTTTACCACAGAGAAACACTTGAGTGCCGAATTGGCTCCCATGCTCACATGGTCTTCCTGGGCCTGTGAAGAATCGATGGAATCCACACAACAGGGTGTACACAACTGTTTGTTCCGGCTAACAATGGAGGCTGCGGTATACTGCGGGATCATGAATCCGCTGTTGAGTCCCGGCCTTGCCACCAGGAATGGGGGTAATCCCCTTTTCCCCAGAACCAGTTGGTTGGTCCTTCGTTCAGATATGCTTCCCAGTTCCGCCACGGCAATAGCCAGAAAATCCAGAGCCAGAGCCAGGGGTTGTCCGTGAAAGTTTCCGGCCGAGACAACCTTGTCCAGCGAAGGAAATATGGTGGGATTGTCTGTGGCCGAGTTCATCTCTGTGGTCATGACCCTGGAAACATATTCAATACAGTCCCGGGTGGCTCCGTGCACTTGAGGGGCGCAGCGGAACGAATACGGATCCTGGACGTGCTCCTTGTGCCGTCGTGCCAGTTCGCTTCCTTCAAGGTATTCCTCAATCCGTGCGGCCGATGCTGCCTGCCCGGCATGGGGCCTGATCTGATGCACTTCTTTAGTGAAAGGCTCTGGCCTTCCATCGTATGCGTCCAGAGACAGGGCACAGATCATGTCTGCCTGGTCTGCAAGTCTTTGTGCCTGCACAAGACACCACAATCCGAAGGCACACATGAACTGGGTTCCGTTAAGCAGGGCAAGACCTTCCTTGGATTGCAGCGCTATTGGCTCCCAGCCCATCTGCCTGTTCAGCTCGCTGCCGGAGATCCTCTTACCCCTGAAGTCCACCTCTCCCAACCCTATAAGGGGCAACGCCAGGTGGGCCAGGGGAGCCAGGTCCCCCGAAGCCCCCAGAGATCCCTGTTCATAAACAACAGGGATTACACCCATGTTGAAAAAATCCACCAGACGTTCTACTGTCTTGAGCTGTACCCCGGAATACCCGTATGAAAGAGACCTGATCTTGAGAAAGAGCATGAGGCGCACGATCACTTCAGGCACCTGAGGACCTGTTCCGCATGCATGGGACATTACCAGGTTGTTCTGTAACCGCTCCAGGTCTTTGTTCCCGACGGCGACATTGTGCAATCCCCCGAATCCTGTATTAACACCATAGATCAATCCGTCTGAATTGCGCACCTTTTTATCCAGGTATTGGCGGCATTGATCGATTAACCGGCGTGATTCTTCAGATAACTCCAGACGTATATTCCCTTCTATGACTTTTTCAGGGATCCCAGTATCAACGGGATGAGGACTGATAGTATGAAGGTTCATGCGTGCTTTTATTAATATTTCACAACAAAATTACCTTATTTTACCAAAAATTAAAAAGGAATCAGTCTATTGCCGGAAAAATTTTGTTTCTTACCTTTGTTTACTTTACATTGTTACTTTTTATAAACCTTTATTACTAACCTAACCAAATTTTCATGAAGAAATCTTTATTTTTTGCGCTGGCAGTGTTGATTACAACCGCTGCTTTTGCGCAATCGAGGGTTACCGGTAAGGTAACATCTTCAGAAGACGGTTCTCCCCTTCCCTTTGTAACTATTTTGATCCAGGGAGAAAGAGGGCTGGGAACAAACACCGACATTGACGGGAATTTTATTCTTGAAAGATGTCCTTCGGATGCAATTCTTGTCTTATCCTATGTCGGTTTTACAACTATCCAGGTCCCTGTAGAAGGGAGGAACGTCATTAATGTCACCATGAATCCGGATGCCCTGGCATTGGAAGAGGTCATGGTGGTGGCTTACGGAACTGCCAGAAAAGGGACCTATACCGGAGCCGCTTCTGTGGTGAAATCCGAAGCCATAAAAGACGTCCCCACACTTTCCTTTGAAAATGCTCTGAACGGGAAAGTGGCCGGTATGCAGATCACGACCAATTCCGGTCAGGCTGGTTCCGTTTCGAGCATACGTGTTCGCGGTATCGGGTCCATGAACGCTTCCAATGAACCGCTTTACGTTGTTGACGGGGTTCCCGTGAGTTCGGGGAGCACCGGGCAAATGAGTGGCTACATCTATTCCACCAATAACGTGATGAGCACACTCAATCCCCAGGACATTGAATCAATCACCGTTCTAAAAGACGCCGCCGCTTCTGCGCTATACGGCTCCCGCGCTGCCAACGGTGTTATCCTGGTGACAACCAAAACCGGACGCCTGGGAAGACCAGTGGTCAATTTCAAGGCATCTGTAGGGATCACTCCCTCCTTTGCCACTGTTAACTTTGACATTGCCAGCCCCGAGCAACAGGTTGAACTTTATTATGAAAACTTCTGGAATGCCGGAAAATACGACGGCAAATCCGACGAGGCCTCCAGTAAATCTGCCCTGTCTCAGTTAAACAAGCGTTTTAACAAACACGGGTACTATTTCACGGCCGACGATAACACGGTGAATTCCCTGAAAATACTGGGAATGACCGATGGACAGGAAAACAGGGAAGGTAAATACTATAACTGGGACGATGTCCTGTTCCGCACGGCTATTTACCAGACATACGACCTGTCTGTGAGCGGTGCCAGCGACAGAACCAGCTATTATTCATCTCTTTCCTATACCAAGGATCAGGGACGTAGCACGGTCAACGACTTCAGCCGTATAGCCGGCCGCGTGAACGTGAACCAGAAAGTGGGCAGGCTCGTTGAATTCAGCACCAACGTGAACATTTCCAAGAACGTGCAGCACGGATTCAACGATACCCGCAGCACAGGAGCCAATTACTTCATGCAGTCACGCAACCTGTTGTGGCCCCTCTACTGGCCCACAGACTACAAGACAGGGGATCCCTGGACCGCCCGTTACGGAAGTTATGCCTACAACCAGGTCTATTATAACAATGAATGGGAAAACGAATCCAATGTGCTGCGTTTGTCAGCCAATGAGACACTGACCGTGAAGTTCATGCCGGAACTGGTATTGAAATCAGTCCTGTCATACGACAACACGCAGACAAGGGACCACATCTACTACAGCGCAAACCACTTTAGCGCTTCCAGTGTCAAGGGACAGGTACACGAAATGTCCACCAATGTACAGAAGATCGTATCGTCCACCACATTGAATTACGATAAGGAATTTGCGGACAAACACATTGTGAATGTACTAGTGGGATGGGAAGCAGAAGACAACCAGACTGACTTCCAGCGTTCTTCCGGAACAAATCTGCCTACCAGCGCCCTGCATACGGTGGCCACCGCCGGGGTTCTGGATGCCAATGCCTACTATTGGGGCAGTACCATGTTATCCTTCCTATCACGTGCCGAATACAGCTATGACGGACGTTATTACCTGTCCGGGTCATTCCGCCGTGACGGATCCTCACGCCTGGGCTCCAACACCCGCTGGGGGAACTTCTGGTCAGTTGCCGGTTCCTGGAGGATCAACAACGAGGCTTTCATGAAAGACATAACCATGATAAGCAACCTGCGTCTGAGAGGTTCCTACGGTGTGAACGGAACGCTTCCCTCAAGCAACTACGGATGGCGTGCCCTGACCTCCTATGGTAACAAGTACATGGAAGATCCGGGTGGTGGCGTGGCCAACATTGCCGATGCCAACCTGTCCTGGGAAACCAGCTACACCTGGAACGCTGCCCTGGAGTTCGGGTTGTTTAACAACCGTCTGAACGGAACTATTGAGTATTTTAACAGGGACTCCAAAGACCTGCTGCAAAGCGTTCCCATTTCTACTGTTACCGGGTTCGGATCAACCCTGAAGAATATTGGTGAGATCAACAACCATGGTCTGGAAATTGAATTGAGCGGCGATATTATCCGCACTTCAGATTTGCGCTGGAGTGCCGGTCTGACCGGGTCCTGGATCCGTTCTACTGTAACCAAACTTTATGGCGGCAAAGACATTTACTGGTATGATCCCACCGGGGATGACGCCCGCGCCAAGTTCGTTTACCGTGAAGGCGAGTCCACCCTGGCCCTGTACGGCCTTGAATGGGCCGGAGTTGAAGATGAGACCGGGAAGAATGTCTGGTTCCTGAACAACGATTCTGAGGCCGATCTTACGGTTGACGGCCGTCCGGCAACCTACAACTATTCCAATGCCTCTGAAGTGATCCTGGGTGACGCCCATCCTGATTTCTTTGGAGGATTTGCCACCGATCTAAGCTGGAAAGGACTCAGCATTGCCTTGAATTTTGTATACAAGATCGGAGGATACACCTACAATGCCGTTGGTCGTGACGTTAATGACGATGGTTATTACTGGGAACGTATCATGTCACAGTATTGCTATGACAACCGCTGGACTCCGGAAAACAAGACCGCAAAATACCCGCAGCGTGTTGCCATTGACATGGAAGATGTGAACCAGAAGAGCAGCCGCCATATGAACCCGGCCGACTACCTTAGATTGAAGAATGTAACGGTTTCCTACACCCTCCCGCGCACCTGGACCAGCAAGATCAGTATCCAGAATGCCAGGATATACTTCAACGGTTCGAACCTGTGGACACTCGCAGCTCATAAGGAATACGACCCCGAAGTGAACGAATATGGATCCAGGGGATGGGAAATTCCCTTGGGCAAGACCTTCACCTTCGGCCTTGAATTTAGTTTTTAACGATTAACTGAACAACACTATGAAAAAGATAAACATATTACTAGCAGCTATTTGCGTTGTTCTGACCATGTCTTGTGAAGGATTCCTGGATGTAAAACCCAGTAATTCCGCCGCAGCCGAAACGTCCATTACTACAGCGGCCGACGCCAAAGTGATCATGAACGGAATTATGAGTAAGATGACATCCTCCAGCTACTACGGACGTAACTTTATCATGTACGGCGATGCCAAGGGTGGTGATTTTGCGCTTCGTTCCCAGGGCAGGGGTCTGGACGCTTTGTATACCTTCAACCACTCCCCCTCTTCCAATTCCTATTCCGGGTACTGGAGTCAGATCTACCATTGTCTGGCCCAGGTAAACAACCTGCTTGTCAATATCCAGAAGATAGAGGACGCAGGCAATTCCACCAGTGCCTTGCTGGTATATAAAGGACAGGCACTTACACTTCGCGCCCTGATGTATTTTGACCTGGTACGCCTGTATGGGAAACCCTACAACATGGATAAAACAGCCCTGGGTGTTCCCCTTGCACTGGAACCCCTGGATGCCTCATCGCAACCCTCAAGGGCCACCGTGGAACAAGTCTACACACAAATCGTGAAAGACCTTACTGACGGAGCCCCCCTGTTGAACAAAACAAAGACCAACGGGTACATTAACTACTATGCCAACAGGGCTATCCTGGCCCGTGCTTACCTGTACATGGAAAACTGGGGTGGTGCCCTGGCCGCTGCAGAAGAGATCATCAATTCCAAGGTATATACCCTGTACACCAATGCCAATTGGGTCAGCTCATGGACTGCCCAGTACAATACCGAATCGATATTTGAACTGGCCATGCTGCAAGGTGAATCAGACCTGGAAGAAGGCTCGCTTAGCTTTTACCTCAGACGCCTTGGTCACGGTTCTACCTCGGCCATGGGCTGGTTCATGGCCAGCGATTACTGGATTCAACGTATGAGCCAGGATCCGGATGATATACGCTGGGGCATAATGGACTACGATGAATCTTATAAAGATACGGGTGTATACCGTTTTGGTTCCTGCTACAAATACAGCGGAAGCACTACTTTTGTCGGTGATGGCAAAGGCTCTTCCACGGCTGTGAATATCAAGGTGATCCGTTTGTCCGAGATCTACCTGATAGCTGCAGAAGCTGCCCTGAATTCGAACAGTAAGGATAAAGCGGTCAATTATCTGAACGCCATTCGTAAACGCTCTCCCAACCTGGCTCCGGCAACCGCCACGAACATTACTTCTGACATGATACTGGACGAAAGGAGCAAGGAACTGTTCGCAGAAGGTCATCGCTTTTTTGACATGATGCGTCTGAACAAGACCATCACCTTTAACGATGATTTTATTTACCCCATGGTAGTGATCACGCACCGTGAAAAAACCATTGACCGGACATTCTACAAAACCATTCTGCCCATTTCAATAGATGAGATGAATGCCAACGAAGGCGTTCGTTCACAACAGAATCCGGGCTATTAGGATTTACGGTTATTTTTGAAAAAGCCTTCCTTCTGGAGGGCTTTTTTTTGTGGGTCACGTTCTGCAAATACCTGTTCTCCTGTTTCGGGAACAAGTCCTGTATAGTACATGACAGAAGATTTGGTCATGGGAGTGGGGGTGAAATCCTGAACCTGCTCCACCCGGATCTTTTCACTTTTAAAGATCCCCGCTAACAGGTTCATGTCCCTTTGCGTGCATCCCGGGTGGGAAGAAATGAAATAAGGGATTAATTGTAAACGGGATCCTGTCCTTTTTGTTTCACTCAGGAATTCACGTTTTAAGACCCTGTACAATGCAAAAGAAGGCTTGTGCATCATGCTGAGCACATTGTCCTGCGTATGTTCAGGAGCCACTTTCAACCTTCCCGATACATGATACTGTACCAATTCCCGGAAATATTGTTTTCCCTCGTCATTAAGGAATCCTTTTTCATTTACAAACAGATCGTAACGGATCCCGCTTCCTATAGTGGCTTTTTTCACACCGGGTATTTTTCTTACTGCCCGGTACAGTTCCAGCAACGATTCATGGGATGTGTCCAGGTTTTTACATACCCCCGGAAACAGGCAGGATGTCCTGTTGCAGGCATCGCATAATGCCGGGTTTCTGCCCTTCATGCGGTACATATTGGCTGTAGGGCCGCCAAGGTCTGAGAGATGGCCCCTGAATTCTTCCAGGGCGGCAAGTCTGGAAATTTCCGTGGTTACCGATTCCAGGGAGCGGGATGAAATCCGCTTTCCCTGGTGTGCCGCAATGGTACAGAAACTGCATCCGCCAAAACACCCCCTGTGAAGACATACAGAAAACCGGATCATTTCCAGGGCAGGGATACTCTTTCCTTTGTAACGGGGGTGGGCCTTGTATGTATAAGGCAGGTCATAAACCTGATCCAGCTGGGCTGTAGTCATCAGAGGATATGGAGGGTTGACAACCACGGTCCTGCCTTCCTTACTGTCCACGGGTTCTGCCAGGACAGGCGGATCAGAGGTGTTGGCCTGTTGTTCAAATACCCTGAAATGCTCTGCAAACTGTTTTTTACTATTAAGGCATTCCGTGTGGGACGGGAGGTACAGTATTTTTTCAGGGACGCATGAAATCTCCTCCGGCCAGGCAGCAAGGTATGCTATCTGCGGGATTTTCCGGATTTCATCAACGGCAGCATGTTCCCTTAGTTTTTTAGCCAAATCCACGATTGGACGCTCTCCCATGCCATAGACCAGGTAATCGGCCCCTGAGTCTATCAAAACGGAAGGCTTCAGAGTATCTGTCAAATAATCGTAATGGGTGAGCCGGCGAAGGGATGCTTCTATGCCCCCCAATACTACCGGAACATTGGGATAAAGCTGTTTAAGGATTCGGGTATAAACGGTAACGGCATAATCGGGTCTCATTCCGGCCTTACCGCCGGGGGTGTAGGCATCGTTGCTGCGCAGGCGCCTGGCCGCCGTATAATGGTTGACCATGGAATCCATGTTGCCCGAGGTGACGCCGAAAAAAAGCCTCGGCACACCCAGTTTTTTAAAATCCCTCAGATCGTCCCTCCAGTTGGGCTGTGGGACAACGGCTACCCTGTATCCTTGTGCCTGGAGCACCCTGCCAATGACAGCTGCCCCAAAGGATGGGTGGTCCACATAGGCGTCTCCGGTAAAAAGTATGATATCGACATTCCCGTATCCAAGACGGTCCAGTTCTTTGCGAGAAGTAGGCAGCATGCGGCAAAGGTACATGACTTTTTGCTATCTTTGAGAAAAATAAAACCATTATGTTCTCTAAGGAAATATACACGCAACGCCGTCAGACACTCAAGTCAAAACTCAATAAAGGAATAGGCCTGTTCATGGGCAACCATGAAGCACCCTGCAATTACAGCGGTAACATATATCATTTCCGGCAGGACAGCACGTTCCTGTATTATTTTGGACTGGACGAGCCCGACCTGGCTGCCGTCATTGATTTTGAAACAGGTAAGGAAATACTTTTTGCAGACGATGTAAGCCTGGATGACATTGTCTGGACAGGTCCCCTGCCCGCCATGCAGGAAAAAGCGGAAAAGATAGGCCTCTTGCATACTTCACCCAGTAAAAACCTGGCAACCTTTATCCGGGAAGAGAAAAGGAAAGGACGCACTGTACATTTTCTGCCACCTTACCGGAGCGACAACATGATAGAACTGATGGACATGCTGGATATCCATCCTAAGGAACAGAAAGAGAAAGCCTCGGAGGAGCTTATACGCGCCATCGTAGGCATGCGCATGATCAAGCAACCGGAAGAGATTGAACAGATAGACCGTGCCTGCAACCTGGGTTACGCCATGCACTATACGGCTATGAAACTGGCAAAGCCCGGGATGGTTGAACAGGAACTGGCCGGGATCATGGAAGGAATTGCTGTCAGTGGCGGGTTTATGCCCTCTTTTCCCATTATCCTGACACAGAACGGAGAAGTAATGCACGGCCACGCTCACAACCAGATACTGACTGAAGGCCGTTTATTGCTCATGGATGCCGGGGCTGAGTTACACAGCCATTATTGCAGCGATTTTACCCGTACCATTCCGGTGGGCGGGGTATTTCAGGGGATGGCCGCCGACCTGTACACGACCGAACCCGTCTTCCGCGAGCACCTCGATGAGGGCTTGCGGGTTCTCGGGTGCGACGAGAATATCTTTCAGTGCGGCAATGACGCGGAAGCGTTCGCCGGTCTCGTCGCTTTCGGCCAGCGTGTAGAGCCAGTCCTGGTCTTTGAGCGCATCGCGGGTGTCGGGTGAGCGCAGGCTGGCGCCGACGATCCCCCAGCGCAGATCGCCCGCCGCAATTGCCGCATCGGTATAATCCGCCATATGGGCACGGTGAAAGGCACCGACGCCAAGGTGGACGATGCCGGTTTCAAGCGCTGCCGGATCATAGGCGAGGGGCGGGCAGGTGGTACGGGAGAGGCGGGGCATGGGGAGCCTGAAATAGGGTTGCGGCTCGTATGTTTCGGGTGTTGTGCGGGATTTGTCCAGACTTCCGGGCGTGAAAGGTGACGGCATGGAAATTTGGATGGTGATCTGTTAGATTAAAAACATGAGCAGCGAGATTTCCCGCATTACGACAAGTC
>ERZ1026800.1634-NODE-1634-length-13751-cov-4.480255_pt1 | contig 13751 bp, 11 predicted proteins | sample MGYA00520873_ERZ1026800 | MGnify/ENA primary metagenome ERZ1026800 (study PRJEB33270, sample SAMEA104284475) | anaerobic digester metagenome | biome: Anaerobic digester microbiome; feature: mesophilic sludge digester; material: Anaerobic digester biomass...
GTCTCGCGACGCAAGGGCGACTTCGCGCTTGCCGGCGCGGCGGTGCTGCTCTCGCTGGCGGGCGGGCGCATCGCCGGCGTGCGCATCGTGGTGTTCGGCGTCAACGCGACGGCGGTGCGGCTGCCGTCCGCGGAACAACTCGTGCTCGGGCAGGCGCCGGATGACGCGCTGTTCCGGGAGGCCGGGCTTGCAGGGGCCGCCGAGGTCGAGGAACCCCTCGCCGACGTGCACGCCTCGGCGGATTTCCGCCGCCACCTCGTGTCGGTGGTGGTGGCGCGCGGGCTGGCCGAGGCGCTGTCGCGCGCGCGGCCATCATGAGACGGGCGTATTGCACCGATTGCACGGAAGGAGACAACTGACCATGACGCAGCAACACAAGGTCCGGCTCAGCGTGAACGGCAGGGCGTACGAGCGCGAGGTAGAGCCGCGCACGACGCTCGTCGATTTCCTGCGCCACGAGCTCGGCCTCACGGGCACCCACGTCGGCTGCGAGCACGGCGTGTGCGGCGCCTGCACGATCCTGTTTGACGGCCAGCCGGCCCGCTCCTGCCTCATGTTCGCGGTGCAGGCCAACGGCCACGACGTCCAGACCGTGGAGGGTCTGGGCACGCCCGAAAACCTGCATCCCATCCAGGAAGCCTTCTGGGAGTCTCACGCGGCACAGTGCGGCTTTTGCACGCCCGGCTTCTTGACGAGCCTGGTGTCCTTCCTGGCCGAGAACCCCGATCCCACCGAAGAAGAGATCCGGGACGCAATCGCCGGCAATCTGTGCCGCTGCACCGGCTACCAGCACATCGTCGACGCGGTCAAGCTGGCGGCGATCAAGCTGCGGGGGCAGCCCCTGGAGGGATAGGGCCCGGGAACGGTAAAGATCCGATACCCGGCCCTACGGGCCGCATCTAATGGCGTGGATGGTGTTATAGCAAGGGAGTAAAAGCGTGACAAAAAAAGTGATTGGCCAACGCATCAAGAGAACCGAAGATCCGCGGCTGCTCACCGGGCGGGCCCTGTTCGTCGACGACGTCCAGATACCGGGTATGCTCCACGTGGCGTTTCTGCGGAGCGACTATGCCCACGCTCGCCTGAATAGCATCGACGTCTCGGCGGCGCGGCAGCGTCCGGGCGTGGTGGCCGTCTATACCGCCGAGGACCTGGGCAGCGACTGGAAACATGCCCCCGCCCTGGTCTCGCCGCCGCCGACCATCAAAGAGATCGAGTTTTATTCTCGCACCCAGGTGCCCCTGGTCAAGGACAAGGTGCGCCACGCCGGCGAGCCCCTGGCCATGGTGATAGCCGAGAGCCGCTACATCGCCGAGGACGCCCTGGAAGACATCATGGTCGACCTGGAGCCACTGCCGGCAGTCGTCGACATGGAGCAGGCGCTGGAGCGCGGCGCGCCGCTGATCCACGAAGACCTGGAGTCCAACCTGGCCGCCCACCTGACGCAGAAAAAGGGCGACTACGAGGCAGCCCGCGCCCAGGCCGACCTGGTCATCGGGCGGCGCATCGTCATCGACCGCTGCGTGGCGGGCGCCATGGAGAACCGGGGCATCGTCGCCAACTGGGACTCCAAGGGCCAGCAGTTGACCCTGTGGGACACCACCCAGGCGCCCATTCCCGTCCGCAACGGGCTGGCGGCCATGTTCGGCCTGTTGGCCCACCAGGTGCGGGTCATCGCACCCTTTGTGGGCGGCGGCTTCGGGCCCAAGATCATGATGTACTATCCGGAGGAGGTGCTCCTGACCTGGGCCACCCTCAAGCTGGGCCGGCCCCTGAAATGGATCGAGGATCGCCGCGAGAACTTTTTCGCGACGACCATGGAGCGCAGCCAGGTGCACGATGCCGAGATGGCCCTCACGAAGGAGGGCCGCATCCTCGGGATCAAGCACAGCTTCTTGCACGACACGGGCGCCTATGATCCTTATGGCCTGACCATCCCCCTCAACACCCAGAGCCACGCCATGGGCAGCTACGAGGTGCCCAACTACTATTCCGACCTGAAAGTTGTGTTTACCAACCGGACCATCGTCACCCCGGTGCGCGGTGCGGGCCGGCCGCAGGGAATCTTTCTCGCGGAGCGCCTGTTGGATCTGGCGGCCAAGGAGCTGGGCATCGACCCCGTGGAGATCCGGCGCCGCAACCTGATCCCGCCCGACGCCTTTCCCTACCACCACGTGATCATCGACCAGGCATTTTCGGAGCTGATCTTTGACAGTGGCAACTACCAGGCCACCCTGGAAAAGGCGGCGGCGCTCATCGGCTACGAGAAATTTGTGCAGGAGGAGCAGCCGCGCCTGCGGGCAGAGGGCAAGCACGTGGGCATCGGCATTGTCTCGTTCGTGGAGACGACCGGCGTCGGGCCCTACGAGGGCGCCCGCGTGACCGTCGAGACCGACGGCCGGGTGAGCGTGGCCACGGGCGTGGGGACGCAGGGCCAGGGGCACTTTACGTCCTTTGCCCAGATCGTGGCCGAGCAGTTGGGCGTCGACGTGCGCGACGTGCGCATGGTCACGGGTGACACGGCCGAGTTCCACTGGGGAACGGGCACCTTTGCCAGCCGGGGATCGGTGGTGGCGGCCAATGCCATCCGCGCTGCCGCCGTCTCGGTCCGCAAAAAGATCCTTCGCCAGGCGAGCAAGGCGCTGAATACACCGGAGGAGGAGCTGGAGCTGGAGGACGGGCACGTGCGCGTGGCCGACCTGCCCGAGCAGTCCATCAGCCTGGGTGAGCTTGCCGTGCTGGCCAATCCCTTGCGCGGCGCCGTGGAGCCGGGCACCGAGCCAGGGCTGGAGGCGACCGACTACTTCGGGCCGCAGTACGGGGCCACGGCCAACGGCGCCCACGCCATGATCGTCGAGGTGGACCCCGAGACGATGATGATCGACATCAAGCGCTACGTGGCCGTCGAGGACTGTGGCACCGTGTTGAACCCCCTGATCCTGGACGGCCAGGTGCACGGCGGCGTGGCCCTGGGCATCGGCAACTCGTATTATGAACAGCTGGTGTACGATGAGAACGGGCAGTTGCTCAACGCCTCGCTGGCCGACTATCTCATCCCCTCGGCCATGGAGGTGCCACGCATGGAAGTGGGCCACGAGGAGACGCTTTCGCCCCTGAACCCCATCGGCAGCAAGGGGGCGGGCGAGGCGGGCACCATCCCCGTCCCGGCCCTCTTTGCCCAGGCCCTGGAGAATGCCCTTTACGACCGCGACATCGAGATCCTGGAGATGCCCATGAGCCCCAATCGCCTCTTTGAGCTCGTGGCAGAGGCTGAGGCGCAAAACCTGCCGGGAGGAGAAGCATGAAACTGGAAGGTGAGTACATCTTTGACGGTCCGCGCGACGAAGTGTGGGCCATCGTCCGCGACCCGGAGATCCTGGCCAAAGCGCTGCCGGGCGCCCAGAAGCTGGAAAAGATCGACGAGACCCACTATGCCGGCCAGATGTTTATTCGCATTGGGCCGGTGTCGGGCGTGTTTGACGGCAAGCTGGCGGTGACCGACGAGGTGCCGCCGGAGAGCTACACGCTGTCGGTGGATGGCCGAGGCGCGCCGGGCTTTGGCAACGGCGTGGGCCACGTGGCGCTGCTGGAGCAGGAGGACGGCCGCACCCTGATGAAGTACGACGGCGAGCTTCAGGTTGGCGGCCGGATCGCCAGCGTGGGGCAGCGGCTCATCGACACGGCCAGCCGGAGCATGATCAGCCAGGGACTGGAGTCATTGAACAGCGCTCTGAAGGCCCGGCTGCAGGGCGCCGAGACCGGCATCGAGGTCGAGTACGTGCCGCCCAGCGAGGCGCAGTTCGCCGCGGCCGTGGCAAAGGACGTGGCCCGCGAGATGATGCCCGAAGCGCGGCCGTTGGCCGTGGCCCTGCTGGTGGCCGCGGTGGCCTTTGCCCTGGGCTTCTTCATGGGGCGGCAGGTGGGCCGGGATTGACCCTGTCCTGAGGAGGAGAGACACGGACCAAGGCGACGGCGGCCGGGCGTGCCGGGGCCAGGCCGCCGGCCAGAGAAAGGAGGGGTGCCTACTGCCAGGAACCGGACGGGTCGCGATGCGTTGAGGGCGACCTCAGCGTCGCGCCGGATATTCTCAAGCGCGGATCACTCGTAACCGTTACGAGAAAGGAGAACTACTGAAATGGCAGGGAATGTTTCGAACGAAGTCAAGGTCCTGGGGTACCTGCCCAACGATAGGCCCCCCATCGGGCAGACGATCCTCTTTGGCTTCCAGCACGTGTTGACCATGTTCCCGGCGACGATCCTCTGTGCGCTCCTTGTCGGCTTTCATCCCAGCACGGTGCTTACCTTCTCCGGCGTGTCGACCATCGTGGCGCTGCTCCTGTCGCGGATCGGCATCGGCACCTTCATCCCCCTCTACTACGGCTCCAGCTTTTCCTACCTGGCCGCCCTGATCGCCATTACCGGCGCTACGTATGGCGTGGTGGCACCCGACGACAGGATTCGGATCGCCCAGGCAGGCATCGTCGCCACCGGCGTCTTGAACGTCATCGTGGGTCTCATCATTCGCGCCGTCGGCGGCAAGCGGGCCATCGACTTGGTGCTGCCGCCCATCGTCACCGGCTCGGTGGCCTGTGTCATCGGCTTCGGGCTCGGCTTTGCTGCCCTGGGCATGGCCAGCGGCACCAGTAGCGGGCTGCCCGGCGACCTGAAGTGGTGGAGCGTGGCCATCATCACCCTGGTGGTAACCATCGGCTTCTCGGTCTATCTGCAGGGCAAGGGATTCATCGGCATGCTGCCCATTCTGCTGGGAGCCATCGTGGGGTATGGTGTGGCCTTCCTGGTCGACCTTTTCACCGGCACGGTGAACACGGCCAACGGCCTCATCAACTACGGCGCCTTTGCCGGGGCCGACTTTGTGACGACGCCCCACATCACCTTCCCTGACTTTACCAGTGACCTGACCTGGACCGCCATCTTTGGCATCGGCATCATGGCCATCGCCACCATTCCCGAGTCCACGGCACACCTGTACCAGATCAGCCTCTACGTCGATCACCTGGCCGACGAGGTCGGCAAGCCGCGCGTCGGCCTGAGCAAGTACATCGGCTTCAACCTGATCCTCGACGGCATCGGCGACATCATCCACGGCATGTTCGGCGCCACGGCGGGCACGAACTATGGTGAGAACAACTCGCTCATGGTCATCACCCGCAACTACTCCGGGCCGGCCCTCGTCGCCGCCGGCGCCATCGCCATCCTACTCGGCTTCTCCGGCTGGCTGGCCGCCGCAGTGTACAGCGTTCCCACGGCCGTGGTTGGCGGCCTGGCCATCTACCTGTATGGCGTCATCGGCATGCAGGGTATCGCCCTCATGCTGGCCGAAAAGGTGAACCTTTTTGACCCGAAGCAGTTGGCCATCGGCGCAGTGATCATGATCGTCGGCATCGGCGGCAACATCGGCTACGAAGGCGGCTTCCTGCCCATCCCGCTGTTCCAGGGGATCTTTCCCAACGGCTGGCCGGCCATCGCCACGGCTGCCGTGGCAGGCATCCTGCTCAACCTGCTCTTTGTGCTGGTCCGGCCGCCCAGGACCCGCGAGTCGGCTGAGCCCGACGACCTGAAGCGCATCGAGGGCATCGGCCTGAAGGTCGCCGGCATACTGCAGGCGGCCGGGGTCAACAGCTATGCGCAACTGGCAGCCATGGACGTGCCCAAGCTGAAGACGATCCTGAAGGAAGCCGGCCTGCCCATGGTGCAGCCCGAGTCCTGGCCGGCCCAGGCCCGCCTGGCGGCCGAGGCCGACTGGGCCGGGCTGGAGGCCATGCAGGCCGAGATGCTGGGCGGCAGGATCCAGCCGGCCCTCTAGCACCGCGCGGCCCGGCGTCCTGGTCTTCCGCTCGCGCAAATCGAGCGTGCCACGAGCGTCCGAGCCCGCAAACGATCCTCGGTATATCGAGACGAGGGGCGGTCAAGGTTGACCGCCCCTCGACGACTTTCCGTCACGCGTTCTTTTTCGGTTGGGCGACCGCGAGGGTCGCCCCTACGCCGGGTAGGGGCGGGTCTTGCGCCCGCCCGGGGCGACTGCAAGCATCGCCCGTACGCCGGGTAGGGGCGGGTCTTGCGCCCGCCCGGGGCAACCGCAAGGATCGTCCGTACGCCAGGTAGGGGCGGGTCTTGCACCCGCCCGGGGCGACCGCAGGGGTCGCCCGTACACCAGGTAGGGGCGGGTCTTGCGCCCGCCCGGGGCGACCGCAAGGATCGTCCGTACGCCGGGTAGGGGCGGGTCTTGCGCCCGCCCCGGCATTTTGAGGCACGAGGAAGGCTGTGGACACGTATGGAGCAGAGACCTACGGCGAGCGTATCGCGGACGTCTACGACGAGCTGTACAGCGGCCATGAGCCGGCGGCCATCGTTGCCCTGAACCGGCTGGCCCGCGGCGGGCGCGCCCTCGAGCTGGGAATCGGCACCGGTCGCGTGGCGCTGCCCCTGCAGGAGACGGGCGTCGAGGTCCACGGCATCGACGCCTCGCCGGCGATGGTCGAGAGGCTGCGAGCCAAGCCGGGCGGCGAGAACATCCCCGTGACCCTCGGCGACTTCTCGGAGGTCGCCGTCGAAGGCCGCTACGTGCTCATCTATGTTATGTTCAACACGTTCTATTCGCTGTTGACGCAAGAGGCACAGGTGCGCTGCTTCCAGAACGTGGCCCGGCACCTGGAGCCCGGTGGCTCGTTTGCGCTCGAAGCCTTTGTCCCCGATTTGAGCCGCTTCAGTGGCGGGCAGGCGGTGCGGGCCGTCCAGGTCGAGGACAGCCAGGTCCAGGTTGACGTGCCCATGCACGACCCAGTCAGGCAGCAAATCACCAGCCAGCACGTGGCCCTGGCCGAGGGCGGGGTCCGGCTCTACCCGGTCAGGCTGCGCTATGCCTGGCCCGCCGAGCTCGACCTCATGGCCCGGCTTGCGGGGCTGGGGCTGAAGCATCGCTGGGAGGACTGGGAGGGCGGCGCGTTCTCGGCACGGAGCGGGATGCACGTTTCGGTGTACGAGCGGGCAGAGGGCGCGTAGAGGACCTTTTCCGGGCGGCCTGACTTGTACCCGATCCCCTTTTGTGCTAAAATGCACCTGCTCAGCCAGGGCATCTCGCCAACCGTGTCGTCCTCTGTAGCCAGCGGTGATCAACTGGCACAAATCACACGAAAGGAATAGCGCGATGAAGCTAATCGATCTGACCATTCCCCTGGGCATCGGCACGCCGCCGTGGCCCACCTACGAGCCGCTGCAGGTCAAGTATTTCAAGCGCCTGGCGCCCAACGGAGCCAACGGCCAGCTTCTGACCCACTCTAACCACCTGGGCACCCACCTGGACGGCGAGATCCACTTTTACACGCCCGGCAAGGACATTGCCTCGCTGGACCTGAACGAGTTCCTCACCGGTCCCGCCGCCGTCGTCGACCTGTCGGACGCCACCGGCGATTACCAGATCTATACGCCCGAGATGATCGAGGAGCGGGTGGAGGTGCGCGAGGGTGACATCCTCATCATCCACACCGGCTACCACCACTTTGGCTGGGACCAGCCCTACGCCGACGAGATCCGCTACATGGTCCAGCATCCGGGGCCCGACCGCGAGTTCGCCGAGTGGTGCAAGGAAAAAAAGATCAAGTGGATCGGCGTCGACTGCGGCAGCGCCGACCACCCGATGAACACCATCATCCGCAACTGGATGCCCCGCCAGGCCGCCGAGGCCGACAAGCTCTTCCGCGAGATGTACGGCACGACCATGGAAGAGCGCTTCACGGACGACAAGTACCAACTCATGCACATCGAGATGTTCCCCTACCACATCATCCACGCCGAGTGCCTGGGCGGCGACATCGACCTGCTGTGCAACCGGCGCACGACGGTCGCCTTTTTCCCGTGGCGGTTCGTCGACGGCGAGTCGTGCATCGGCCGCTGCGTGGCCATGGTGGACGACGCCGAGTACGAGGAGATGATGGCCCGCAAGGCGGCCTGGCCGAAGACCCGGTTCGGGGATGGGTACAATCCGGAGCACGTGGAGAGCATTCAGCGGCTGACGAAGCGATACTAGCACGAGCACCTTCCTGGAAGCCCAGAGCTTCCAGGAAGGCAGATCTTGCACCTTTCGACATGGTCCACCGAGCAGAAGGCTTGTGCTAACCATCAGTGAGTGGTTCTCGCGGGTGCGATTCGCGGCGAGGTCACGCCTGGACACCTCCAGGCATTCGCGACCCATGAATCGACAATGGTACGTTGCGGTTCTTCTCTTCGGAGCCGTGTTTGGTGTGTATGCTGCCAGTCCTGTGACACAGTCTATGGATTCGCGCTGGACGATGCACACTGCCCTTAGCCTTCTTGGGGAGGGCGACGTCGATCTCGACGAGTTTATTGGCCTTATTCCGCCCGATGACTATCGCATCGTGCAACTGAATGGACACTTCTATCCTTTCTTTCCCTTGGGCCCGACGTTGATGGCCACTCCTCTCGTGTTACCGTACGCCCTCTTACAGCCGGACATTCATGCCATAGAGGCCAGCTACTCTACGCTGGAGAAACTGTGCGCCTCCATCCTCACTGCCCTTGCCGTGGTAATCGTCTACCTGACAGCTCGTTCTTGTGCCAAGGTTCCTCCAGCTCTGCTCATTGCCCTCAGCTTTGCCTTCACCACCTCCGCATGGTCCACGGCCAGCCGCGCTCTCTGGCAACACGGGCCATCCATGCTTCTCCTTGCGGTCGCATTGTATCTGCTCGTATTGGCTCAGCAGAGGTCAGGGTTTGCTCAGTACGCCGCTCTGCCGTTGGCACTTTCTTATGCTGTACGCCCTACCAACATCATCTCAATCGTGGTTCTTACCGGGTACGTTCTCCTGTGCCACAAGAAGCAGTTTGCTCGGTATGTCCTCTGGGCCGGCCTGGTAGCCATCCCATTTGTTCTATTCAACCTGAACACTCATCACGCGGTTTTGCCTCCCTACTATCTTTCGAAGCTGAGCATGCACTCGAAGTTTGGCGAGGCTCTGCTAGGAAACCTGATCAGTCCATCTCGGGGCCTGCTGCTCCTCACTCCTGTGCTGATGATCGTCTTTTACAGCATCTGGCTCAAGCTTCGAACCAGGCGGCTCACACCCCTGGATGGAGCGCTGCTGGCCATCATCTTTCTTCACTGGGTAACCATCTCCTCCTTTCCCCACTGGTGGGCGGGTCACTCCTTTGGGCCAAGATTCTTTTCGGACATGCTGCCTTACCTTTCTTATTTGCTGATTCCTGCCCTCGTCAAGGTGACCGGCACTGCCGGCCACAGGCTCACGCGTTACAGCTTTGTTGTAGCCTTTGTGTTTGGGTTCGGCGTGCACTCGGCAGGCGCACTCCAACCGTCCACTCTTAATTGGAGTGTCTGGCCTGAGAACATAGACAGCAGGCCTTCACGAGTCTGGGATTGGACCGATCCTCAGTTCTTGCGGGGGTCTATTGTCGGTCGCACATTGCTCCCTCCTCAACTAAAGATCACACCGGCGGAGGCCGTGATCTGGTACAGGCCAGGAGAAGACCCGCAGGCCGTTGAGCTCCTGGTGACCAGCTCGCAGAACAGCAGGTTTTTCTGGGAGGCATCAGCAAGCCTCGAAGTCAGGCTCACACCGTCGCAGGACATAGGGACAAACGAAGTTGGCCTTACTGTCTATGTCGATGCCGCCAGATATCCGCCGGGCAGCCACGACCTGGGGGACATTTTTCTCTCTGCTCAGCACAGCAAGCTCGGTAGAAAAAGGCTGGTAGCTATTCCAATCCGCCTTTTCGTCGGAACTCCGCATGTGATTTTTCTGCCGATTGTTCTTGATGCAGGATAGGCTTGCGCTTGTGGCCAGGAGCACACAGCGAGCTGGAAAAAGGCCGCTTGAAACCAGACCCTGGAGATCGTCGTCCTTTTGCCGGGCTTGACAAGCTCCTGCCCAAGCGCCATACTTGAGGCGCGGAGCGGAAGAGAGGAGTTTCGATGAAGGTGGACCTGGGCCCCAGCGCCGACCTGTCCATCGACAAGGAGACGAGCACCGGCACGGTCACGGCGGGCGGGCTGCTCACCTATACGCTCAGCGTGCGCAACCAGGACCCGGCCACGGCCACCAACGTGCAGGTCCGCGGGTTCCTGCCGGCGGGCACGCGCCTGGTCAGCATCAGCGCCGAGAACTCCGATTTCGGCTACGAGATGTGCTTGGGCGACGCATCGTGCAACCTGGGCACGGTCTATGGCACGACGGTGGCCCAGGTGCGGGTTGTCCTGGCGCTCGATGCCGAATACGAGGGCACGAGCCTGACGAACCTGGCCCGCGTGGCGGGGGACCAGGCCACGGCCGATTGCAGCATCGTCGCCCGGCAGCCGCGGTTTCGCATCTACCTGCCGCTGGTTGTCGTGGAAGCGGTCTGGCCATAGCGATGACGAGGCGTACAAAATCTCTGAAACTCGATAGGAGGACAAAATGATCACGACGACGGATCTTATCGGCGGACTCGAGCGGAATCTGGGCATCATCCAAGCCCAAACAAAAGGCCTGAGTCATGCAGACAGCCTGCTGCAACTTCCGTTTCGCGGCAACTGCCTGAACTGGGTGCTGGGCCACCTGGCCGACAACCGCAACACCTTGCTGCGCTTGCTGGGAGAGGAGGCCATCCTCGGCGAAGCTCATGCCAGGCGGTACGGGTACGGCTCGGAGCCCGTGTGCGGCGACGGTGACGACATCCTCACCCTGGAGCAACTGCTCACGGCCCTGGAGCAAGGTCAGAGCGCGTTGGCGGCCAGGCTGCAGAACGCCACCGGAGAAGAGTTGGCGGGGGAGGTGCAGAGCTTTCTGGGAACCACCACCCTCGGCCAGCTCATCTTCTTTCTGTTCTGGCACGAGAGCTACCACGTTGGCCAGCCCGAGTTCCTGCGCCAACTGGCAGGAACGGACGACAAGGTGATCTGAGACACGGAAGACGACTCCATGTCAGCTTTGTCGAGCAACGCGCGCAGCGTGCGAAGACCAGGCTTGGCAATGGGTACAATCCCGAGCACGTGGAGAACATTCAAAGGCTGACGAGACAATACTGATCAGGACACCTTCCTGGAAGCTCCCACTTCCAGGAAGGTGTCAACTATGCAGTTAGGTGCGTAGACCGATGAATTCGTCCACGTGTTCCGGCCATGCCGTCCACCCGTCGGAGCGAAGCGACGCTGGCATGATCATTATACATTAACTGGCCGGCATGGACAAGGGAGAATCGGTCTTGCGACGCGACTCTCCCTTCAGTACCAGCCGGTAGGCGTTGTGCACCAAGCGATCCAGGACCGCGTCGGCAATCGTCGGATCGGGAAAGCGGGCATGCCACTCGGCAACCGGCACTTGCGTGGCCACCAACGTTGAGGTGCGGTCGTACCGGTCGTCCAGGATCTCCAGCAGCTCCTGCGACTGAGGCCGAGTGAGCGGATCCCGGAGCCAGTCGTCGAGGACCAAAAGCTCGACACGAGCAAAGCTGTCGAGGAGCAGAGGGTAAGAGCCGTCGGCGTGAGCCAGGGTGATCTGGTGCAGGAGTCGGGACGTGCGCTCGTAGCGGACGTGGAAGTTGTGACGACAGACAGCGTGGGCAAGCGCGCAACAGAGGAAGGTCTTTCCCACTCCGGTGGCTCCAAAGACGAGGATGTTGAGATGTTGGTGAACCCATTCGCCCTCGGCCAATTGAAGAACAAGCCGGCGGTCCAGGCCCCGAGAGGGCGACAGGTCGAGGTCTTCGACGGTTGCCGGCAGCGGCAGCCGTGCCGCCTTCAGGTGCCGTGCCAGGCGGTTGTTGTCTCGATGCGTGCATTCCCGATCGATGAGCAAGCCGAGACGGTCCTCGAAGGGCAGGTCAGCATACTGGGGGTTGTGGAGCTGCTCTTCGAGCGCGGCGCGAAAAGCAGGCAGGCGCAACCGGGTCAGTTTGTCGAGCAGTGGTTGGGTCAACATAGACACCTCCTTAACGGTAGTAGGCTTGGCCCCGAATGTTTTCGTGGGCTGGTGAGACAACAGCCGATGGTTCGTCGGGATCGAGATGGTCGAGCTTGGCGTCCAGGATGTTCTTGACGCCCTTGTAGGAGTAGATGCCGGCGGCAAAGGCGCGACGGCAAGCAGCTTCCAGGCGTTCCTCGCCGTAGTGGCCCCCGAGGCGCAGCAGGCCCAGGCAGGAACGATAGGCTTGCTGCGGGTGCTGCCGAGATTCCAGAAGCGCCTGTACGAGCTGTGCCGTGTGCGGGCCGATGGTCTGTGCCCAGCGCGTGATCCGCTCCGGCGACCATTCCTGATACTTTTGATGGGCCTGCGGCATATGTTCCGCAACGGTGGTGTGCCGCCCGGGAGACTTGACGCGGGCATGGGACGCCACCCGCCCATTGTTGAAAAAGATCTCGATGGTCGACTGGGTGGCACGCACGTAGACCTCTTTGCCGATGAGCGTGTAGGGGACGCTGTAGTAGTGCTTCTCGAACTCGATATGGTAATCGATATTGACGCGAGCCTTCTTCCAGGTGGCGAACTCATACGGCTGTTCCGGAAGCGGCTTGAGCACCGGCCGGTCCAACTCCTCGAAGAGCTCGCGGCGGGAGCACTCGAGATGTTCCATCGGCCGGGAGTTGAGTTCGGGGAGCAAGTCCCGGATGGCCTGGTTCAGCTCGGCCAGGCTGAAGAAGGTGCGGTTGCGCAGACGAGCAAGAATCCAGCGCTCGACCACCTGGACGCCCACTTCCGCCTTGGCCTTATCTCTGGGCTTGCGGGAGCGTGTGGGAATGACGGCCGTGCCGTAGTGCTGAGCCAGGTCCTGGTACGTGGGGTTCAGGTCGGGCTCGTAACGACAGGGATGTTTCACGCCGGCTTTGACGTTATCCGGGACGACGATTTCGGACGCGCCACCAAAGAATTCGAACATCCGCACGTGGGCGCCAATCCAGTTGGGCAGTTCCTGGCTCTCATGAGCCTCAGCGTAGGTGTAGTTGCTGGCGCCCAGCACGCCGACAAAGACCTGGGCCTGCCAGACCTCACCGGTTTCAGGATCGACGACGGGGACCGTCTGGCCGGCATAGTCGACAAAGATCTTCTCGCCACCTTTGTGAGAGAAGCGCATCGACGGGTTGAGGCACGCAGCCCAGTCGCGGTAGAGGGCACAGAACTGGCTGTACCCGTAGCCGTCCGGATGGGCTTCGCGGTACTCGACCCAGAGCAGACGCAAGGTGACACTCTTCTTGCGTAGCTCGGTGTGAATCACAGACCAGTCAGGACAGGGAATGATACGCGAACTGGGTTTCGGCGCCTTGGGGAACAGGAGCTCGTACAGCCTGTCCTCGGCCATGTCGGCGGGGAGCGGCCAACTCAGTCCGGCTTCCCGGGCGCGTCGTAGATACTCGGCCACAGTGCTATGGGAGATGGAGCAACTGCGAGCGATGGCGCGGTCAGTCTGCCCGCACTCCCACTTGAGACGCAGAACTTCGACGATCTTGCGCATGGTCAACCTTTCTTGGGCCATCTCTGCCTCCTTTGCATGTCGGAGGCAAAGAATGCCACAACAATGTCAGGTTAGCCAGCGCCGCTTCTTTCGGAACCCCGGCAACTCATTCGGATTCCGGAACATGCCGTCCACTAATTCCGAAGCAAGGCGACCACCGATTCCGGCGACCACGAAAAAGTGGACGCCATGCATCGGAACTGCTGGTCGGCATGCTCTGGAACGGGTGGACGGCATGCGTCGGAATCGATGGTCGGCATGGGCCGGATTATGCA
>ERZ1026800.1647-NODE-1647-length-13676-cov-3.375452_pt1 | contig 13676 bp, 12 predicted proteins | sample MGYA00520873_ERZ1026800 | MGnify/ENA primary metagenome ERZ1026800 (study PRJEB33270, sample SAMEA104284475) | anaerobic digester metagenome | biome: Anaerobic digester microbiome; feature: mesophilic sludge digester; material: Anaerobic digester biomass...
GAATAACCCAGACCCAGCCAAATATGACTTTCCAGGCTGTCATTTAGTTCTGACCAACTCAGATATGGGGCAGGGAAATCGTCTGGCAGAACACCGGATTCGACATTTTCAGACCGCATGCGGAGAGCCTGCTCTTCAATTTCATTGGCAACAGCTTCAAGCATGTCCAGTTCACCCAGCAGGATGTAGGCTTTTTGAGGTAAGTAATCCAGCAAACTTGCCGGGGACCGATGGACCAGTGGGATATAAAATTCATTCAGATCCGCGGGAGTAATTCCTGCTTCGGCAGCTTTACCGGGCAGAACCTCTCTCGCTGGTGTAATTAATAATTTCTCTGTATTGGAAATTTTTCTTTGGCTGGAAGGATCAAACAGCCGCAATGTATCCACTTCATCGCCAAAGAATTCCACCCGGGCAGGGTGGGATTCAGCTGGCGCCCAAATATCCAATAATCCACCACGCCGGGAAAACTGCCCCGGTTCCACAACCACATCCGAAGCAGAGTAACCAGTATCCACAAGGATCCGCAACAATGTTTCCGGTGATATTATCTGTTTGATTCGCACCAGTTTGCTGGTTTTAATAAAATCACGCCTCGGCAATGTTCGTGTCATCAAACCCCGCACGGTCGTAATGATGATCGGCGGCTGTACTGGTAGGGATGCCCCCGGTATTTGGTACGACGCCAACATGGTTAATGCATGCAACCGGTCTCGGCGGGTTGTGTTTCCCCAGGCTGCTGGTTCGTAAAACAATGGAGTTGGTTCAGCAAAAAATATTCGTTGTGAACCCGGCGACCAGTAACCCAATTCATCCATCACAACCAATGCCCGGTCCATCCGATCTGCAATTAATAATATTGGTACCCTTAAATCCTGATGAAGGGCTGCAATCAATGGCATCCGTGCAGAGCGCAGTAGACCAAGCGAAGGAATATGTTCGCCCCGATCCAATGCCGCAAGCATTTCCTGATAAGAAGCCAGCGACCTCAATTGATTGAGCATTTATTTACTCCCGAATAACCGGACCATTGTAGAGATTCATCGCCTGTTCCAAACCATCCTTCAGGCAGGATTCAACAGCTCGAACAACCTGCTCAAGAACAGTCTGGACAATCTCGATCTCATGCTTGCCAAATGCCTGTAAAACATAATCCGCTGCATCCATCCTGCCCGGCGGTCGTCCAATTCCTATTCGGATGCGGGTAAAATCCGGAGTTCCCAATTTTTGGATAATGGAACCAATCCCTTTCTGCCCGGCAGATCCACCTGTGGATCGCAGACGCAATGATCCCAATGGCAAATCCAGATCATCATGAAATACAATTAAATGATCCAAGGGTATTTTATAAAATTTCACCAATGCAGCCACCGAATCTCCGGAAAGATTCATATAGGTTTGCGGCTTCACCAGGATGACTTTATTCCCTTCACGATTTCCAAATCCAACAACGGCTTTTGACTGCGCCCGGTTCATGCTGATATCCCATTCTTCCGCCAGCCGGTCAATTGCCATGAAGCCTATATTATGCCGATTATCGCGATACTCACGACCCGGATTTCCCAATCCCACCAAAAGGAATGGAATGCCGGAACTTTCCTTGGATTCGGCAGATGATGACCTTAATGATTTCAGCTTTTCAAATAACGCTTCCATTCTTTTTCCTGCTTGATTAATCATCCCCAAATATTTATCGTCTGCGCGAATATTTTCGCAGGATGACATACACTCCAATAATGACAAATAACAATCCCGAACAGATGGCTCCCTGGGTAAGGCTGCTTAAAATCTCATCCTGGGTGACTTCAACCGGGTTGGGCGGCATGGTTGTTGAAACAATGCGAACCCTGGTAGGAATCAATATCGTTGTCGGGGTAGCAGTCAAAGGGGAAGGGATTGTACCAGATATTTCCACGGATTCAGTCTCAACCGGCAAATAATTTCTGACCCGCAATCCCCCAACAATTACCTGGTTGATGCTGCCATCTGTCAAAAATATCTGCAGACGCAATCGATAATCACCATCTGCCATCATCGTGGTATCCCAGAAGGCAATGGTTCCATCCATTTGGGGTGCAGAAGTTTGTGCCAATAAAAACCAGGTATCCGTAGTGTCATTTTCATAGCTGTAGGATATTTCAGCAGATCGAAATCCCGATACAGCTGTCCTGGCATTCACAGTTACCAAGCCCTGGATGGATTCACCCTCAACAGGCGTGAGAATGGCAGGATTCCCTTCAACCTGGTGAAAATACACCGAAGGAACTCCCACCAGTACAAAGATTAACACGATGAAATTAATCCCGAATCGAAGCACAATGGTTAAGTTTAACACAGCGTACTTCAAGATGCAACCGGTATGGTATCAAGCGATATTTTTTCCAGTTACTCATTGTTAATTCTTTTGGGTTGACAAATAATTGAATTAATCCTTGTGTTATAATTAATTTATTATGGATGAGCCAACAATAGCAACTCCTCCCGAACCAATGACTGGGACACAAGTACATTCCTCATCTGCCACAATGACTCCATCTACTGAAACGTTGCAACGCAAGATGCGCTTGCGGGTCATTCTCTTTTCCTTCCTGGGATTGGTGGTCATCGGGTTTGTGGTTTATGGCATCATCTCGTTGGTTAACGCCGGGGCAACCACTGCAGCTATGGTTCGGGATATTTTCATTATTTTCATGGCATTGGTATTTCTGCTGCTCAGTGCGGCATTAATTGTCCTGATCATTCAGCTTGCCATCCTGATTAACCTGCTTCAAAATGAAATCAAGCCCATTCTTGATTCCACCAATAAAACTGTTAATACACTGAAGGGTACTACAACCTTTCTCAGCAACAATTTGGTTGAGCCTGTTATCAAACTGAACGAAACACTTGCAGGTTTGAAACGACTCATTGATCTTATCCGACTCGGGCGGTCATAAGCCCGCAATTTTAAATAACCCTTTTAAGGAGGTTAATATGTCCAGCCGTGATGATTTTGGTTCGTTTGTAATCGGATTTGTTGTGGGTGGTCTCACCGGTGCAGTACTTGCCCTGTTGTTTGCTCCTCAATCAGGCGATGAAACTCGCGCTGTAATCAAGGAAAAAGCAATTGAGTTGAAAGAAAAAACCTCTGAAACCGTGAGTGAAGCCTATGCCAAAGCAGAAGCTGCCGCCAACGATGCCGTAAAACATGCCGAACATTTGCTCGAAGAAGCCAAAACCCGGGCAGCTGCTATCCAAAAGAAAGGCAAACAGGTTGTTATAGAAGAAACTCCGACGGAAAGTTAGGGGAGTCTGAAAATATTTTGTTAAATTCCGGCTGGAGCTTCTATGCTCCAGCCTTTTTATATTCATATATGCGGTACAGGATCATCCGAATGGTTTCCAGTACATCCCTTGCCAGTACAGTTGCCGCCTGCCCGTGGTTTCGTTCTGCTTCCAATCCTGCTTCTGCATGGATCCATGCGCCGGCAACAGCTGCATCGAATGCTGCCATTCCCTGGGCGCGTAAACCGCTGATTAAGCCAGCCAGCACATCCCCAGTTCCTGCCCGGGCAAGTGCTGGTGTGGCAACCGGTATGATGGAAATTCTTCCATCCGGCGATGCAATTATAGATAATGCTCCCTTTAAAACTACAACGCATTTCCAATCCCTGGCATATTTCCTGGCAATTTCCCAGCGGTCTGCCTGGATTTCCACCACCGATAATCCTGTCAGGATACTCATTTCCCCGGGATGTGGTGTCAGGATGGTATCTGGAGGAAGATATTCAAACCAGCGGGGGATTTTCAGTAATAATTTCAATGCATCTGCATCCAGAATCAATGGTGGAAGCTGATTTTCTGACTTTTCACCACCGCTTTCTGTCTTGAGAAATCCCATTCCTGACCTTCCCGAATGAAGATGCACCCCCAATAGCCCCGAAAGAAACCTGGCAGTGGGTTCCTCCTGCCCCCAGCCAGGACCCAACAATAGGGCGGATGCTTTTTTGAGTTCCGGAAGCAGGGTGGAAACTCCCTCCGCAGCAATCACCCCCATCTCATCCGGTAAAATCAGCCAGGTGACCTCCGGCAATGATCCCGATAAGGCGGCATGAAGCCCTCCCGGAACTGCCAATGTGACCAAGCCTGCCCCGCTTCGATAAGCAGCTGACGCCGCCAGCCAGGGTGCACCTGTAAAATTAATACTCCCGGCTGCGATGTATGTTGTCCCAAAGGTTCCTTTATGGGCATCCAATGCACGAGGTGATATCAAGCGAGCCACATCATCAATGGTTGTCATTTGGGGTTCCCCTGCTGGAATTGCCTGGATTTCCTGGGGTAATTCAAGGTTTACCACCTGTAATTCACCAACACTGCCAAACGCCGGTAGTTTCAGCAAACCAGTTTTAATAGCTTCCATGCAGACGGTCATGTCTGCCGCTAATGTCTCCGGCGCCATCTCTCCGCTGTCACAATCAACACCGGATGGGCAATCCACAGATACGACATATCGCCTCGGTCGATACTTTTGAATAAATCCCAGCACCTGACTTACATCAGATTTCAATGGAAGTTGTATACCTGTCCCAAATACTCCATCAATCCAGACGGTAGCCTGATCGAGAACCTGCCCGAGTACCGTTAATTCCTGATCCTTTTGTCCATCATGGATGATCCCTCCAACCTCCGCAACGGACTGGATTAATGGATCGTTATGATTCCGGGGGCGAACAAGATACGCTGCCACCTGCCAGCCCTTCTCTGCCAGAAAACGCAAAGCCACCAAGGCGTCGCCGCCATTATTTCCAGATCCGATTAATGCCAATGCCCGTCCCCCACCGGGAAACTTGCGGGTGATGAGATTTCCCACTCCGCACCCGGCGCGTGTCATCATCATTGCATAGGTCACGCCATGGGCATCAGCCTGGCTTTCCAATTCTTTCATCTTCGCCACGGTCAGAATTCTCATCTCATCCTCCAGGATCTTATGGTCATGATTTGATCACATGGTATGATTGTACGCTTACCCCTTGTACTTGGCAACCTGTGATGAAATAATGCAATCAATCCGGGTAAGGTATAATCGTTCCATGCGAAAATACCTGATCTTTACCGTATTCATCTCGGGCATGGTCAGCCTGGCAGTGGAAATGGCTGCGTCCCGCTTGCTGGGGAATTACTTTGGTGCCAGCAACCTGATTTGGGCTGTGATTATCGGTTTAATTCTGATTTATTTAACCGCTGGTTACTTTTTGGGGGGGCGCTGGGCGGACAACTCTCCCAAATTTTCAACCTTTTATCGGATCCTGATATGGAGCGGCTTTTTGGTAGGGAGCATTCCATTAATTTCCCGACCGATCCTCCGCATGGCAGCCAATGCATTTGACGAGCTGGCTCTTGGAGGGATGATCGGTGCTTTTATCACAGTTCTCATCCTGTTCAGCGCTCCGATTATTTTGATGGGTACTGCCTCCCCTTTTGCCATCCGCCTCTCCCTGCATGATTCCCGTCATGCCGGAAGGATAGCTGGAAAAATATATGCCATCTCCACACTTGGCTCCTTCCTCGGTACCTTTCTTCCAGGATTAATCCTGATCCCACTCATTGGAACCTTTCGGACATTTGTTGCAATTGGGGGATTGCTCCTCCTGGTGGCACTGGTGGGTTTATGGTTAAGTGAAGGTTTTCTCCCGGTTCTCCCCTGGATCTGGATGCCGGTGGTCTTAATAATTTTGGCAATTTTGGGAACACGTGGTTCAGACAAAACCTCCCAAGGTCTGGTGTATGAAACTGAATCAGCATATAACTATATCCAGGTACTTGAACAGGATGGCTATACGCTGTTACGATTAAATGAAGGACAAGGAATCCATTCCATTTACAATCCTTCCATATTAAATTATTACGGACCCTGGGAGCAGGTCTCCATTGCCCCTTTCTTCAACCCGGCTCCCTATGATCCATCGAAAGTTCAACGTGCAGCCATACTTGGACTGGCTGCTGGCACAACCGCCCGTCAATTAACCGCAGTTTATGGAAATGATATCATCGTAGATGGTTTTGAAATTGATCCCAAAATTGTTGCTGTGGCTGAAAAATATTTCGGGATGACGGAATCCAATCTGAATGTTTTTATCCAGGACGGACGAACCGGTCTTCATTCCAGTCCATATCAATACCAAATCATCAGTGTGGATGCCTATCGTCCGCCATATATACCCTGGCATATGACCACAGTCGAATTTTTCCAAATGGTGCATGATCACCTGACAAACGATGGCGTCATGGTCATTAATGTTGGTCGTATGGATACTGACCGCCGGTTGATCGATGGCTTGACAGGTACAATCAGGCAGGTTTTTCCTTCTGTCCACGTTGTGGATCTGCCGGATGCCTACAATACCCTGCTGTTTGCCACCGTCCAGCCTTCAAATACTTCCAATCTGATGGATAATTACAGCTGGCTTCAATTACAGAAAGATATTCACCCTCTCTTATTGGAAACCATGCAATCAGCCCTTTCCAATATACAACCGACACCGCAATTGAATATCGTGTACACTGATGACGTTGCCCCCATTGAATTAATCACAAACGAAATGATTCTATCGTATTTATTTACACCCCTCCTGGGAACCCGACCATGAAACACATCCTGAAAATTTTCGTGCCGATCCTGATCCCCATTTTTTTATTAATGACATCCATCCGGATTTTTTTTAATCCTTTTTCCCTGGATATCGAATATCATGCCAAAACATTCCCGGTGGATCCATATGGCTTCACAGTGGAGGATCGAATGCGCTGGGGTACCATATCCCTGGAATACATCACATCCAATGCTCCATTGTTCACTCTCGCGGATCTTCAATTCCCGGATGGCACCCCCTTGTACAACGAACGTGAATTGAGTCATATGGAGGATGTGCAGATCGTATATCAAAGGATGGTTATCGCCTGGACAATAATCAGTATTATCCTGCTGGGATTATTGGGAGCAGCATGGATTGGAAAATGGTTATCTGATTATGGACACATACTGTGCAGGGGAGGAATGGTAACCATCATCCTGATCTTTACCATCCTGATGTTTGTGATAATCAGTTTTGACAAACTATTTTCATCATTTCATAGTTTATTCTTCGAAAGCGGCTCCTGGTTGTTTTATTATTCTGATACCTTGATCCGCCTGTTTCCGGTTCGTCTTTGGCAGGATTTTTTTATTTTCACAGGAGTATTAACTGCCATTATGGGAATTATTTTTTGGTTTGGGGGTGGATTGCTCTCCCGAAAAGCTGTCTCAATTAATCAATAAAAACAAAACAGGATACCTGATGAGGTATCCTGTTTTCGATCTTCCTTGATCTTATTTCTTTTTTCCCTGGTTGGCGACTGCTTCCATCGCCTTTTTGATGGCTTCAGGATCGCCCAAAAAGTAATGGGTGATTGGCTGTAAATCATCATCCAGTTCATAAACCAGAGGAATCCCCGTTGGAATATTGAGTTCAACGATTTCATCCTCGGTGATATCATCCAAATATTTCACCAAAGCGCGCAGGCTGTTTCCGTGTGCGGCAATGATAATATTTTTGCCGGCTTTAATTTCTGGAACAATTTCCTCAAACCAATAAGGCATGAATCGATCCACCGTATCCTTCAGACATTCCGCTTTGGGTAAAAATATTGGACCAACATCACGATAACGCAAATCATATTTTGGATGACGGGGATCATCCAGTTTCAATTCTGGTGGACGGGTATCATAACTGCGCCGCCATATCTTAACCTGCGCTTCGCCGTATTTTTCAGCAGTTTCAGATTTATTCAAGCCCTGTAAGGCTCCATAATGTCTCTCGTTCAACCGCCAGGAACGACGTACCGGGATCCACATCAAATCCATTTTATCCATCACAATCCACAAGGTGCGAATGGCTCTTTTTAGCACGGAAGTAAAAGCCAGATCAAACGTATAACCGCCTTCCAGTAATAATCTGGCAGCATCCTCGGCTTCCTGGATTCCTTTCTCAGTCAGATCCACATCCGTCCAACCAGTGAAACGGTTTTCCTTGTTCCATGTACTTTCACCATGTCGTAAAAGGACAATTCGATACATTGAAACCTCCACCAACTGTAATGAGAAGTAGCGCAAGAAGAAATCTTGCGCTACAGAATAATATTGTCTGACACACCTACAATCAAAATAAATTACCGGATTGCTTCTGGATTTTCCGGATTGGATGTTGCATCAAAGATATGGAAATTGTCCATGTTAAATGCCATCTGGACTTTTTCATCCACTGTAAAGCGGGTCCGTGGATCCACCCGGGCGACATACTGGTTATTGCCGCTGATCAAGTACAGGAAGATTTCATTGCCCATCAACTCGATCACGTCCACCTTGGCTTCAACTGGTGCGGTGTGAATTCCCGAAGGAACATAGAGCGGGTTGTGAATATCTTCCGGTCGAATGCCGAAGATGATATCCTTGCCGGCATGAGGCAGATATGCTTTTAGCCGGTTTTCGGGGATTTCAACCGTGAAAGCTTCAGCAGCCACATAAAGCCTTGAATCTTCCTTCCGCAGCTTAGCCGGGAAAAAATTCATTGACGGAGAGCCGATAAAGCCGGCAACAAATTGGTTGGCTGGGAAGTCATACAACTTTTGAGGTGTATCCAGTTGCTGTAAAATACCCTTGTTCATCACCGCAATTCGTGATGCCATGGTCATGGCTTCCACCTGGTCATGGGTTACGTAAATAAAAGTGGTTTGAAGGCGTTGATGCAGCTTGCTGATTTCAGCACGAGTTTGCACGCGCAGCTTTGCGTCCAAGTTTGATAACGGTTCATCAAAGAGGAAGACTTTAGGCTCGCGTACGATGGCTCGACCGACTGCCACACGCTGTCTCTGACCGCCGGATAATTCGCGTGGACGGCGTTTTAGTAGTTTTTCAATGCCCAGGATTTCAGCTGCTTCTTCAACTCGCCGTTTAATATCTTCTTTTGGAACCTTGCGAAGTTTCAAACCAAATGCCATATTGTCAAACACTGTCATGTGTGGATATAGAGCATAGGATTGAAAAACCATGGCGATATCACGATCCTTGGGCGGCACATCATTCACAACAGTGTCACCAATCCGAACCTCACCCGACGTGATTTCTTCAAGACCAGCCAGGCACCGTAATGCAGTGGTTTTACCACAACCGGATGGTCCAACCAGCACCAAAAATTCCTTGTCCTCAATATCGAGGTTCATATCGTTCAGAGCTACAAAATCTCCAAACTTTTTCCATACATTTTGGTAAGTTACACTTGCCATTTCTTCCTCCTTCCGGAACGAGTATAGTGATTTGATTATAAATTATTCATCATGATTACGCAATTGAAATTGCGATTGAATTCCGACCATAATCCCTGGTTGTTAAAATAAAACAGGCAAAAAAATATTTATTTTATTAATGATTATTAATGTATTATTATTGATTTATTATTAAATTATATTGATGTTGCTATTGACATTTTTCATTATTTCTGTAAAATAGATAAATTCAAGGAAATAATACATTGACGAAAAAAAACAAATTAATCCTAACCAAACCCCTGCTCGTATTCATGGGAGCGATGATTCTGGCAAATATAGCCAGCAGGATGTATGCTCCTTTGTTGGCATTGTACATTAAAGAACTTGGCGCTGATATCCAGGAAGTGGGTCTCTTCTTTACGCTCTCAATGATTGCCCCCCTGTTTTTTCAAATTCTGGGTGGGTGGTTATCTGATTCCCTGGGGCGGTTGAAAGCAGTTGCCATTGGCAGCATTGGCGGCTTGATGGGCTTTATTGTGTTTATGGTGGCTCCGACCTGGCACTGGTTGTTATTGGCTTCCATAACTTCATCAATATCCAGCTCTTTCGTAGGTCCCAGTTTTCAAGCATTTATTGCTGAACAATCTACAGAAGAGAACCGCGGGCGTATCTATGGCTTGACGGATGCCATATTTATGATTGTTGGAATCATCGGACCAATTGTTGGAGGTTATTTATCCGACGGCTTTGGTTTCAAATCCATGTTCATGGTTGCTGGAATACTCTATGCTGTAGCCACGGTAATTCGGATTGGAATGGCTCGAAATTCACATCAAGCTGAAAAAATTACCCCAACCCGTCCCACCTTTTCGAACCTCAAAATCAGTTTGGCTGCAATGGTGGGCATGGTGATTGGGGGTGGAATTCTGACATGGATATTAATCTCAGACGGATTTCGGGATATCGCATTCAATATGGCATTTCAATTTTTACCTGTTTACATGCAGGATTTATATGGCATCACCAAGACACAGATTGGAATTATTACTGCCATTGGTTCTGCAGTTACCATGGTGATGTTGATGCCCGGTGGGATGCTTTCCGATAAAAAGGGGGAACGGGTGGGCATCGTTCTGGGGTTTATGTTAATCGTAGGTGCCATGGGATTATTCCTGCTCAGCCATTCTTATTTGGGGTTTATCATTTCCTGGTCAATTTTTGGTGTGGGTGAAGCTTTAATTGCACCCGCATATAATTCTCTAATTTCCAAGGTTGTCCCTGAGAAACTGCGTGGAACTGCTTTTGGGCTTTTTACTACAAGCATCGGATTTATATCCCTTCCTGCCCCATACCTGGGGGGAATCCTCTGGGATAAATTTGGACCCAAGTTCCCCTTCTACGTTCCAATGTTGACAACTTTATTCCTTCTGCCGGTCATGTGGAAAAAATTCGTTCTTCCACCCAGGAATAATAAACCGGAAGATGTTGCGGTATCTCATGAAACCGTTGAAATTGAAACTCCAGGAGCATGATACAATTACCGGCATGTTTCCGAACCCGGCGGCTAATAAAATCCTGGTGGTTATTCCGGCATTCAACGAAGAGAGTCGTATTCAATCTGTCGTTCAATCCTCGCTAAGTCATTTTCCCGTCCTGGTTGTGGATGATGGCTCCAGTGATGATACAGCAATAGTGGCACAGGAAGCTGGAGCCCATGTTCTTCGACAAATCCCCAATCAGGGTAAGGGGGCTGCATTAAGGGCAGGATTTCATTACGCACTTGATGATGGATATGCCGCAGTCATTACCCTGGATGCTGATGGTCAGCACAATCCTGATGAAATTCCATTATTCGATAATTTATTTAAAAACACTCATCCTGATTTGATCATCGGTGCCCGTGATTTTAATAAAATGCCAATGATTCGTCGTCTGGCTAATACTTTAGGTCGAATAATTTTTTCCTGGGCTCTTGGACAGCCCATTCAGGATAATCAGAGCGGTTATCGGCTCATCAGCCGCCGGATGATGGAGGCTGTTCTTAACTCAACTGAAAGCGGGTTTGAGTTTGAGGTGGAGATGATTGTCATTTGTGCCCGGAAGGGTTATCTGATGGATTGGATGCCAATTCAAACCATTTATCGTGACCAGGGAAGCCATATCCGCCCACTTGTACATCTCCGCAATTTTATCAGATTGAGTTGGAAAACCTACCTCAGTCGAAAAACTATTCACAGCCAATCAGAAAGGACATAAATTTCATGGCACCTGCAACCCAATGGGCTACTGCCCCAAAATTCACTTTGGACCTCAAGAAAAAATATACTGCCACTCTGGTAACTGAAATGGGTGACATTGTCGTTCACCTGCATGCTGACAAGGTCCCCATGACAGTCAATAATTTCGTCTTCCTGGCACGCGAAGGATTTTACGATAATACTATTTTTCACCGTGTAATTGCTGATTTTATGGCACAGGGCGGCGACCCCAGTGGTACGGGAATGGGTGGTCCCGGTTACCGTTTCAAGGATGAATTTCATCCTTCCTTGCGTCACAATAAACCCGGCATCCTTTCGATGGCAAATGCCGGTCCCAATACCAATGGATCCCAATTTTTTATTACTCATGTTCCCACGCCCTGGTTGGATAACAAACACAGCGTCTTTGGCGAAGTTACAAGCGGCATGGATGTACTGTTATCCATTAACCCTCGTGATCCACAACGTCCCCAATATTCTGGTGTCAAGTTACTGACTGTGAAAATTACTGAAGAATAAGAAAATATTCATGGGTGCATACATGTCAGGCAGGAGAAAAATCTCCTGCCTGTATTTATTTGGCAGTCTGTATTAAATAACCATCCATCGACTCATTTATTGCCATAAATATTATTAAATTGGCCTGATTAATTTGAAATGATTAATAATTTCATGTGATTCCATAAACCTCAATCGTGTTAAAATAAAATGTATATTACCAAACTCCTAAAAAGGAGAATAGTCATGAAACATTTTATCGATATTTTTCTGAATATAAGGAAGGCTCTGTATTTTCCCACCCGCCAATTATCGATGGCGGGAATATTGATTAATGAGCCGGATTTCCAGTTGATGGCTTTTTCACAATCCCCCAACAATTCTGAAAAAAAACCAGTCATTCGTGCTGGTCGCCGGCGCACAGCCGGTCCGTCAGGCGGTCCCACAGAACGCTCTTCAGCCCCGCAACGCCCCCGTAAGGAATCTGGTGGATTTCCGCCTTCCACCGGGGGTGGAATCCCGCGCCCATCCGGCACATCAACCAATCTTCCTTCACTGGGTGGTCTTTCCAGGTCCACAAAGGGATTGGGATGCCTTGGAATATTTTTAATCATCGCACTGGTTTTATATGTGCTGATCAGCGGAATTGATCTTTCCTCCATTTTTGGAACGAATGATTCCCAATACGAGACCGGAGACGTCAGTCCCTGGCTGGAACAACCCACAGAAAATGTGACAGCCCCCACCATCCGACCAACCATTCGACCGTCTGGCTCACAATCCACCGCTGGAGGTGATACCTGGCTTGTCCTACTTTACCAGGATGCGGATGACAAGGTTCTGGAACAGGACATTTATGTTGATTTGAATGAAGCAGAACGAATTGGCTCATCAAAAAATGTAACCATAATTGCCCAGGTGGACCGATATTATGGTGGTTATTCAGGTGATGGAAATTGGACGACTACAAAGCGTTTTCTGGTGACCAGGGATAATGATCTGACCAGGGTTGGCTCTCAATTGATTGCCGATCTTGGTGAAGCCAATATGGCTGATGGACAAACCCTTGTGGATTTTGCGACCTGGGCGCTCAAGCAATATCCGGCAGATAAGGTGGCATTGATCCTTTCTGATCATGGAATGGGCTGGCCTGGCGGATGGAGTGATTCCTCTGCGACCGGACGGGGTGATAGCCAGTTGCCATTAGCTTCTGCCATTGGCGATCAAATGTATTTACATGAAATTAACGCAGCCCTGGCTGAAATCCGTGCCCAAACCGGCTTGGAGAAATTTGAAATTATCGGCATGGATGCCTGTTTGATGGGTCATATTGAAGTCCTCGATGCATTAGCTGATGACGGACGTTATGCAGTCACCTCACAGGAAACAGAACCCTCCCTGGGCTGGGCGTATGCGGCTTTTCTCGAGAAATTAACTTCAAATCCGGAAATGAATGGCGCCGAGCTGGGTACTTACATCGTGGATAGCTATATTGAGGATGATGAACGAATCCTGGATGACAATGCCCGGGCTGATCTTGTTGGTCGGGGGTCACCGCTCAGTGGTTTTTATGGCGGTCTGCCGAGTGCTGATCAAATCGTTCACCAGTTGACACCCACAACCACTCTTTCTGTCATCGAT
>ERZ1026800.1648-NODE-1648-length-13640-cov-2.449641_pt1 | contig 13640 bp, 9 predicted proteins | sample MGYA00520873_ERZ1026800 | MGnify/ENA primary metagenome ERZ1026800 (study PRJEB33270, sample SAMEA104284475) | anaerobic digester metagenome | biome: Anaerobic digester microbiome; feature: mesophilic sludge digester; material: Anaerobic digester biomass | place...
ATAGAGGATCACCCGACGAACACGACGCGGTTCATCGTAATGGGCGGCGGGCAGAGTGAGCCCACGGGCGATGACAAAACCTCGATACTCTTCGGGACCCCTCACGCCCCCGGTGCGCTTCACGCGGCGCTCGGGCCCTTCAGCAGGGCGGGCTCCGGCGCGAGCTCGAAGCAGTCGACGATGTGCTCAAGGCCGATTGCCGGAAGGTCACGCCGGTAGAGCGGCATGTTGGTGGGCGTGACCTCCTGCAGGGCCAGGATGTCGGGATGCATCCCGGCGATAGCGTCTATGCGCTCCTGCCGGCGCTTCACACGTCGAGCCACGTTCCACGACACAAGCCTCATGCGTCCAGCTCCCTCCAGCGCTCCCCCACGTGACGCCCCCCTGGTCTATCGGCCTACTCGAGCTTCGCGCGAATGATCCTCAAGGCGAGATGGCATCTCTCAGACGCGCGCACCTCGAACAACGCTCATTGTCGTCGGTTGCCGCTCAGGAGTTGAGCGCCGGGAGGTGTCGACGCCGCGCCACCCCCAGAGGCAGGCGCGTCGGGTCAGTCCAGACGCCACCTGACGGTCGCGCCCGTCAGGTGGATGACGACCTGCTTGGGCTCGAAGCCCTGCTGCGCCCGCTGATGGAGCCAGCCGACCGAGCTCCTGCCCACCCGGCTCGGGTCCGGGCCGCGCTTCCCGCCGAGGCCCCAGACGCCGCCCTCCTCACTGACGCCGTCGCTCAGTTGCAGCAACTGGCACGCCTGCGGCCACTGCGCCGCACGCCGGTCGAGGCTCGTGAGGCGCACCTTGATCGCGTAGTGCCGCCGGTAGGCCACGTAGCCCTCGTTGCCCCCGTCGCCGCCCCGGTCGCGGAGGCGCTTCACAGCGAGGACAGCGATGCGTTCCGAGTACGTGCCGCCGGGCTCGTCCGTCCAGTCGATTTGGACCGCGTCGCCGAGCCGCCCCGTCCACGACGGGCCGTAGCGGTCGGAGACGGTCGCGACGGGCGACGGGACGGTCGCAGGCTTCGCCGTCGCCGCTGGCTGTGGTCCTGCCGCGGCGGAGGCCTGCGCAGACGACGACGTGTGCCCGCCGCACGCAGCGAGGACGGCGCCGGCGCTGAGCGCGAGGAGTGCGGCCGCGATGGAGAGTCGCGTTCGGCGCATGGGCGCATCGTATCAGCCGCATCCCCGTCGGCAGCGCCACGCGGGAGCGGGAAGGCGCACGAAGCCGGATGACGACTCCTCGAGATCGTGTAAGCCCAGAGGGGGCGAAGCGCAGAGGCCGAAGCCTGCAGCGCCTCTCTTCATGGAAGGGCCGGAAGGATGGAGTCGATCATCCGGTTGGGCGACCCCCTCGCCCCCTCGCGGTCACTCGCGCTCTGGGCGGCCTTTCGTCGCAGGCACCACGCTCCCCTCGGGGAAGCCTCCTCACCCACCGGGCTTCCCGCGAGGTCAGCTGTCCGGCCGTGGACGGCGACAGGATAGAGGGATAGATCCCATCCGCGGCTGACGTCCGCAGCCGGCGTCTGTGACGGAGGAGATCGCAGTGAACCCTTCCCACGTCATCTATGGCGCCTTCGTGGCCATTCTGTTGATCGTCGGGGCCGTGGCCGCGATCTGGGGCTCGACTCCGGGACTCGTCGTCGCTCTCATCCTGGGCATCCCGTTCGGGCTTGCCGCGGCGTTCAAAGACAGGTTCTAGCCGACTCACCGGGTCCGGTCAGGTCGTCGCTCGAGATGACCCCCGTTTCGCCGCGCAGAGTGCATCGAAGACCGTGAGAGATCGGGCGCCAGCGTCACTTGGCACGCGGCTCGCATGCCCGAGTGGCCTCGGCTACATGGACCCTCCCGCCGACCGGCGGCCCCCCGCCCAAGGCTACCGCCTGCCCGTCACTTCTCCTTGTCGCGGAACATCTTGAACAGCGCGCGCACGCTCTCGACCGAGAGCGAGTCGATGACCCGTGGCAGGCCCACAGAGTCCTTCATGGCCGTCGCCCGGCTCGTGAGCGGGAACTTCTCGTGGGCGTCGATGACCGCCTCGACGACGACGGGCCCATCCTGCTCCAGCGCCCGACGTACCACCGGGCCGACCTCGTCGGGACGCTCGACCCGCTCCCCGCCCGCGCCGAACGCCCTCGCGATCGCCACGAAGTCGACGTCGCCGAACATCGTGGCGCAGTACCTGCCCTGGTACGACAGCGCCTGAACGTCGTGGATCAACCCGAGGCGGTTGTTCTTGAGCACGATCCAGACGACGGGCACGCGGTACTCGACCGCGGTCAGCACCTCCATGCCCGTCATCAGGAAGTCGCCGTCGCCGCAGATGCACACGACCGGCGCCTCCGGCTTGCCGAGCTTCGCCCCGATGCAGGCGGCCACCGAGGACCCCATACACGCCAGCCCGGACGGCAGGAAGTTCATCCCCTCCGGGTAGGACTGGAAGTACCGGAGGATCCACGAGTACGTGTTGCCCATGTCGCCGAAGACCACCGTGTCCCTCGGCAGGGTCGACCGCAGCTCCCGCATCAGCCGCTGGGGCTTCATGGGCACGGCGTCGGAGAAGCTCTCGTCCTCCTCGTAGTACTGCGTCGCGCGCTTGACCGCGCCGAGGTCACGGGCGGGCTTCGGCGGCCGCGCGCGCAGACACGTCTCCAGGGCGCGCACGGTCGCCGCGGCGTCGGCGACCACACCGACCGTCACGGGGAAGTTCTTGCCGATCTCGTTCGGGTCGATGTCGACCTGGATCAATGCCTTCGACGGCGTCAGCTTGGGGTCCCAGGCGTGGCTGGTCATCTCGCTGAGGTCCGTGCCGAGGACGAGCAGGACGTCGATGCCCTCGCGGAGGTACGTGTTGGCCGCCTTCGAGCCCCTGAGCCCGAGACACCCGAGGGAGTGCGGATGGTCCTCGGGGAAGATGCCCTTGGCCTTGCCGGAGGTCGCCACCGGTATCTGCAGCCTCTCGACGAAGTCGACGAGCGTGGGGTCGCAGGCGAGCCTGGCGGCGCCGTAGCCGAGCAGGAGGGCCGGGTTCTCGGCCTCGTACAGCAGCCCACAAAGGGACTCGACCGTGTCCGGCTCCGGTATCGAGACGGAGTCGAGCGGCCGGTAGGCGACCGGCGGGAGGATGTCCTCCTCGACCTTCTCGAGCTGGATGTTCGAGGGGAAGGCGAGGTGCACCGGACCGGGACGGCCTGACTGGGCGACGCGCACCGCCGTCCTCACCGTGCGCGACACCATCTCCTTGTCCGTGAGCATCACGCTCATCTTCGTCACGTTGCGGAAGAGGGCGACCTGGTCGACGCAGCGCCCGTAGCCGGTGGCCTCCTGGTGCGCGCTGCGGCCGAACGACTTGGTGCCCACCTGGCCGGTGACGACCAGGACGGGGACCGAGTCCATGTGCGCGGCGGCCACGCCGGTGACCGCGTTGGTCGCCCCCGGCCCGACGGTCGCGCAGCAGACCCCGAGGCGCCCCGTCGCGGCCGCGTAGCCGTAGGCGAGGAACGCGCCGCCGGCCTCATGTTTCGTGAGCACCGGTTTGATCGACGTCGTGCGGTACAGGCCGTCGTAAAAGGGAAGCACGTGCGCGCCCGGCACGCCGAAGACGTACTCCACGCCCTCCCCCTCCAGGTACTTGGCCATGACGGCAGCCGTGGTGTCCTTCATCTCATCCCCCCGTGAACGGGAACAGTGCGGCCGGCTCCCTGTGGACATCGTGTCCCCGCAGTCTACTCGCGCCTCCCGGATTCGGGGAGTGTTGCCGGGTCGGGTCGCCCTGACGCGCCGGACCGGCTCAGGCGGCGGCGCGGCTCCGGCCCGCCGCCGCGCCGGCGAGCAGCAGCGCCACCCCGACGAGCCCCATCAGGCTGGCGGCGACGTACATGGTCGCGAAGCCGAGGGACTGCGCCACGACGCCCCAGACCACCGAGCCGACGCCGATGCCGAGGTCCATGGCGGTGGTGTAGGTGCCCATCGCCGCGCCGCGCTCCTGCGGCCCGGCGCGGTCGACCGTCATCGCCATCAACGTCGGTTGGGCTGCGCCGACGCCGACCGCGTAGAGCACGGCCACCACGAGCATCATCGCCGTGCTGTGCGCCTGCGAGAGCACGAGCAAAGCCACGAACGTGACGGACAAGCCCGGGGCGACCACCGCCACCCTCCCGCGCCGGTCCGACACCCGTCCCAGCGGGCCGCGCAGCACCAGCACCACGACCGAGAATACGGTGAAGAAGAGGCCCGGGTTGCCAAGCCCGGCCTCGTCGGCGAACAGGGGCAGCAGGGCGACCACCGACGCGTAGGTCAGCGCATTGGTGAACAGCACCGCCGAGGGGAAGAGCGCCGACGGCAGGATGAAGCTCCGCCAGCCGCGCTGGAGAGCGCCCTGACCGGGCGCGCGCCGCGGCTCGGCGATGCCGGCCGTCGTCAGCGCGGCGGCGGCGCCCAGCACCATGGCGGTCAGGAACAGGGAGCCGTACCCCGTCCATCCGACCAGGAACACGCCGAGCGCGGGGCCGATCGCCATGGCCACGTTCATGCCGACGCCGAAGTACCCCATCGCCTCGCCGCGACGGGAGAGGGGGGCGAGGTCCGCCGCCAGGGCGCTCGCCGCCGTGCCGAAGGCCGCCCACCCCACGCCGTGGAACACGCGCACCGCCATCAGCAGGGGCACCGAGTGCACCGGCGCGTAGAGCAGGGAGCTCGCCGCCAGGATGACCGCGCCGGCCAGCATGATGGCCTTCTTGGCGCGGCGGTCCGAGAGCCGCCCGACCACGGGGCGCACCACCACGGCGGAGAGCGTGAAGCAGGCGAGCACGACGCCGGCATCGGAGACGGTGCCGCCGATCGCCACCACGTAGAGCGGCAGCGTCGCCAGCAGCACGTACATGCTGGCGAACGAGAACAGGTTCGCCAGTATGGCGAGCGAGAAGTCGCGTGTGAACACGCGGTCTGCCGAGGCGCTCTCCAGCGCTTACCTCCTGTCCACCTCACTCCGTCGCACCCGGCGCGGTGGTGACGGGCCGGGCCGGGCGTCCCTCAGAGCGGGCGTCCGTCAGAGTGGGCATCCGTCCGCAAATATACCCCTGAGGGTACCGTGGCAGCCGGGTCGGCGCCGGAGAGTCAACCCGCCGCGATCAGGGCCACGCCGGTCAGCGCCGCGGCCACCCCCACGAGCTGGGCCCGCGTCAGGCGTTCGTGCAGGACGACATAGGCCAGAAGCGCGATGAAGACCGGGTAGATCGAGCCGAGCACCGAGACGATGCTCAAGTAGGCGAACGTCGAGGCCACCGAGAACAGCGTGAAGGCGCAGACCGCCAGCGCCCCGCTGATCATCAGCGGCCCGACGCTCCGCCTCGTCACCCTCAGGGTCGGACGCACGACCGCGACCGCGGCCACGAAGACGGCGGCGGAGGTGGCGCGCGAGAGGGTGATGTTCCAGTACGGGTCCGCCTTCGCGCCGTGGGCGTAGAGGACCATGGCGACGCCGTAGGCGGTGGCGGCGAGCAACGCGAGGCCGATGCCGGCCCGGCTCGAGCGCGCTGCGCCCCGGTCGGCCCTGACGCCGTCGTCGACCGTCTTCTCGCGTGACGCCAGGACGACGCCTGCGACGGCGGCGGCGATGCCCGCCAGCTGCAGCAACGAGGGACGCTCTCCGCCGGCGAAACCGACGATCACCGGCACGGCGACGCTGAGGCTGACGATGGGCGCGATGATGCCCATCACACCGACCGCCAACGCCTTGTAGTACGCGGCGGCGAAGAGCGCCATCAGCAGGCCGGCGACGAGCCCCGGCGCCAGCACGCTCGGCGGGAACGGCTCGCCACGCAGCGCCACGATCAGCACCATCAGGAGCAGGCCGGTGAGCTGGGTGAAGAGGAGGACCGTCCAGAGTGACGTCCGCCGCGCCTCGAACCCGGCGATGAAGTCGCCCACGCCGTACGAGAGGCTGGCGGCGAAAGCGAGGACCAGGGCGAGCATGGCCGGAGGCTATCACGGGAGCTCACGTGCCGCGCCGGTCGTGCCGCGACGGGCGACGGCGGCGGGCGACATCTGCGGGCTCTTCCCAGACCGCGACCCTTGTGCCAACATGTCCTCACGCGTCAACGAAGCAGCGCCGTGCGCGCAGCCGGGTCTTGGGCGCACCACGGTCGTCAAGGGGGGATGCGAGACGGGACACCCGCGGTGCATCACGCCGGACGCACGAGAGCGGTGAGCCGTCCGGCGCCGCCATTCGATCCGAGACCATGAAGGGGATCGCGTCATGAGACGAATCGCGCTGCTCGGAGCGGCCGTCTGCCTCGGTGCGCTTCTCGTGCTTCCCACCGTCGCCGCAGCCAAGCCGAAGCCCAAACCCAAGCCGAGACCCGCGACCACCGTCTACCGGAACGGATATGTGTGGACGGTCGACAAGGGCAAGCCGCGCGCCAGCGCGGTCGCCGTGCGCGGCGGCAAGATCGTCTTCGTCGGCAGCGACAAACGGGCGAAGGCCTACATCGGCAAGAAGACCAAGGTCGTCAACCTCAAGGGCAGGATGATGCTCCCGGGGTTCATCGACTCGCACATGCACGCCAGTATGGGCTCGGCGGAGATGGTCTTCATGGCCCAGCTCTGGGGTCTTTCGACGGTCGAGGACTACGTCGATGCGGTCGCCGACTTCGCCGACGCACACCCGGACTTCGAGGTCGTCCGCGGCATCGGCTGGAGCAACACCGTGGTGCCCGGCATCGGACCTCTCAAGGAGGATCTGGACGCAGTGGTGCCGGACCGTCCGGTCGCCCTGTGGTCCGAGGACCATCACTCGCTCTGGGTCAACAGTGCGGCGCTCGAGTTCGCGGAGATCACCGGCGCGACCCCGGACCCCAAGGACGGCGTGATCGAGCGCGTTCCGGGCACGGAGGTCACCGACCCGCCGTACGGCACGCCGTCCGGCACCCTGCGCGAGACGGCCGCCGACCTCATGACCGCCAGGCTCCCCGACTACACGGTGGAGCAGTACAAGGAGGCCATGCACTGGTTCCAGGACGAGATCGCCGCGCCGCTCGGCCTCACCACGGTCTTCGACCCGATCCTGTACATCGACGGCAACGCCACACAGGCGCTCGAGGAGATGGCGAGGGACGGTGAGCTGACCGTCCGCATCCGTGCCGCCCTCGAGATCACGCCGGAGGACGACCTCACCGACTGGATCAAGGCGGCGAAGGCGGAGCGCGCCAAGCACACGCACGGCATGTTCAAGACCCCGGCCGTCAAGGTCTTCGCCGACGGCGTCGTCGAGGGGCACACGGCGTACCTCGCGGAGCCCTACGCCGACGCACTCGAGTACAAGGGCGACCCCGACTTCCGCGGCGAGCCCATCTGGCAGCCCGCGGCGATGAACGAGGCGTTCCGGAGACTCGACAAGGCCGGCTTCCAGATCCACGTCCACTCCATCGGCGACGCCGCCACGAGCGAGACGCTCGACGCGCTCGCCTACGCGCGCAAGGCCAACGGCAAGCGCGACTGGCGGCCGGGCATCACCCACCTCCAGCTGGTGGCCCCCGGGGACTTCGCCCGCTTCGCCAAGCTGGGTGTCGTGGCCGTCCCGGATCCGTACTGGTTCCTCAAGGACGACTACTACACGTACCTGCAGGTGCCCTATCTGGGGCAGCAGCGCGCTGACGACGAGTACCCGATGAGGAGCTTCTTCAAGGCGGGCGTGACTGTCGCATCCGCGAGCGACTTCCCGGTGACGCTCCCGCCGGCTCCGCTGACGGGCGTCGCCGTCGGCGTGACCCGCTGGGATCCCGTGCTGGTCACGGAGTACCCGGCTCCGCCCAGTCTGGACGGCATCCTGTGGCCGGCTGAGCGGGCCAGCGTGAAGCAGATGATCCGCAGCTTCACGCTCGACGGCGCCAAGGCGAACTTCCTCGAGAAACGGGTCGGCTCGATCAAGGTGGGCAAGCGCGCCGACCTGGTGGTGCTGAGCAGGAACCTCCTCAAGATCAAGGACCCCAAGGATCTGTTCAAGGCCAGGGTGCTGCTCACCGTGGGCAACGGCAAAGTGCTCTACGACGCACGTTCGAAGCAGTGAAGCGGACCGGGCCGGCGCGCCGGAAGACGGCGCCGGCCCGACGATGAGCCGCAGAGGGGGCGGGGCGCCGACGGCGCCCCGCCCCCTCTGCACCTGTCTCCTCCTCCGCGCGGCGGCCCGCTACAGGATCACGACCAGGTGGAACGGGGAGTCGATTTTGGCGCCGCTCTCGTCCCGGATCCGGACGAACACGGCGCGCTGGTTGCCGGACCTGTCGGCCAAGGTGATGATGACATTCGGCGGAGTGTAGTACTTCCGCCGGACGGCGCTGGCGATGAAGGTGCCCTTGGAGACCTTGCGGCTGAAGGTGACCTCGTACTGGCCCTGGTCGAGGCGCTTGACCTTGGTCCCTTTGCTGGCCCGCGTCACGGTCCCATCTTCGTCTACCTGGGCGAACAGGATGCCCGAGTCCTTCGGCTTGAGCGAGAAGTCCTTGACCTTGGCGCCGGTGATCGTCTCGTTCTTGAGATCGACGCCGGTCACGGTCCCGTTGACGATGTTGGCCCCCGTGATCCGTATGGCTGCGTAGGCGCCCCCGGTGGTCAGCGCGAAGAACAGCGCCACCGTCGCCACGACGTTCGCGTACGTCAGCCTGGACCGCATCCTGCTCAACATGGCCTCACCTCCACGCTCGAGTTCTGCATCGAACACTGATACTAGCCGGTCACTCCGGGGCGACAACCGTGAGCACGGAGGCGGCGCTCTCTGCAGAGGCATGTCGCTCACGACCACGGTCCCGCCCGCCGGAGCGACCGGCTGGACCGGCGGTCCGGGCTAGAATGACGCTTCAGATGCACAGGGAAGACCGACGTCGGGGGAGGCAGGCGATGACCAGGGCACGGGAGGAGACGCGCGCGGACGTGGCCGTGGCGGTCTGGGACGAACTCGAGGACCGCAAGCCGGTCGCCGCCTACGCACGGGGCGTGCACCTCGTCGTCGTGCGGTTCGACGACCGCCATTCGGTGCTCAGCGGGCGCTGTCAGCACCGGAACGCGCTGATGGCCGACGGCGTGGTCCGCGGAGACGACCTGATCTGCGGGGTCCACAGCTGGGACTACCGCATCGACACCGGCATCTCGACCTACAACCCGTCGGAACACCTCCACCGGTTCCAGAGCGAGGTGGTCGACGGCGTCGTGAAGATCTGGTCGAGTGAGCTCGAGCACTACCGCGTCAGGCACGGCATCGCGTCCGACGGAGACGAGGCGCCGAACGAGTACGACGTCCACTACACAACGGCGCATGACACCGAGGAAGAGCCCTTCGTCGGCGAGATCCATCGGCTGGCGCGGCGCGGGTTGACCAGCGCCGGCCCGCACGGAGCCATGACCGCGATGGGCGTGCCCCGGAAGCTGCTCCCCTCCTGGGACGACCTGCAGTTCGTGACCGCGCAGTTGGCGCGGCGGCCGCTGCTCGACGACGAGCCCGTCGGCACCGACGTGGTGATCGGCCCCAACGCCGAGAAGCCCCTCCACCTCGAGATCCCGTTGTTCGTCTCCGACATGAGCTTCGGCTCCCTCTCGGCCGAGGCCAAGATCGCCCTCGCCCGCGGCGCCGAGCGGGCCGGTACCGGCATCTGCTCCGGCGAGGGCGGCATGCTGCCGGAGGAACACGCCGAGAACTCGCGCTACTTCTACGAGCTCGCCTCCGCCCGGTTCGGATGGTCGCCCGATCTTCTGGACGGCGTCCAGGCCTTCCACCTCAAGTTCGGCCAGGCGGCCAAGACCGGCACCGGCGGCCACCTGCCGGGGCGCAAGGTGAAGGGCCGCATCGCCGAGGTGCGCGGGCTGCCCGAGGGCACGGCGGCGGTCTCGCCGGCCACCTTCCCCGACTTCCACACGGTCGACGACGTGCGCGACTTCATGGCCGGGTTGCGTGAGGTCGCCGGCGGCATCCCGTTCGGCGTCAAGCTCTCGGCGCAGCGCATCGAGGAGGACATCGACGCCGCGCTCGAGATCGGCGTCGACTACATCATCCTGGACGGGCGCGGCGGCGGTACCGGGGCCGCGCCCAAGCTGCTGCGCGACCACATCTCCGTGCCGACGATCCCCGCGCTGGCGCGGGCGCGCCGGCACCTCGACGCCCGTGGCCGCGGCGACGTCACCCTGGTCGCGACCGGCGGGCTGCGCACCGCCCCCGACTTCGCCAAGGCGCTCGCGCTCGGCGCCGACGCCGTGGCCGTCGCCAACTCGGCGATCCAGGCGGTCGGTTGCGTGGGCATGAGGGCCTGCCACACGAACAAGTGTCCCGTGGGGGTCGCGACGCAGGACGAGCACCTCCGCGAACGGCTGCCCGTGGACGAGGCCGCCGATCGCCTCGCCAGGTTCCTCACGGCCTCGACCCAGCTGATGACCGTGGTGGCGCGTGCCTGCGGGCATCGCCACCTCTCGGAGTTCGCGCTCGAGGATCTGGTCACGTACGACCGCGACCTGCACTTCCTGAGCGGGGTGGACTACGCCGGCGTGCTCGGCCTGACCTGAGGAGCAGGGCGCACGGACGCGCGACCGCTGCCCGGGCGGCCCTGCCGCGGGCGTGGCATGATGGGTGTCCGGACCGCAGCGTCGGGAACAAGAGAATCAGTGTGAGTCGCCGGCCAGCGGCGCCCACGTGGAGACGATCGGGAGGGGACTCATGCATGAGAACTGGGTCTGCGTCGACGGCAACGAGGCGGCCGCACGGGTCGCCTACGCGTTCAGCGAGGTCCTCCCCATCTACCCCATCACGCCGGCCTCGCCGATGGGCGAGGCGGCCGACGCATGGGCGTCGAGCGGCCGGACGAACCTCTGGGGCACGGTGCCGGACGTGGTCGAGATGCAGTCTGAGGCGGGCGCGGCGGGCGTCCTGCACGGGGCCCTCCAGCTCGGCGCCCTGAGCTCGAGCTTCACCGCCTCGCAGGGCCTCCTGCTCATGGTCCCCAACCTGTTCAAGATCGCCGGGGAGCTCTCGCCGGCCGTGATCCACGTCGCCGCGCGGACCGTGGCCACGCACGCTCTGTCGATCTTCGGCGACCACAGCGACGTGATGCACGCGCGCACCACCGGATGGGCCATGCTCGCGTCGGCCTCGGTGCAGGAGGCGCAGGACCTGGCGCTCGTGGCACATGTGGCCGCGCTCCGTGCCCGCGTCCCGTTCATCCACTTCTTCGACGGGTTCCGCACCTCGCACGAGATCCACAGCATCGCCCAGCTGTCCGACGACGACCTCCGCGCGCTCGTGCCGGAGGACGCGATCCTCGACTTCCGCGCCAGGGCGCTCACCCCGGAGCGGCCGGTCGTGCGCGGCACGGCCCAGAACCCCGACGCGTTCTTCCAGATGCGCGAGGCGCCCAACCCCTTCTACCTGGCCGTACCGGACGTCGTGGCCGCCGCGATGGAGGAGCTGGAGCAGCGCACCGGGCGCGGGTACGGACTCGTCGAGTACGCCGGCTCCCCGGAGGCCGAGCGCGTCATCGTACTGATGGGCTCCGGCATCGGTGCGGCCGAGCAGACGATGGAGGCGCTGCTCGCGGCCGGCGCACGGGTCGGGCTGCTCAAGGTCCGCCTCTTCCGGCCCTTCCCCTCCGCACAGCTCGTCGCGGCGCTGCCCCCGACCACGCGGTCGATCGCCGTCCTCGACCGGACCAAGGAGCCGGGGGCGACCGGCGAGCCGCTCTACTTGGACGTCCTGGCGGCGCTCGCCGAGGACGTCCACGGCGAGCGGCGGCATTTCGACGCCGTGCCGCGCGTCATCGGCGGCCGCTACGGCCTCTCGTCCAAGGAGTTCACGCCCGGCATGGTCAAGGCGGTCTACGACGAGCTGGCGGCGGCCGCTCCGAAGCCGCACTTCACGGTCGGCATCACCGACGACGTCACCCATCTGAGCCTCGCTCCCGACACGACCTTCGACTGCTGCCTGCCGGCGGGCGAGGTCCAGGCGATGTTCTTCGGCATGGGCGCCGACGGCACGGTGGGCGCGAGCAAGAACTCCGTCAAGATCATCGGCGAGAGCACCGACCTGTGGGCGCAGGGCTACTTCGTCTACGACTCCAAGAAGGCCGGGTCGGTGACCGTCTCCCATCTGCGCTTCGGACCGGAGCCGATCCGCTCGACCTACCTGATCGAAGAGGCCGACTTCGTCGGCTGCCACCAGTTCGGGCTGCTCGGCAAGATGACGGTGCTCGGGCACGTGAGGGCGGGCGGGACCTTCCTGCTCAACAGCCCCTTCCCCGCGGAGGAGGTGTGGGACCACCTGCCGGAGTGCGTGCAGCGCCAGATCATCGACAAGCGCCTCCGCTTCTGGGTGATCGACGCCGACCGCATCGCCGCGGACGTCGGCATGGGGAGCCGCATCAACACGGTCATGCAGCCCTGCTTCTTCGCCCTCGCGGGCGTGCTCCCCGCCGACGAGGCTCTGGCGCGCATCAAGGAGTCCGTGCAGAAGACGTACGGCAGACGTGGGCGCACCGTGGTCGAGCGCAACCTGGCTGCCGTCGACCGCGCGCTCGAGGCGCTCGAGGAGGTCGCCGTGCCGGCCGAGGCGACCTCGCGTATCCCGGCCGGCATCACCGTCCCCGACGACGCGCCCGAGTTCGTCCGGCGTGTGACGGTGCCGCTGATGGCGGGCGAGGGCGACAGGCTGCCGGTGAGCGCGTTCCCCAGCGACGGGTCGTTCCTCACCGGCACCACGAAGTACGAGAAGCGCGCCATCGCGCGCGAGATCCCCATCTGGGACCCGGAGCTCTGCATCAACTGCGGCAAGTGCTCACTGGTGTGCCCCCACGGCGTGATCCGGATGAAGGCCTATGAACCGGAGGTGCTCGCAGGGGCGCCGGAGACGTTCCCCTCCAAGGACTTCCGCGACAAGCACCTGCACGGCCACAGGATGACCATCCAGGTCTCGCCGGACGACTGCACAGGCTGCGGCGTCTGCGTGAGCGTGTGCCCGGGCCGGAGCCGCTCCGAGGCCAAACGCCGCGCCATCAACATGGAACCGGCCCTGGAGCACCGCGACGTCGAGAGGGTCAACTGGAGGTTCTTCTCGTCCCTGCCTTGGCCCTCACGCGACCTGTTCCCGCACGACACCGTGCGCGGCTCGCAGCTGCTGGAGCCGCTGTTCGAGTTCTCCGGCGCGTGCGCCGGCTGCGGCGAGACCCCCTATCTCAAGCTCGTCTCGCAGCTCTTCGGCGACCGCATCGTGGTGGCCAACGCGACCGGTTGCTCGTCGATCTACGGCGGCAACCTGCCGACCACCCCGTGGACCACCGACCGGGACGGACGTGGCCCGGCGTGGAACAACTCGCTGTTCGAGGATGCGGCGGAGTTCGGGATGGGCATGCGGCTCGGCTCCGACGCGCGGACCAGACGGGCGCGGTTGTTACTCGAGCGTCTCGCACCGAGGCTGGACCCGGGGCTGGTGGCCGAACTCCTCCGCCCCGACCGCGACGGGGAGGTGGAGGTCGCGGAGCGACGCCGGCGCGTCGCCGCCCTCACCGGCGCGCTGGACCAGATGGACGACGACGCCGACGTCCGCCACCTGCTCGCCCTCGCCGGCGACTTCGTCGGCAAGGGCGTGTGGATCGTCGGGGGCGACGGCTGGGCCTACGAC
>ERZ1026800.1650-NODE-1650-length-13634-cov-2.723477_pt1 | contig 13634 bp, 16 predicted proteins | sample MGYA00520873_ERZ1026800 | MGnify/ENA primary metagenome ERZ1026800 (study PRJEB33270, sample SAMEA104284475) | anaerobic digester metagenome | biome: Anaerobic digester microbiome; feature: mesophilic sludge digester; material: Anaerobic digester biomass...
GCCGAAGCCCACGTCGCAGTGGTGGCGGCGGCCGGCACTCATCGTCGGCACGCTGGCCGTTGCGCTTGCGCTGGGTGTGTTCGTGGCGCGCTCGGCCGGCCAACGCCTGCCCGGGCAGAGCCTCACCGGTGGCCAGGCGGTCGATGAGATCGCCGTGCAGCTGTCAGAGGGCCGGCGGCTGATGAACACCGACGCAGCCAGCGCAGCCGCTGCTCGCGCGGCGTTCGAGCGCGTGCTCGAGCTGGAACCCGGCAACGCCGAAGCTGCCACGTACAGCGCCTACCTGCTGGTGCTCGACGGCCAGCGCGCCGGCGACCAGCAGATGGTGCAGGACGGGGTCGCCGGCCTGCAGGCAGCAGCGCTGCTCGACGAGTCGTACGGCGACCCGCACTGCCTGCTCGCCGTGGCGGGTGGCAACTTCCTCGACCCGCCCGACGAAGCGCTGGTCACCAGCGAGGGCGCTCGCTGCCTGGAGCTGAACCCGCCGCAGGAGATGGTGCCGATGATCCAGGGTCTGATCGCGCGCATCACCGGCGAGACACCAACCACCACCGGCGACGATGTTGCGACGCTGCTGGCACAGGCTGACGCCGCCCAGACCGCAGGCGAGTACGCCGACGCGCTGGGCCTCTACCAGCGGGTGCTGGAACTCGACCCGGGCAACCTGGCTGCGCGGGCCTACTCGGGGTACCTGGTCGCGCTCAACGGCCGCGATTCCGGCAACACCGACCAGGTGTCGCAAGGGTTGGAGCTGATGCAGACCGTCGCCGATCGCAACCCCGACTACGCCGACGCGCACTGTTTGCTGGCCCTCGCCAGCCACTACTTCGTCGACTAGCCCGACGATCAGCTGACGCAGACCGAAGGCGAGCAGTGCCTTGCACTCGACGCCCCGGCCGACGTGGTGCCGTTCGTGCAGGCGGTGCTCGACGAAGTCGCCGGCGGCTGACGGCAAGCAGCTCGCCGCTCAGCCGACGACGGTGGCCGGGTCGCAGTTCGAGCCGCAGACCACGACCACGACGCGCTCGCCGGGCTCGGGCGTGTACGCACCGCTGTGCAGCGCAGCGAGCGCCGTGGCCCCGCCCGGTTCGGCCACCAACCGCAGGCGATCCCAGAGCAACCGCTGCGCGGCACGAATCTCGTCGTCGGTGACGGTGACCGAGGCCCCCACGTAGTGCTGCACGATGCTCCAGGCCACGCTGCCCAGCTGCTTGGCGCCCAGCGAATCGGCGGCCACCCCGGCCACGCTCACTTCCACCGGCGCGCCGGCCAGGCGTGCAGCGCGCAAGCACTGGCTGGTCTCGGGCTCGACGCTCACCACCTGCTTGCGACCGGCGAACCATGCGGCCTGCCCAGCGGTGAACCCACCGCCACCCGAGGCCACCAGCACCGTGTCGAAGTCGGTGCCGAGCGCGGCGAGCTGGTGCTCCAGCTCGCGGGCCATGGTGCCCTGCCCGGCCACCACATCGGGGTGCTCGAAGGGGTGCACTGCCAACGCGCCGGTAGCGGCCTGGCGTGCGGTGGCAGCGGCCTGCGCATCGTCGTAGAGCCCCTCGACCACGTGCACGGTCGCGCCCAGCGATGCAATGCGGTCGCGCTTCATGGCTGGGCTGCTCGATGGAACGAACACCTCCGCGCGCAGCCCCAGTGAGCGGGCCACGAATGCCAGCGCCGCGCCGTGGTTGCCACCCGATGCGGCGATCAGGCCGGCCGACGGTACGTGCGCGGCAGAGAGCACGCGATTGAACGCGCCGCGCGGCTTGAAGCTGCCGACGTGTTGCAGCAGTTCCAGCTTCAGCAGCACCGGCACGGGCAGGTCGAGATCGGATGCCGACATGCTGATCACCGGTGTCGTCCGTACGTGGCCGGCCAGCCGGTGGGCAGCAGCCTCGATGTCGGGCGGTGTGACCGCCGGAGCCGCAGCGGTCGTTCCGGTCGCAATTGCACTCATGCGCCGAGCCTACGAGTGCCACATCGGTGGCGATCACCACGGCGTGGGCCGGGCCCGCACTATTGTCGCGGCTCATGAGCACCCCGCCGCCCCCGCCCAACGTGCCGTCCGGCCCCGGCGGTTTCCAGCCGCCTCCCGGCTACCAGGCCTACTCGGGTCAGCCGATGACCCCGCAGGGCAACTCGGGCATGGCCGTCGCCTCGATGGTGCTCAGCCTGGTCGGCATCGTGCCCTGCTTCTGGGGTTTGCAGATCCCGGGCGTGCTGGGCATCATCTTCGGGTTCATCGGTCTCAAGCAGACCAAGGACAACGCGCGCAAGGGTCGCGGCATGGCCATCGCCGGTCTGGTGATCGGCATCATCCTGGTGGTCGTGGCCATCGCGCTGTGGGTCTACATCCTCACCAGCGACAACTGCGTGCGCAACGGGTCCAGCTTCACCTGCACCAGCGACTGATCGCTCAGGGCTCGGGTGGCGGCCAGGCGGTGGCCTCCACCACCTCGCCCTCGCCGTCGCGCTGCAGCACCCACACGCTGCCTTTGCGCCAGTTCGGCTCGCCCACGATGGTGCAGCCTCGCCGCTGCAACGCCGCCATGGTGTCGGGGATGACATCGCCGTGGCTGCACAGCACGCTGCCGTCGGGCAGCTCGGCCAGCAGTGCCAGCGCGCCCTCGAAACCCATCGCCTCACTGAGGCGCTCATCTTCCCGCACCGGCTGGCGCAGCACCGACGACAGTGGTTGCACGGTCTGCAAGCAGCGTTCGTAGGGGCTGCTCACCAGCTCGCCGGTGGTGAGCCGCGCCAGCAGCCGGGCCAGCGAGTCGGCTTGCCGGCGACCCTCCTTGGAGAGCGGCCGCAAGCGGTCGTCGCCCTTCCAGGCTGCGCGATCGCCGGCCTTTGCATGGCGCACCAAGTACAGCATCAGTGACCGGCCCTCACGACTCGCGTGTCGCCCGCATGTGGCGAGCCGACAACTGGCGCACGAACACGATGAAGACGGCCGATGCTGCCAGCGACAGCAGCCCACTGGCCGCGATGAAGAGCAGCTTGTCGTCGAGGTTCTCGGCGAGATCCTTCGTGGAGACGGTGGTGCGCACCCCACCGACGGAGCCGGAAAGGCCCAGCGAGACGCCGGCGGCGATGCCTGCCAACGAGAGACCCAGGTTGAGACCGACGAGCGGCGACACGGTGCGCTGCTTCCAGCTGGGGTCGCCGGGCGCTGTCTCGGGGTCGCTTGCCCTCCACAGCTCGCGCCACATGAAGAAGTTCAAGATGCCCAGCGTGCAGCCGCCGAGGAGGTTGACGGCGATGGTCTTGCCGGCGCTGAAGGCCTGCGGCTGCCGGCCGAGGACCGCATGGTTCTTCGCCAACCGGTAGGTCCAGATGATCAGGATGACCGCTTGCGAGATCGAAATGGCAGCTGCCAGCAACGCCACGCCCAGGTAGAGACCCAGCTTGTCGTCGAACTGCGACGACGAGATGCTGTCGTCGAGGAAGTCGCGCGCTGCATCGCGCAGGGTGAACTGCACCAGCAGCGTCACGACCTGCACCACCAGCGTGATGCCCAGCAAGGCGACCAGCCACTTCGTGAGGCCGCCGATGCGTTGGAAGTTGCCCTGCACCGAGCCGTAGCCGCCGTAGGCGACGTAGCCGGGAGGTGGGCTCATGTTCGGTGGGGGAGGGGGCATCGGCGGGGGAGAGGGAGGCATGGCGCTCATCGCCGCTCACCTTACGCGCCGAATCGTGCGCCGTTCAGTGGGGCAGACTGTCCGCATGGGTTTCTTCGATCGCAACCGTGACCAGCTGGTCGCCAAGGGGTACTCGCCGGCCCGCTTGCCCAAGGGGCAGTACCTCACCGATCGCTTCCCCGTGCTGCACGTGGGCGATGTGCCCACGTACGAGCCGGGCGAATGGAATCTCACCATCAGCGGCTTGGTCGATCACCCGTTCACCATCGGGCTCGACGAGTTGCAGGCGATGCCCTCCGTGTCGCTCACGTTCGACATCCACTGCGTCACCAAGTGGAGCAAGTTCGACACCACCTGGACGGGTGTGCGCGTGCGCGACCTGCTGGCGCGTGCGGGCGTACAGCGCCGGGCCACGCACGTGCTCGAGCACGCCGAGTACGGCTACACCACCAACCTGCCGCTCGCCGACATCAGCACCGACGAAGCGATCGTGGCGTACGCGTACGAGGGCGAGCCGATCGAGCCCATCCATGGCGGCCCGGTGCGCATCGTGGTGCCGCACCTGTACTTCTGGAAGAGCGCGAAGTGGGTGCGCACGATCGAAGTGCGCGACAGCGATCAGGCCGGCTTCTGGGAGCGCAACGGCTACCACATGTACGGCGACCCGTTCCGCGAGCAACGCCACCGCGGCGACTGAGCGCTCACCGCGCTGTCCAGTCCGGCTGCCGGAGCGCTCTGTTCAGCAGCAGCGTGGCTCCGGTGCCGTCGGCGTTCATCATCCACAGCCCGAGTTCGGTGTCCGAGCCAGACCCGACGTATGCGTTGTAGACGATCTTCTTCCCATCAGGCGACCAGGCAGGGTTCGCCTCTTCGCCGGGTTGGGGGAGGGCGCGCATGCCGCTCCCGTCGGCGCCGAACACGAACAGGTCCTCGTACATCTCATCGGCAGCAAGGTCTTGTGCCCCTGTCGAGCCGCCGGCAACGATCTGTGTGCCGTCAGGCGACCAGGAGAACGAATAGAACGGCCGCGGCGCGGTGACGCGTGGCTGGGCCTCTCCGGTGTCCAGGCGGAAGAGGCAGATCTGCGAGGAAACGGACGTGGAGCAGTCGTAGACGACCTGCGTCCCGTCCGGCGACAGCGTGTACAGGTCGGTGAAGTCGGGTGGCGACAGCACGGCGACGCCGGTGCCGTCGGCCCCCAGCACGACCAGCTTGCCGTCCGTTTCGACGGTGATGTCTCCGTTGGGCAGCCACGCCGGATGGCTGGGCCACAGCGATTGGTCGCTGCTCTTCGGGGTCAAGGTGGCGCCGCCGGTGCCGTCGCGGTTGATGACGGCGAGTTGATAGTCGGTGGTGATGTACGCGATCTGCCGACCGTCGGGCGACCACGCTGGATTGGCGTCCTGGATCGCGCCGTTGCTCGTCAACACGCGTGTTCCTTGCGCATCGAGCAGGTAGATCGCGCTCGCAATGGTTGTGCCCGAGTCGCCCTCGACCTCGACCATCCCTGCCAGCACGATCGTGCCCTCGAAGGCAACGGCAGGTTTCTGCGCAACCTTGTCCTCGCCACAGCTCACCACCGCCAAGAGAAGAATTGCTGCTCCCGCAACCCTCGTGCGGTTCCTCATCACGATGCCCTCCCACTGCTCGAGGTGGCCATCTCGAATATGCGCTGTGATGGTCGTACGGGCCAGAGACGAAGGCCCTTGCACGGTCCCGAGGACCCGCTCATCGGTCACGGGCGAGTCGAGCGGATCTGGTGCCGGGCGCGACGTTCTCGTGGTCGTGGTCGTTCTCGCCTCAGCGGCGCGCGTCAGTTCACCTTGAGTGCCGCGCTGAAGATCTTCTTCGACTTCAGCTCGGTGGCGATGCGGCGGGCGATGGCCTGGAACGCCTGCGCGACCTCGCTCTCGGGGTGAGCGACGGTGATCGGGTTGCCGTTGTCGCCGCCTTCGCGCAGCTCGGGCACCAGTGGCAGCTTGCCCAGCAGGGGCACGCCCAGGTCGTCGGCCAGCGCCTGGCCACCGCCACTGCCGAAGATCTCGTACTGCGTGCCGTCGTCGCCGGTGAACCAGCTCATGTTCTCGATGATGCCCTTCACCGGCAGGTTCACCTTCGCGGCCATCGCCGCCGAGAGCGCGGCCACCTTCTGGGCAGCGGGCTGCGGGGTGGTGACGACGTACACCTCGGCGCGTGGCAGGTACTGGCTGAGGCTGAGCGCGATGTCGCCGGTGCCGGGCGGCATGTCGATGAGCAGGAAGTCGGGGTCGTCCCAGAACACGTCGGCCAGGAACTGCTCGAGCGCCTTGTGCAGCATCGGGCCGCGCCAGATGATGGCCTGACCTTCTGGCACGAAGTAGCCGATGGAGATGCAGCGCACGCCGTGGTTCTCCGGCGGGATGAGCATGTCGTCGATGACCACCGGGTCGCGATCGGTGCCCAGCATGCGCGGCACCGAGTAGCCGTAGATGTCGGCGTCGACGATGCCCACGCTGTATCCCTGGCTGGCGAGCGCGACGGCGAGGTTGACGGTGACGCTGCTCTTGCCCACGCCACCCTTGCCGCTGCTGATGAGCAGCGGGCGGGTCTTGTTGCCGGGCTCGTTGAACGGCACGGCCTTGCCCTCGGCGTGGCCATGGCCGCCCTGTGCCGGCGCGTGGCTGTGGCCGCCGCCCAGCTTGGCGCGCAGCTCCTCGCGCTCTTGGTCGGTCATCACCGTGAAGTCGAGCGTGAAGCCGGTGACGCCGGCGACCTGGGTGACCGCGCCGCCCACTCGGTTCTGGATCTCGTTGCGCAGCGGGCAGCCGGCGACGGTGAGCGCGATGAGCACACCCACCACCCCGTCGTCGCCGATGCGCACGTCGCGCACCATGCCCAGGTCGACGATGCTGCGGCGCAGTTCGGGATCTTCCACGGGGCGCAGGGCGTCGATGATCTGTTCGTGCGTGACAACGGGCATCAGGGTCTCCGATGGTCGGGCGGCGCCGGTCGCCGGCGGCGCGTCCGAATTACCACTACGCGCATAGGTAGAATATCGCCGTGCCCGCGAACTCGCCTTCCTTCACCAGCACCGTGTCGGCCATCACCGACGCGTTCGGCGACCCGACGCGTCGTGGCATCTACCTGTTCGCTCGCGAGGAAGCCGCCGGGGTCACCGCCACGCAGGTGGCCGAGAAGTTCGGCGTGCACCCCAACGTGGCCCGCCACCACCTCGACAAGCTGGCCGCCGGCGGCTACCTGGAAGTAGCGGTCGAGCGTGCCGAGGGCGCCGGTGCCGGGCGGCCCAGCAAGCACTATCGGGTGTCGGCCGATGCCAAGGTGGATCTCACCGGCGACGTGCCGGTGCACAGCGACGACCTGGTGCTGTCGCTGCTCGGTCGTGCCCTGGCCCTGTTGCCGCACGACAAGGCCGAAGCGATGGCGGAAGAAGTGGGCCAGGAGTACGGCCTGGCGATGGCCCAGGGCCTCACCGGCGCCGACCTGGCGGTGGGCCAGCGCAGCCTGCGCTCGGCCATGCAGGCAGTTGCCGATGCGCTCACCGCTCACGGGTTCGCCGCGCACGCCGACCAGCGCAACAACCAGCTGCGCATCGTCAACAACCACTGCCCCTTCGGCGATGTGGCCATCGAGCACCCGGTCATCTGTGCGGTCGACCGTGGGATGGTGAAGGGCATGCTCACCGCGCTCTACGGCGCCACCGACGTTGCCACCATGCAGTCGTTGCCGCAAGGCGACACCTTCTGCGCCACCTCCGTCTGAAGGCCTTCCGCGCCTGCACCCGGCTCGGCGGTCGGAGGGCTGGCTGGGCCACGCCTCGTCCGTCTGTGTCACAACATGGACGGAACCCCGCTCTGTGCCGTGACCCAGTGCTCGCCGCGCCGATCAGCGTGCGGGTGTGGCAACGGATCGTCAGCTCAGGCCGGCGTGCGCCATCCGTTGGTCGTCGATCGGCTCGCTGTCGAACATCGCCAGTTCCGCGGCCAGCCAGGCCTGGGCCTCGGCCTCGATGTCGGCCCCGGTCGGCTCCAGCTCCGCGGCCAGCCAATGCTCGGCACGTCGTTCGTGATGGCCGCGCTCGCTGTCGCCACCGCTCGACTCGTGCTCGCTCGACTCGTCGTCGCTCGTCTCGCTGTCGTCGCTCGTCTCGTCACTGTCGGGTTCTTCGGGGTGCCGGCGCTTGGGCCAGAGGAGCATCACGGCGACCGAACCCGTAGCAAGCGCGACCACGATCGGTTTGCTCGCGAGACCGATGAGGCGACCGACGTGGGGCACGGCGTGCACCGGGCTGCCCATCACGTCGCCGTCGGTGGTGTGAAACGTGTCGGGTGTGGCGCGGTTGTCGCCCTGTGTCTCGTACGACCCATCGGGTCGGATCGAGCGAACGCGGTGGATCACGAGCATGCCGCCGGCGGGCTCGTCGGCCGGAATGTTGAACACGATGATGTCGCCGACCTCGGGGCTCGGGTTGTCCTTCACCATGATGGCTTCACCCAAGTGGAACGTGGGCTCCATCGATGAGCCCTGCACGACGACGAAGTGGGTGTCGCCGCCGAGAGAGGCCGGCCACAGGTACCAACTGAGGAGAAGGGAGGCAATGAAACCCGCGACGTTGAAGACTCTGCGAGCGAGTTGTCGGTGGGTTCGGAAGAGGGTCATGGCGCTCATGGGCTTGCAGGCTGCGTGGCGAGGAGGTTGCTGAAGCGGATGGTGGAGCCGGAGTTCCAGTACAGCCCCACCCGGGTCCCCCCGGCGAGTGTGGTCACCTGCGTTGCGGTGAGCGTGAAGCTGATTCGTAGCGTGCCGTTCACCGAGACCGTGACCCCGGTGCCGTTGCGGGTGATGCGCACCACGGTGGTGGCGCCGATGGTCGCGGTCGCGCTGGCGAGAGTGGTGATGCTGGCACCGTTCACCAACCTCAGTTGCACCGTGCCCGGCCCCGACAGCGCGGCAGCGAGGTAGATGCGAGTTGCGCCGGTGTGGTTGATCGCGACACCGGCGATGCGGCTGCTCCCGTTGGCGTTCAACACGGTGGCCTGGGCGCTGATGTTCGTCTGACCGGTGGCGATCGTGGCCGTGGCATTGGCTGTGGTCGCCCGAAGTTGGCCCGATGTGATCGTCCACGTCCCGAGGTGTGCCGTCCAGGCGAACGCGCCGCAGTTCGCGGGAAGCTGCACGGGTCGGCTCGCCAGTGCCGATCCGGTGGCAGCAGCCCGCGAGAAGTCATCGCACGTGATGACTCCCGGCGCGAGGTTGCTGGCCGGCGCGTTGACCGCGGCCAGGCTCTTGGACGTGACGCCGCCGAGGCTGCTCGCGGACGCGGCTGTCAGCGCCGCCGGCACTGCAATCGCAGTACCGGCGGCGATGACCAGCAGCGCCCTTCGAATCGACATCTCGGCCCTGCCCGGGGATCAGCCCGAGATCACCACGGAGACACCGTCGACCAGGCCCGCTTCGACGGGGGTGCTGAGAGTGATCGAGAAGGCGTTGGTCGCGACGGTGATCGACGGCACCGCCTGCGTGGTGAGCAGCGTCGCGCCCTGGCGAAGGCTGACGGAAGCCGCCTTCGCGTTGCAGGCGGCATCGACAGCAGTGAAGTTCACTGCTGTGACCTGGTACTTCTGCACCGTCGCGTTGTACGACGTGGTGTAGCCGACGGTGATCCCGCCGGTGTCGCACGCGGCGACGACCGAATCATCCGAGCCCAGCGACCCGGCAGTGAGGCCACCCAACGTGGCCGCTGATGCGCCGGCGACGCCGGCGATCGATACGCCGGCCAGCAGCGCCAGCGCGATTCTCTTTGGATGCTTCACAAACCGTCCTCTTTCTTTGTGCGTTCGTGCGCAGTCGACCGCTCTGAGTGGTCGTGGCACGTTGCTGCCCGGGGTGGGTAGCAGTAGTCCATCGGCAACTCCTGGATGGACTTGAGGATCTGATCCGGAATCTTAGAATTGGGCGAATCGCTCGCCGATCCGCAGCACGTGTCTTGACGATCGCGGCGTCGCGGCTTGACGGTCGTCGGTTGACCGGCCGTTCTCGACGCCACGGGCGCTACTGGCGCAGCTGGGCGTACTCGATGACACGGTGCATCACGGCAGTGCCGCCGTCGGGTGCGGCATTGGTGGAGGCCACGCTGCCGCAGGAGAAGGGCGGTTGCGGGTCGTACTCGATCATCAGCTGCGCGGCCTCGGCGGCGGTGCGGTCGACCAGCAGTTCCACGAGGCGCAGCGCCATGTCGATGCCGCTGGAGACGCCGGCAGCGGTGATGATGCGCCGGTCGAGGTGCTCGACCACTCGATCGGCGACGGCGGTGGCGCCCTGGGCTTCCAGCTCGGGGTAGCACGCCCAGTGCGTCGTGGCGGTGAGGCCGTTCAGCAGGCCGGCGGCGCCGAGCACGATCGCACCGGTGCACACCGAGGTGGTGTACTTCGTCGTGGCGTGTGCCGTGCGCACCCAGTCGGTGACGCGTGCGTCGTGCACGAGCGGGCGGGTGCCCACCCCACCGGGGAACACGATCACGTCGGGTGCGGGGAAGTCGTCGAAGGTGCCGTCGGCGGTGATGCCCAGGAAACCGTTCTCGCTGCGCACCTCGCCGCGCTGGTGGCTGATGAACGTGACGTCGATGCTGGGAATGCGCTGCAACACCTCGTAGGGGCCGATGCCGTCGAGGGCGGTGAACTGTGGGAACAGGGGAATGACCACTTGCAGGGTGCTCATGGGGGTCCTTTCGGGAGTGAAGTCTGAAAGAGGAGGAACGCGGCGGGTCAGGCGACCGTGCGGAATCGGCGCCGGTACGCGTCGGGGGCGACCCCGATGCGTCGTTGGAACGAGCGGCGCAGGGTCTCGGAAGTACCGAACCCGCATCGTGCGGCGATCACGTCGAGCGTGTCGCCGGTGGTCTCCAACTCGCGACGGGCGGCCTCCAAGCGCACGCGCTCCACGTAGCGGCCGGGCGAGTCGCCCACTTCCTCGGTGAACACGCGGCTGAAGTGGCGCTCGCTCATCGCCGCCGCTGCGGCCAGCACCGGCACTCGATGGTCGCCGCCCGGTGCCGCCTCCACCAGCGCCTGCACCGCGCGCATCGTCGATCGTTCGGCTCGCGGCGCCCACACTGGCGCCGCGAACTGGGTCTGGCCACCGGGTCGGTGCAGGAACATCACCAACCAACGGGCGACGGTCTGAGCAACGGAGGTGCCGTGGTCCTGCTCCACCAAGGCCAGCGAGAGGTCGATGCCGGCCGTCACCCCGGCGCTCGTCCAGATGGCGCCGTCGCGCACGTAGATGGGGTCGGGGTCGACGATCAGTGACGGGAACTCCTGCTGCAATCGCTCGGCCCGTGCCCAATGCGTGGTGACCCTCCGTCCGTCGAGCAGCCCGGCCTGCGCGGCGAGGAAGGTGCCGGTGCACACGGTGGCCACTCGCCGGCAGCGAGGTGCAACGGCGGCGATCCACGACATCAGCACCGGGTCGTGACGCGCCTCGAACACGCCCCACCCACCGGCCAGCACCAGCGTGTCGATGGGCTGCTCGGCGGTCGGCTCCGGCAGCGCGGCGGTTGCCACGCCGAGCCCGCTCTCGCAGGTCACTGCACCGCCGGCGGACGACACCAGCGACACTCGGTAGCCACCACCTGCGCCGCGAGCACCGTGCGCCCCGCCCTGCACGACCTGCGTGGCCGACGAGAAGACCTCGAACGGGCCGACCGCGTCGAGCGACTGCATTCCCGGAAAGCCGACGATCACGACGTGGCTGAGTTCGGTGACAGGAGTGAGCACCACCTCAGCCTGCACCGGTGCCATCGTGGCGTCAATGACATGATCCCCACTCTTTCAGCCACCACGGCTCGTGGCGGATCACGGGTACCATGTCGACGCTCTCCGTCAACACCCGAAAGGACCGTCGTGGACGTACGCATCAGCGTCACCCAAACCTCCCGCGAGATCAGTCTCGAGCTCGCCGACGATCTCGATCGCGCCGTCATCAAGTCGAAGATCGAAGCCGCGCTCACCGGTGCCGTCGACGTGCTGTGGCTCACCGACAAGAAGGGCCGCGACGTCGGGGTCTCCGCCGCCAAGATCGCCTTCGTCGAGCTCGGTGCGGCCGAGGGCGAGCGGCGCATCGGCTTCGGCGGCTGAGCGAGCGCTCGCGATGAAGGGCATCATCCTTGCCGGTGGTACCGGCAGCCGGTTGTGGCCGATCACCCGCGGCGTCAGCAAGCAGCTGCTGCCGGTGTACGACAAGCCGATGATCTACTACCCGCTCAGCGCGCTGATGCTGGCGGGCATCCGCGATGTGCTCATCATCACCACTCCACACGAGCAGACCGGCTTCATCACGCTGCTGGGCGATGGCAGCCAGTGGGGCCTCAACCTGCAGTACGCCGTGCAGGAGACGCCCAACGGGCTGGCGCAGGCGTTCGTCATCGGGGCCGACTTCGTGGCCGGCCAGCGCAGCGCGCTGGTGCTGGGCGACAACATCTTCTTCGGTCACGGCCTGGTCGAGCTGATGCAGTCGGCGCGCGATCGCGAGCAGGGCGCCACCGTGTTCGGCTACCGGGTGCACGACCCCGAGCGCTACGGCGTCGCCGAAGTCGACCGCGACGGCAAGGTGCTGAGCATCGAGGAGAAGCCCGCCAAGCCGCGCAGCAACTTCGCGGTCACCGGGCTGTACTTCTACGACGAGCAGGTGGTCGACATCGCCGCCAACCTGGCGCCATCGCCGCGAGGCGAGTACGAGATCACCGACATCAATGCCGAGTACCTGCGGCGCGGCCAGCTGCACATGGAGCTGCTGGGGCGCGGGTACGCCTGGCTCGACACCGGCACCTACGAGTCGCTGCTCGAGGCATCGCACTTCGTTGCCACCCTCGAGAAGCGGCAGGGCCTGCAGGTGGCCTCGCCCGACGAGATCAGCTTCGCCGCCGGCTGGATCGACGCTGCCCAGCTGCGCAGCAACGCCGAACCGATGGCCAAGAACCCATACGGCCAGTACCTGTTGCGGCTCGCGGGCGAGGGTCCGCAAGCGTGACCTCCGCTCGTTGGGGAGGCCGGCGATGACCGGCCTGCTCGATCGGCAACTGCTGTTCGTCAGCGGCAAAGGGGGCACCGGCAAGACCAGCGTGGCGGCGGCACTTGCCGAACTTGCCGTTCGCCAGGGCTTGCGCACGCTCGTCTGCGAGATGGATGCCAAGGGGGCGCTGGCCGCCACGTTCGAAGTGCGTGAGCTGAGCTTTCAACCCACTGAGGTGCAGCCGGCCCTGTTCGGCATGGTGATGAACACCGAGGACTCGTTGAAGGAGTACCTGCGGCTGTTCATCCGGATTCCACTCGTCGGCCGCATCGGCCCGCTCGCTCGCACGTTCGACTTCGTGGCCGATGCCGCGCCCGGCGTGAAGGAGATCTTGGCCATCGGCAAGCTGTGTCACGAAGTGCGTGAGCGGCACTACGACCTCGTCATCGTCGATGCCGAAGCGAGCGGCCACATCGTTGCTCAGATCGATGCGCCGCGTGCCATCCGCGAACTGGTGCAGGTGGGCATGGTGCGCGACCAGACCGACTGGATGCTCGACATCCTCGGCGACCGCGAGCGCACCGGGCTGGTGGTGGTCACCACACCGGAGGAGATGCCTGTCATCGAGACCATCGAGCTGGTCGACAAGGTGCAGGCAACCACCGACGTCGATGTCGCTGCGGTCATCGCCAATCGGGTGCTGCCGCAGTGGTTCTCGGCGCAGGATCGCGAGGTGTTCCAGGCGTTGCTGGCCCCCGTGCCACAGGCCACCCTGGCCGGGGTCGCCGGGCCGAAGGTGGCGACGGTGTTCCAGGCCGCTTCGTTGGCACAAGCTCGTCGCGACGTGGCCGTCGACTACCTGCAGCGGCTGCGCGACGGCGTCGATGCAGCCGTGCCGATGGTGCTGCTGCCCGAACTGTTCGCGCGAGCGGGTGGCCGCCGCGTGGTGTCGCTGATGGCCGATGCGCTGCACGAGGAACTGAGCTGATG
>ERZ1026800.1655-NODE-1655-length-13624-cov-2.807883_pt1 | contig 13624 bp, 15 predicted proteins | sample MGYA00520873_ERZ1026800 | MGnify/ENA primary metagenome ERZ1026800 (study PRJEB33270, sample SAMEA104284475) | anaerobic digester metagenome | biome: Anaerobic digester microbiome; feature: mesophilic sludge digester; material: Anaerobic digester biomass...
CCGGCGCGGACATAGGCGTAGCCCTGCGTCGCCCCGATCGCGTAGCCGGCGATCGCCAGCCCCTCGATGACACTGTGCGGGTCGCCTTCGAGGACGGAGCGATCCATAAACGCGCCCGGGTCGCCCTCGTCGCCGTTGATGATCACGTATTTCTGGTCGGCCTCAACGGCCTTGGCGAACGCCCACTTGCGCCCGGTCGGGAAGCCCGCGCCGCCGCGGCCCCGCAGTCCCGAGTCAAGGACGAGCTTGATGACCTCGTCCTGGGTCATTTCGAGGACTTTGCCAAGGGAAGCGTAACCGCCCACCGCGATATACTCGTCAATGGACTCGGGGTTGATGACGCCGAGGTTGCGCAGCGCGATTCGCTTCTGCTTCGCGAAGAACGGATGCTCGAAGATGCTGGGCACTTCGACGTGGTCTGCGTCTTTTGAAAGCAGACGCTGCACGACGCGCCCTTTGAGCAGGTGCTCGGTGACTATCTCCTCCGCATCCGCCGGCTTCAGCTTCACATAGAAGGTGCCTTCGGGGTAAACGATAACGACTGGCCCCAGATCGCAGGTTCCAACGCAGCCGGTGTCGAACAGCGAGACCTCTGCTTCGAGGTTCAGGGCTGATATCTTCGACTTCATGGCGGCTTCGACTTCCATAGCTCCCGAAGCTACGCAAGCGGCTCCCGCGCAGATCAATACATGGCACCGCTCAATCGCGGGCAGGTCCTGCTTTTCCTGTGCTACCTCTGACAAAACTACCGGTCCTTGTCTGCACCCTCAGAATCCGCTGGAATCCCAGCGTGCCACAATCCGTGGCGCCTGCAACTACTTGCTGACGATGTACTCACCCACCAGGTTGCCGTTGACGATATGCTCGGCCACGATCCTCCGGGCTCTCTCGGCATCAACATGACCGTATGTCACGGCCGCCTCTCCGGCCCTTGTGACCTCGATCATCGGCTCCTGCTCGCACAGCCCCTTGCACCCCGTCTGAGTGACGGTGACGTCGGTAATGCCGCGCTTGTTGAGCTCATCAAGCAGCGCGCTCATGGTCTCTCTCGCTCCGGCGGCTATGCCGCAGGTGCCCATCGCCACGGTGATCTTGGTGCCCTGTTCGCCCTCGCGAACCTTCATAGCCTTCAGCGCTTCTTCACGAATGCGCTTCAGATCCTCCAGTGTCTTCATGTGTCAGGTGTCTCCCTAGAACTCCGTTCGCCGGCGCCGCCTACTCGAGGCTGCTCACTCCGGCGATCCCTTCCTGGATATGCTCCCGCATCCACGCAGCTACCTGCGGACTGGAAAGCGGCACCCCATCCAGGGCCTCTCTAACGAGCGCCGAATCGAACTCGAACTGCTCGCCGCCACTCGAAAACGCCAGGGCGATCCGCACATCCGGATAGCCCGACGCGATGTTCGCAATCGTCTCCGCCAGCGCGCCCATCGGCGCCCGGTCCACGCTGCTCAGGCCGAACGTTGCCTCGACCTCCGTACCCTCGCCCGGCCGGCTCCGCACCTTCAGACCGCCCCCGGTCCTCTCGCACGCCGCCGCAAGAAGCGGCAGTCCCAGCCCCACCCTGCGCTCGGTTCTGGACGTCACGAACGGGTCCGCCACAACCGCGGCCATCTCTTCGGGCATGCCCCGTCCGTTGTCGCGAACGGTCACAACCAGCCGGTCCGCTGGCTCGTCCACCCTCACCCCGATCTCAACATCCGGCGCGCCGGCCCTGATGCTGTTCTCGGCGATGTCCAGAATGTGGAGTGATATCTCACGCATACTGATCGAGGGCTGCGCCGGCCCATGGCCTCAAGGGTCGCAGGCGTCCAGCATCTTGTCAAGCTTCGCCGTCGTCATTTTCGCGTGGCAGTCTTCCCCGGTCACGATGACCGGGGCCAGGCTGCACGCACCGACGCAGCGCACGCTCTCAAGCGAGAATCGTCTGTCGGCGGTCGTATCGCCCGCCTTGATGCCAAGCTTACGCTCGAGAGCGTCGAGAATCTGCTGCGAGCCGCGAACGTAGCACGCCGTTCCCATGCAGACCTGCACCCGGGTGCGCCCCGGAGGCGAGAGCCGGAAAAAGCTGTAGAAGCTGGCCACCCCGTAAACGTCGGCGACGGGCACGTCAAGCCCGCGCGCGACAGCAATCATTGCCCACCTGGGCAGCCACCCCAGTTCGGTCTGCACCTCGTCGAGGATAGGAATGAGCGGACCCGGACGTCCACGATGACGGGCCACAATCTCTTCCACCCGAGTCTGCTCCGCCGTGCGTTCTACTTCACGACACTCACAAGCCATAGTCTGCTAGTTGTCCTCCAAATGGCGGCCGTCCAGGCCAGACAGCGCAAGTTTCAGTTCTCCCACCGTCCGATGCTCCAGCCAGACCCGCGTGTGGGCCTGACCGATCTCCGAAAGCCTGTGCGCATCGGACGCTCTCAGGAAAGGCAGCTTCGCGATTTGCGGAAACCGCTCCCTGACATCGCGGGCATCCGCCCGCCCCGAAATCTCCACGCCCTCCAGCCGTACCCCCTCCGGCACGAGCCCCAGAACTCCCAGCAGACCCGCGTACGTCTTGTCAACATGCGCGGGCAACGCCAGCCCTCCGAGACTGCGAATCTTCGCGATCAACTCCTCGACAGAGGCGTCGGCCCCGGTCGCCAGCAGCCGCTCGTTGTAGCGGACGAACTCGCCCTGCGCCGACACCACCATCTGCGCCCCGAAGAACTCGGGCCGGTTCGCCTCGTCCGGCAGGCGCTCCCAGAGGAAGCCCTGCAGCGCGCCCGCGGACTCCGCGCCGTCGAACAGCCCCAGCACGTGGACCCCTTCGCGGCTCTCGCATTCGATGCCGGCGAGAACCCTGACGGGTGTCCCCCGGGCGGCCTCGATGCACGCGGCGGTGTTTTCCGCCGAGTTATGGTCGCAGATCGCGATCAGGTCGAGCCCCTCGGCGGCGGCCTTCATCACAATCAGGTCCGGCAGCATCTCGAGTTCCGCGCACGGCGAAAGAGCCGTGTGAATGTGCAGGTCAACCCTGCACTTCCGGACCGGGGCGGAAGCGCGCGGCATCAGCGGCTAGTCCTCGTGCCGCAGGCCCAGTTCCCAGAGTCTCCCGCAGACCTCGAAAGCGCTCTGCTTCGCGAGCAGGATGACGACGCCTTCTTCGGAGGCCTTCTTCAGGATGGAAACATCCACGGACCTGCCGCCGCATATGACCACCGCCGCAAGTTCCTTGAGGGCGGCCACCGCAACAACATTCAGATGGCTCTGGACCGTGACCCAGACTTCGCCCGGACGCGCTCCCCCCATCACGTCGCTGAGAAGATCCGAGCAGTACACACCCGACACCTCGCGATCGCCAGGCGCTGCCGCGCCCGCGTCCGCGAGATCGATATCCGCCACCACCTGCCCCAGGCGGATTATATCAGAGTTCGTTACTTTTTTCACTGTTTACTGAACTGCGACTCTCTTTGTTTTGTGCATCATTTGCGCGGGGCGCGTCCGGACCAGCCAAGCATCCGTTCGAGCTCGTCCTGCTCGTGGCTTTCGGAGCGCTTCATCGCGGGTGGCAGCTTCGAGCTGAGTTCCCCGAGCTCCTGCGCAAGCTCTTGAAGCCGTTCGCGCAGCACGAACACGCAGTCCGTCTCCACGCCCAGCCCCCGCACGATATCTTCCGCCATCGCCTGGCAGGTCGGCGCGCCGCACGACCCGCAGTCGAGACCCGGGAGTGTCTCAAGTATGGCCTCCATGCGCTCCATCCTCTGGATGGCCTCTTCCATGTCATCGGACAGCGCCATGGCGGGACGAGGCTGTATGGGCTCTTCGTGCCGGAACAGACTGTCGTCCAGCGAGTCCACCATACTTTCCGGTGACTGACGATTCCCGCTCTTCTCGCCGGGCGAAGGCTCGGTCAGCATGCGTATGCGACGGCGGGCGATGAAGGGGTTCTCGACGGCCAGCACCCCGCCGACGCAGCCGCCCACGCACGCGAGCGCCTCGACGTAGTCCACGTTCGACAGCTTGCCCCGCTCTATGTCCTCGAACACCTTGATGACGTTGTGCACGCCATCCACACTTATCTGACGCCCGAGAGCAACGGCCTGGTTCTCGCCCCCCGCGCGCGCCCACCCGATACCGAGAGGCGACGCCCGCGGCCGCACCCGGGGACGATTGCTGTGGCGGTTGCGGCGAATGGCCTTGCCGAGCAGCCCGAAGACCTCCGAAATAGGTATGACGCCGTCGGTGGCGCGGCTGTGGAACCCGACGGGCTCGCGGATTGCCGCCACCTTGGCCGGGCAGGGACTCAGGAAGAAGATCCCGACTTCGTCCTCGGCGACCTTGAACCGCCGGGCGGCTTCCTTGCGGGCGAGCAGCGCCGCAAGGCGCACTGGGGCCACGACAGGGACGATATTGTCAATCAGATTCGGGAACCGGACCTGAATGAGGCGCACAACCGCCGGGCAGGACGATGAGATGAGGGGGCGGACGACACCGCTCTTTTCGAGTTCCCTGCGCACCTGAACGGTAATGAGGTCGGCGGCCAGCGCCACCTCGAAAACGTCGTCAAAGCCGATGTCAATCAGCCCGTCCAGCACGTCCTGCGGGGTGATCTTCTCCTCGAACTGCCCGTAGAGGGCAGGCGCGGGCAGCGCGATGCGCACACGGAAGTCCTTGAGCATCTCCATGCTGTCGGTGACCGCCGTCTTGGCGTGGTTCGGGCAGACTCTGATGCACTCACCGCAGTCAATGCAGCGAAGTTCGAGTATCTCGGCCTTTCCGCCGCGCACGCGGATGGCCTCCGTCGGGCAATGCTTGATGCAGTTGACGCATCCCTTGCACTCGTCCTGAATCAGGCGAACTGCATGGAAGGTGTTGGTTCGCTCTGCCATCACGCCTCCGGGGAGTTCAGAAACTCCATTGTGATTCTGGTACCCTCGCCGACAACGGTATCAATGGAGACGTCATCGGCGCACCGCAGGATGTTGGGAAGCCCCATGCCCGCGCCGAATCCCATCTCTCTGATCTCCTCGCTTGCGGTCGAGAAGCCGGGCTGCTTCGCCTTTTCAACGTCGGGAATGCCCGGGCCGTGGTCGGCGATGGTGATCCGGATGATGCCCGCATCAGCTTCGAGCGTGACGTCAGCCTCGTCGGCGTGGATGACGACGTTCATCTCCGCCTCATAGGTGGCGACGCTGATTCGCCGTATCGTGTCCGGGGACGCGCCGATCTGCTGCAGGATGCGCCGGATCTTGCTGGAGACCTCTCCGGCAATCGTGAAGTCCTGCCCGACAATGTGAAAATGGTAGAGCAGTTTCGCCGGCGACGGGCCGTGCATCAGACCTTAACCTGATCCTTGTCTTTCCCGGGCGCGTGGTCTGGGCTGAGGAGGTCGTTGCCGGCAATGGCCCAGTGGTCGTGCGGATCGCGGGCGTCCAGGCAGCCGGGAATGCCGGCCTTGTACAGGATTCCGCACGCCTCGTACAACGGATAGGGGGATGAGAACAGCGGCAGGCCCATCTCTTCGGCCAGAGCAATGGCGCCCGCGTCGGGCTTCTTGTTGCGCACGAAGAAGATAGCTTTCAGATCGAGCATCTCAGCCGTCCGGATCACCTGGGACGAGCAGAGCCCGGTCAGAAGGGCGCTGCCGGGCTTGGTGAACGCGAGCACGTCGCTCATCAGATCGCTCGCTCCCGCGTTGTCAATGACCGTATCCGCGCCGTTCCTTGACGTCATAGGGACTGCTTTGAGAAGTGTAACCAGGTCTTTAAGGAGCATTGCCGGGCGTTTGCCTCAATGGTAAGAGAGTGTTGTTCGGGCCCTCGGGCCATCACATTGTACAGAACCGCAAAAGCGGCTGTAAAGGGCGAGGCTGGCTTTTCGTGAGTTATTTCACATCATTTTGACCGGCCGCGCCCACCGCTTCGCGCCCCCGCGAAACGGCCGGCGCAGAACACGCGTATGATAATGATATGACCACACGTTCGTTCATTTTACTTCTCGCCGCGCTTGCCCTCGCGCCCTCCGGCGCGCTTGCGGGAGCCGAACAGGTGCTCGTCGTGATCAACACGCAGAGCGAGGCATCGCGCACAATCGGCGCGTACTACGCGGCGAAGCGCGCGGTTCCGTCCGCCAACATCTGCCGCATCAGCGTTGACCCCGCACGAAAGATCGCCCGGGCGGACTATCACTCGAAGATCCGCAAGCCTGTCCTCGACTGCATCAAGAAGAGGAAGCTGACAAAGGTGGACTACATCTTGACGACGCGGGGCGTTCCGCTGATGGACGACCGGGGATTCTCGGTGGACAGCCTGCTGACGCGGCTGGCGTTCGGAACGGACACTCAGATGATGAACCCCTACTTCGGGCGATCGGAGCGATTTGACAGCGGGCGGTTCCATATGTATCTGGTCACGCGTCTCGACGGCTACACAACGGCCGATGCGAAAGCGCTGGTGGACAGGTCGCTGAAGGCTGGCGGAAAGAGAGGGAAGTTCCTGCTCGACCTCGACCCGGGCCAGGACAACCGCGCGGGCTATGTGAACCTGAACCAGGACATCAGGGCGGGCGTGCTGCGGCTGATGGAGCGTGGGATCCCTTACATATTCGAGTCAACAAGCCTGTTCGCGGGTGGGCACACGGGGCTGATGGGCTACTACTCGTGGGGGTCGAACGACATGCATTTCAGCCGCAAGAACTACCTGTCCAACCGCTTCGTCCCCGGCGCAATCGGCGAAACGATCGTCTCGACGAGCGCGCGCTCTTTCACTCCCGAAACAACGGGACAGTCGCAGATCGGCGACCTGATCAGGAACGGCATCACGGGCGTGAAGGGTTACACTACCGAACCGTACGGCACATCCATGGCGAAAGCGGCCATTCTTTTTGACAGATACACGCTCGGGTACAACCTTGCCGAGGCTTTCTACATGGCAAGTCCGTTTATGTGCTGGAAGGATGTCGTAATCGGCGACCCTCTGTGCGCTCCGTACGCGATAAAGAAGTGACGGACGCCGCCACGCCCTGCAGGCGGCAGCAGATGCAACTGATATATAATCGGGTGGAGGTGCGGGCTTTGCGCCGGACCTTCATGAGGTCAGGTATATCGGCGCCGGAATCTCTCGCGCCGGAGTGGTCAACGAGACGCCGCGTCCAAAGGCGCGGTTTGTGAGTGCGTGTATCAGCCATGGTGCCTGGCAGCGCAACAACAGAAAGTGCCAGACCGCCATCATCCGCGGGCGGGGCGGGCGCAGAGATTCTCACCGGCGAGTTTCAGCAGGACGGCTTCCGTCTTGCTTACTCGGTGTCCGGCCGCGGTCAGGACGATCTTGTCTTCATCCACGGGCTCTACTCGAGCGCGACCGCCGGGCTGCCTCTGGCGGACCAGCTTTCGGCGAGACACCGCATCTGGGCCCCGGACCTGCCCGGGCACGGGGGCTCCGGGGCATTCCCGGCCGAGGCGAGTATCGAGGAAGCCGCCCGCGCCGCATCGCTGTTCATACGCGCACGTTGCGACCCTCCCATCAAAGCCCTCATCGGCTACTCGATGGGCTGCGTGGTCGCGCTGAGGCTGGCAGGCTCGGAGCCGGAACTTCTGAACAGTCTGATTCTCATTGCGGGCCCCGCCGTTCCAGACCGCATTCCGTTGTGGGCGCGCGGTCTCGCATCGCCGGTCTTCTGCCATCCCACCGGAATAGCGATGGCCGCCGGCATCCGCGCGGGCGAGATGGCCGGCAGGGTGCTGCTCCGCCGCAACGGCCTGCTGAGGGTGCTTCTCAGCGGAGCGGCATCCGCGGACAGGCGGGCAACCATCGGGCTGGTTCAGAGCGCAAGCAGGCTGGACCCGGAGCGCGTGACGCGCGCGCTGCACGATACGCCTTGCCTGGTCGTGCATGGTACGCACGACAGAATCGTCAGGCCATTCCACGCGCTCGAGCTGCAGCGCCTTCTGCCCCAATCCCGGCTGCACTGGCTGTCGGGCGTGGACCATCTCGCGCCCTATACCGACGCGAAGCGGGTGGCGCGCCTCATCGACAGCTTCCTCAAACGCCTGTAGACGCCGGGCCCCGGGTTTCTCTTCCTGCGGGAAATCGTGTATCCTGTAGGCATCGAGGCAACACCGCAAACTCGAAAGGAATATCAGCAAGTGCAGAAACGTCCACCCAGCATCATACTCATTCTCGGCATAGTTGCGGCTATCGTCGTGCTGACAGGCCTGAACAAGTTCCTGGCGCCGACCGTGCCCGGCGAGCACGAGGGTCACGATCACGCTGCCGCTGAGAGTCAGGAGGCGAAGCCCGAGACGCCGCCGCCTCCCGTGGAGAAACCGAAGACGACACCGAAAGGAACCGTAAAGACCGCCATGACGATCATCGAGACCGAGAAGGGAACGATCAAGATCAAGCTGTTCACCGAAGACATGCCCGTGACGACGAAGAACTTCATCGAACTGGTCGGCAGGAAGTTCTACGACGGCCTGAGCTTCCACCGCGTGGAGGACTGGGTTGTTCAGGGCGGCGACCCGAAGGGAAACGGCACGGGCGGCTCCGAGAAGACGATCAAGCTCGAGATCAACAAGAAGCAGACGTGGAACAAGGCGGGGCTGGTCGGGATGGCGCGCAGCCAGGACCCGAACAGCGCTTCCAGCCAGTTCTACATCGTCACCCAGCCCGCGGATTGGCTGAATAACCAGTATGCGCTGTTCGGCGAGGTGGTCGAGGGCATGGAGGTCGTGAGGCAGCTCAAGGTGGGAGACAAGATGAAGACCGTGCGCATGGCCCCGTCCGAGGCTTCCAAGACGGGAGACGCGAAGAAGGCTCCGGGACCGCCGCCCATGCCGCCGACTCCGGCGCCGAGGAAGAGCGGAAACTAGTCTCATTCCTGTCATTCCGAGTGTAGCGAGGAATCCCTTTTGCGGCCGCACCGGTGCGCGCGACAGAGGGATTCTTCGGCCCGGAGGCCTCTGGATGACATGGTCTTGTGGTGACCCATATGCGTCTGCCTGACACTGAGTCCTTCGAGGCCGGGCGGTCGGTGGAAGGCCGTCCGATCCCGGTCTCTTCCCTTCACTGCGGCGAAGCCGAGGCGCCCGAAGCCTGGCTGGTGATCCTTTCTTCCGTGCACGGCGACGAGCCGCAGGGAACCTGGCTGATGGAGGCCGTCCGCGGGAAATGGGCCGCCGAGTTTCCGTGGCGGCGGCTGGGCGTGGCGCTCGCCGGGCCAATGAACCCCGACGGGCTGGCGCGAGACCAGCGGCTGAATGCGAACGGGGTGGACCTGAACCGCAACCTGCCCACGCGTGACTGGAAGCCCGCGTTCGAGGACGATTCGAACAACCCGGGGCCGTCGCCGGCAAGCGAGCCGGAAACGCAGGCGCTGCTCGGGCTGATGGAGCGGTATGCTCCCCGCGCAGTCATCTCCATCCACTCGATGAAGCGCTACCAGATAAACTGCAACGGCCCGGCGCAGGAGTGGTCCGAGCGGCTGGCCGGGGTGTGCGGATACCCGGTGACGGACGATATCGGGTACCCCTGCCCGGGCTCGTTCGGGACGTACTCGGGGGCGGAGATGCAGATACCGACGATCACGCTCGAGGTTGACAGCCAGAGTCCGCGCGAGGAGGTGCTGCGGGTGCACGTTCCGGTGCTGGAGGCGGCGGCGTGGTTCTGGGAGGAGAAGCTGGGGGCCTGAAGCACGTCATGCCGGGCTTCCTTATTGGGCTGTCCCTTGCAGGGCTGCCCACAAAGGAGGCGTAGCAGCGTCTGCCAGACTCGATCCGGCACCCACGGCTTCCGGAGGTGGGTCCTGAATCAAGTTCAGGATGACGTAATGGCACGTCATGCCGGACTCGATCCGGCATCCACGGGGCCCGCGCAGGTGGGCCGCAACGTCATGCCGGACTCGATCCGGCATCCACGGGGCCCGCGCAGGTGGGCCGCAACGTCATGCCGGACTCGATCCGGCATCCACGGCTTCCGGAGGTGGGTCCTGAATCAAGTTCAGGATGACGTAGCTGTCAGGCCGAAGTACCTTCAGGATGACAAACTGGCGGGGCCTATATCCCCGGGTAGTTCGGCGAGTGCAGAATGCGCTGGGGACGCGGGACGAGCTTGCCGTCCTTCACCCACTTCTCGCCGCGCTCGGCGAGATGCTCCACCATCCGCCGCCGCCAGTCCTTAAGCGTTGACGCGTGCGCGGAGGACGGCGCAAGGTCCCGGGTCTCGCCCGGGTCACTGCCGAGGTCGAAAAGCTGCTCGCGGCCATCGAAGGCGTGGTAGATGTACTTCCAGCGGCCGTCCGTGAGAGCGTTCCAGTGGTTCTCGGCGGCGTAGCAGAAGTCGTGCTCGAGATCAATGAACTCCCGCCAGCCGCTCGCTTTTCCCCGAAGAAGATCGAGCAGGCTGCTGCCTTCCACGCTTTCCGGCACCTTCGCCCCCGCGGCGTCGAGCAGTGTCGGCGCGATGTCGCGGATTTCGACCGGCTGCGACAGGAACTCTCCGCGATCTGCCATCACCTTCAGGGATTCCGGCCAGCGTATCATCATCGGGATACGAGCGGAGGCTTCGTAAGCGTAGGATTTGCGCCACAGGTGATGGTCACCGGTCATTTCGCCGTGGTCGGCGATGTAGAGGATCAGCGTCTTTTCCAGAAGATCACGCGCCTTCAGCTCCGTGATGATGCGGCCGATCTGCTCGTCTATGAACGACACGGCGCCGAAGTAGCCGCGGCGGGAGCGGCGCGTTTCGGCAAGGCCGACGTCCCCATGCCAGCGGTTGAAGTCGTCCTTCGCGCCGAGCGGGGCGTACCGGGCGGCCCAGTCTCCGACGTGCGGCGCGGGCATGTCCTGCTCGCGATACATGTCCGTGAAACGCTTCGGAGGGTCGTACGGGCTGTGGGGACGCGCGAAGGAGACCTTGAGCAGGAATGGCTCGGGGCGTTTGTAATCGCGGAGGAACTCGACGGCCCTGTCGCCCGTCCAGCGGGTGGGATGTAGTTCCTCGGGCAGAGCGTACTCTCTGGCACGGTAGTCGTTGAACCCGATGCCGGTGACATCCGGGTCCTTGTCCGGCGCCTGCTTTTTGAACCACTGCCGATAGTCGCTGACGAACCCGGGCGACTCGACGCGGCCAGACTCGTCAATCAGCGCCGCCTGGAAACCGTGATAGTTGCGCTGGGGATGATAATGCAGCTTTCCGATCGCCTGCGTGAAATAGCCAGCGTCGTTCATCGCGCGCCAGATCTCGAACGGGTAGCGCTCGGCTACCTTTGCATAGCCCAGCATACCGTGGTTCCACGGGTTCTGCCCTGTAAGCAGCGCGGCGCGGGCTGGCGTGCAGGTGGGCGTGGACGAGTACGCGCGGCGGAACCAGACGCCCTCCTTCGCAAGCCGGTCGAGGTTGGGCGTTCGTATGACGGAGTTGCCGTCGGCGCCGACGCAGTCGCCCCGGTGCTGGTCGCCCATGAGCAGCAGGATGTTGGGCCGGGACGAGGCCGGCTCCCAACATCGTGATGAACTCTCTGCGACTAACAGCATGCCTTTGCATCCTCTGTTTCCCCAGCCTGAGCGATGTCCAGAATCGCTTAACGGATGAGACGCGTCAAAACGCTGAATCCGGAATTCAGCGGCGTCACGTGTTTCAGCGCTTCAGCGATTCCGCAACCCTGCGTGCCTCGTCACCCGGCCCCCGCGTGTTCGCCAAGCGCACGACCTCGATCTTCGAGCCGCCGAAATTCACAAGCAGCCCCACCGCAAAGCCAGACGCCTTCAGGTACGAGAGCGCCTGCACCCGGTCCACGGCCTCCAGCGCCGCACGCGCCTTGATCTCCAGCATGCACTCGCCCACTACGCAGTCCACGCGCTTCTTGCCCAGAACCAAGCCCTTGTACGTCACCTCGACGTCCACCTCCCGAGCGGCCTCCAGACCGGCCGCGTCCAGCTCCCGTAGCAACGCCCGCTGGTAGAACACCTCCTCGAACCCTGGGCCGAGCGTCCTGTGCACCTCGATGCAGCAGCCGATGATGCGGGAGGTCAGTTCCGACATCGCGTATTCCGGTTTCACATGTTCGCTCAAGTCCGACTCACCTCCTGAACCATTGAACGGATGAAACGCGTTGAAACGCTGAATACGGACTTCAGCGCCGTCATCCCTTTCAGCGTCTCCGCGATTCAGCGCCCCAGACCTAGCGGGACAAGCGGAAGCCGTAGGTGCACCAGCAGTTGTCCGGGTCGCCGTAGCCGCGGTAAGAGCAGCGCATGCCGTAGCCAGTTATGTTCCAGCCACCACCGCGCAAGACACGAGAGCTGCCTGTGTAGTCGAACGGCTGGCTGCTGCCGGGATAGGCGACATACCAGTCCTGGCACCACTCCCATACGTTCCCTGCCATATCATGGCAGCCATATGGGCTGGCACCGGCAGGATAACTTCCAACTGGCGCCGTTTGAGTCCTCCGGTAGCCTCCTCCCGCAGGGTTGTGGTCATACCAATTGTTGCACTCCTCCCCGTAGAAGGTGTCGCCCCACGGATACACCCGCGGCGTGCCAGCCCACCTCGCCGCCTTCTCCCACTGCGCCTCCGTCGGAAGATGACCACCTGCCCAGACGCAGTACGCCTCAGCCTCGTAATACGACACTCCCGCAACCGGGTGCGATTCCGTTTGCGTGAACGGCTGGCCATCGCCCCAGTCCTGCTCCGCCGCCCAGTAATCCGGCTCAGTGCGGCCTAGCGACGCCTTCCAAACCCACCCCTCGGTCGACCAATACACAGGGGCGCTGTAACCGCCGGCCTCCATGAACCGCCGGTACTCGCCCCGCGTCACCTCGTACTTTCCAATCCAGTAACCCGAGAGCCACACGCTGTGCTGAGGAAGCTCATCGGAAGACGCATACGGCTCGCCCACGTTGTTGCCCATCAGGAACGAACCGTCGGGAATGTAGATCATCTCGCATGGGGCGGGGGAAATCACCTGCTCCACGACACCCGACACCGTCAGCACACTGCCGTCCCAGTCGCCCGTGACAACCAGGAAGTCCGACAGCGCCGCAGTGGCTCCCACCACCGTGATCTCGCCGCTGCCGTCGCAGAGCTTCAGCGGTGACGCCGACGTTACGCGCCCCGCCACCTTGATAGGGTTCGGTGGCGCAGGCGAATACTGCAGGTCCGATATGCGCACGACGACGTCGCCCTTGGCGGGCAAGACAATGGCGAATAGCAGCAACGAGCACCCCAGCTTCCTCAAGATCGAATACCTCAATGTCCAGCCTACGGCGTAGACCGCCGCATGTCAAGGACGCGGCCTGCTGTCAGGCTCCAGGATCGACGTCCACCTCCCGAGCGGCCTCCAGACCGGCCGCGTCCAGCTCCCGTAGCAACGCCCGCTGGTAGAACACCTCCGCGAACCCTGGTCCGAGCGTCCTGTGCACCTCGATGCAGCAGCCGATGATGCGGGAGGTCAGCTCCTGCAGCGGATGCGTCTGCCCCGGACTTCTCAGTTGTCGCACGTCAGTCATGATGTCGCTCGCCCCATCTTGAATCGCGGATACGCGGAGGGTGCGGAGGTACGGAATCCGGCATTCCGCCTTTCCAGGTCGTTCCGCGCCTCCGCGATTCGGCACCCCTGACCTAGCGGGCGACGCGGAACCCTGTGA
>ERZ1026800.1657-NODE-1657-length-13617-cov-8.439288_pt1 | contig 13617 bp, 13 predicted proteins | sample MGYA00520873_ERZ1026800 | MGnify/ENA primary metagenome ERZ1026800 (study PRJEB33270, sample SAMEA104284475) | anaerobic digester metagenome | biome: Anaerobic digester microbiome; feature: mesophilic sludge digester; material: Anaerobic digester biomass...
GCTCGATCATGTTCACGCAGGCCGTCTCCATGCCGGCGCTGCCGGTGCCGGGCATGGCCACCGTCAGGTCGTTGCCCGTCTGGAAGACCATCCTGAGGAGATCCCTGGTCTCGTCCATGATGGCGACAAAATCCCTGTCCAGGTGGCCGAGGGTCGGCTCGGCCATGGCCCTGAGGATCCTCCCCTCGACGGGCGTGGGGCCGGGCCCGAGGAGGATCTTTTCGGGCACCCTTCTCGACTTTTGCGATAATTGCATAATCAACACTCCCTATCTAAAAAAGGTAGTTACTCAACATTTGGAACAAAACCGCAACGAAACAAATATAAGCAAAAACAAGAAACATGTTTCTTGTTTTCCCAACAAAATCTCAAGAAGAATTTCTAAGCGGCAGATTCGTTTCTAACCGGATATTCGTAAGCTTTTTTATCCATGACACCACCCTAAATTTGGTGCCAATTGTTAAACAAATGATGAAACTTTACTAGCTTCGTCGTTAGCTTTTATCTGAGGAAACAGATTCATGACTTATGGGAAGAATGCTATTCCATCAAGTTACACCCAATTAATAACTTAAGGATTACATCCAGCACGCGACTTTTACCTTCGTTTAAGACTCAGATATTGACTTCAAGGTGCGTACACCCAAAGATCCAGTAAAACCGAACAACTCGGAATGGCCAAAGATGGGACCTCGACTGCCGAAAAGGGTAAGGCCTGATTAGGTAGATAGTTTTGCCAAGTCTGGTACGCCTCATAGAATTCGTTAAGGTTTTCGTGATATTGTTGAATTCTCACAGTATTTGCCAAACTTGTACCTGCTTCTTCGCAAATTCTTTTTGCTTTGCCTAAAATATTGTCCATCTGACAATAAATAGATGAACCGAAGAAAGGTTGCTTATCGTTTTTTACACATTCTTTAACAAGTCCATTTTCATCGGTTGCCATTAAGCCTGTGATAAATAACAAATCACCTGCCTTGATTGCTAAGGTCTGGTTTTCAAAGCTTGTACAAATGGGAATACTTATAATCTCTTTTCTGGTTTTCCCCTCGTTTGAAAGAGCAATTATTGTGATTTCAATAGCCGCTTGTTCTACGGCAAAACCTGGGTTTGAGGTTGGTATTATAGTGGTAACAGGAGGATCAACTGGAAAATATTTTTTCCATACTTCCATAAAACCTGGGATATCATCTCTATCTCTCAAGTGGATTTGTGCTTTAACCACATTAGATAGACAGGATCCGCATCTATCAAGAGCTGGTATTAATCTTTTACTTATTATATAATCCGTTTCTAGTTTTATTTGTGTCCCTCTCCAAAGATAGCCAGGTACGATTTGGGCTTCAGAAGGAACATGTTCTTCTTTTCCTTTTCCTTTAGTTGCTATGAGCCCTGCTATGAAAATAAAATCACCGACTTTTACGGCCGGGGCATAACCGGAAGAAGCAGGAGCATCAACCTCAGATAAGACAACCGGCTGAACTGAAAACTCCCTTGAGGGAATAATCGCAATCATCTCTACTTCAATCTCTGCGTCCCTTAAAAGGAGTTTCTTTTGCAAAATGGAAGTGCTAGGGGGGATGTATTGCCCAAAAGCTTTTCTACGGCCAGTATGATACGAATCTACAGCCGTCCAAGATGTGTAATATTGATCAAGTCTTACCACGTTTTCCATATCACTCTTATTGGACCGAAGCAACGTTCTCATTCTATCGAAAATGTATGTCGCTTCCTTTTCATTTTTGGGCTTCCCAAATCTAGGATGCGAGGGATTAAAGACCGAAAGAGGGACACCTTTTTCAAAATCGGAAGCCATAGCTCCTGTCAAAAAGATCCATCGACCAGCTCTTACGCCCTCTGCATATTGAACTTTACCGGGACCCAATGATACACTATTTAAAACCTTAATCATTTTCTCTTGTTTCAAAAACATTCACGCCCTTCCTGAAAATATTTATTAAAGGGTATTGCCTTTTCGGCCTCGTGGGTTTCAGGGGATACATCTCCTCCTTGTTATTTCCCTCCGCAAATTGTAGAAAAGAACCAAAACGGCAGCTACAAGGAAGATCAGGGAATAGGGTCGGGTAAGAAACAATTTAACACCCGCATGAGGGAGCATTAATGCAGCCCGTAAACTCTTTTCCATGATAGGCCCAAGAATTAGAGCCATGGCTATTGAGAGGACGGGGAACCCACCCTTTTGAAAAAAATAGCCAATGAAACCAAAGGTGATCGTGAGCCAAAAATAATAAATGTGCCCGTAACCTATTGAAGGTCCTATGATCGATAAGACTAATACAATGGGCATTAAGTATTTGGCATCAGCTTTCATTGCTAGTTTTCCGATAACATTGGACATGAGTAGTCCGAAAACAAGAATAAAAATGTTTGAAAGAATCATGGCGAAAAATATAACATATACCAAATCAAGTTGATCCCGAAAAAGCGCTGGACCAGGGATCAAACCTTGGATTAGCATCGCGCTCATCATCATCAAGGTATTAGAATCACCAGGTATACCCAAAGTTAACATAGGTACGAGAGCTCCACCTGTGACAGCATTATTTGCAGTCTCGCTTGCGATAAGACCTTCGTGGGATCCTTTGCAATAATCCTCCGGATGTTTGGATGCTCTTTTGGCCTCTCCATAGGCCATAAAAGAGGCCATAGCCGCACCCAAACCAGGAAGGATCCCAATGACAGTACCTATCACACTCGATCGTAATAGGTTGACCCAATGTCTCGGCAAGAGTTTATATGAAGAGATGATCCCCGTTACTTTTTTCTGGCTTCCGACAAAAGCGGAGGGACGATGTATCATTCTGAAGGCTTCTGCAACACAAAGTAGACCGATAGTGGCTGGTACTTCGGGAATACCTACCGTCAATTCCTGAATACCAAAAGTGAATCGTGGGTAAGGACTAATTAGATCGAGACCAACCGTAGAAAGAAGGATGCCAAAAGCAGTCGCCATAAGTCCTTTGGAAAAAGATTCACACGAAAGGGTAAAAACTACTACCAAGGCCAACAAGCAAAGGGAAAAATACTCGGGTCCGGCAAAAAGAGTGGCTAAGGAGGCTAATTTTAGTGAAAGAAACACCAAAACTAAACAACTAAACATTCCCCCCAAAGAGGAACTGTAAGTAGCAAGACCAAGCGCAGTACCCCCCTCGCCTTTTTGTGTCATGGGCCATCCTTCCGTTGCCGTCACCGCCGCACAGGGGGTACCTGGAACATTCATAAGTATCGCCGTAATTGAACCACCATAAATGCTTCCACAATAAATCCCACACATTGCGACAAAAGCATAATATTTCGACATCGTAAACGTAATTGGAACCAATAATCCAATCGCAATTGTCGATGTAAGCCCAGGGGCTGCCCCAATCAAAATGCCAGACAGCACACAACCCGCAAGTGTTGTTATCAACATAGGTTGGAAAATAATCTTAAAAGATTGCAAAATAATCTCAGCCATATCTACTTAATCCTTCTTTTTTGTCAACTTAAAGTCATTAGATTTGCAGGAAATCAACGGTTAAAAAAAACTCCTTCAGGAAGGTGGAGCCCAACTAACGTACCGAAAACATAAAAAAGTAAACCCGACATAAGGACGCTGAGAAGAAGAGCACCCCTTGTATTACCATCAAGTATTTTTACTATAAGGAATACAAATAGAAAGGTTGCTGGTAGGAATCCTGTTAGAGATAAAATGATGGGGAAAAAAAGTGTGAGTGAAAAAACAAGGAACGGTTTTGCTTTGAAAAAATGTCTAGGCAGCAAAATCCCTTTTTTGAAATAAGCGAACATCTCTTTTAAAATCTGCCTTCTCAAGTTTACAACGATAAGAAATGCAGGAATAGCCGTCAGTACCGAGAAAACTCTTGGGAAAAGGGCTAGTCCTCCTGGATCTGCTTGTACAGAAGGGAAGCTGAATGTCATCAAAAAGAAAACGGTGCTGACGAGAAGAGTGAATAGGGCCACAATAATTTCAACAACAATCATATAATCCACCTGACCTGTTTTATATTTGCCTGAATTAGGCAAAGAAAAAAGAAGCACGCAAATAGTAACGGAAAGCCTGGAAAATAAATTACCTAGAGAGTCTTTTCAAACCATCGTTTGTAATCTTTTTCTTTCCAGGCCTTCCGCAAAAATTATTTTTGGTGAATTATCACTATTGGTTAGGAACGAGAAGCAACTATGATGATTGAAGCAATTTAATTACATTCGCTATGTCTTCCTGCATTTTAAAAAGGCTATCTCTATACTCGGTACTACCCTTCTCGTCAAGCAATTGTCCAAGCTTCTCAAGGTCTCTCTTGAACTCCGGTATTTTCCAAACTTTTTTTGTCGCCTCTTCTAAGAATGACTTAACGTTTGCGGGCAGGCCTTTGGGACCACCAATTCCATACGGAATTTCCCAGACAATATCATAACCAAGCTCTTTAAAAGTAGGAACATCAGGAAAATCGGGATGTCGTTCCCCTCCGAAATAGCCAATAAACTTCAACTTTCCTTCTTCTACATAAGGAATCGCTGGACGAATATACGAGGAGATGGCATCAACATGGCCACCAAGAATAGCGGCATTCATCGCAGGAGATCCATCATGCGCTATTGCCGTTGCTTTAAATCCAGCCTTTTCCATCCATAACAGAAGAGGTTGATGATGGAATCCCCCGATATCTGACACTCCAATCGTCATCTCTCCGGGCGACTTCTTTGCATCTTCAGCAAAGTCTTTCGCGGTATTCCACTTTGAATCACCTTGGACAACTAGAACTGGAGACTGAAAACAAAAACTACCTATTACATCAAAATCATCAATGTCAAGAGGAGCAAGATTCATGGGTTTGAATTTGGGTAAATCACCTTGAACAACGACTAAAGTATAACCATCAGGTTTCGCGTTTTTAGCTGCAGTGTACCCCAAACTTCCTCCGCCACCCACAATATTTTCAACAACAATTTTTTGTCCGATTACTTGCTCAAAATACTTTGTGAATGTCCTAGTGGCAGTATCTCCACCGCCTCCAGCCGGCCACATAACAATCCATCGGATAGGTTTGCTAGGATAATTTTCCTCGGCCGCGTAACCGACAGAAGGCGGCACCGCATAAATTACAACACTTAAAATTAGCAAAACGACAAACCATAACCTTGAAACCCTGTTAGGCATTTCATTTACCTCCTTCTAAAGTTTTGTTATTGGATCAATCCGACAAAGGCCGCATCAATGTTCCTTACAAAAATATTTCGATTACTTTGTTAAATCTCTGCTCAAGCTAAATAGTAAATAAAGCGGTCTTTTGCCGTGCAATGCTATTAATCCTCGGCAATCTATCACTCAGACTAGATAACTCAGAAAAGACCATACGCCAACTCAACTTAATTTTTCGATGATCGAATCGGTCATTTCTTTTGTTGAAGCTGTACCACCTAAATCGTATGTAACCATTTTACTTTCACTAATAGTCTCTCTGACTGCCACCTCAATTGCATCAGCTGCTTTCTTTTCTTGTAGATAGCGGAGCATAAGGGCCCCCGAAAGAATCATGGCCGTAGGATTAGAAATATTACGACCAGCGTTCTTAGGAACACTGCCATGAGCTGACTCAAAGACAGCTACATTTTCACCAAAATTCCCACCGGGACAAAGCCCAATGGACCCTACTAACCCACCAGCAAGGTCGGCGATAATGTCACCGTAAACATTTGGCATAACAAGCACATCGAATTCCTCGGGCTTGCGGACAAGGTCCATACATTGTGCATCAACATTCATTTCTTGAAAAATAATAGAGGGATACTTTTCTGCAACTTCTCGGGCTGAGTCAAGAAACAAACCATCGGTAAGCTTCATCATATTAGCTTTGAGAACTACGGTCACTTTTTTCCTTCCGTTTCGCAAAGCATATTCAAATGCGAATCTGACAATCCTGGTTGAGGCTTCTCGGGTAATAAACTTAATTGCCACTGCTGCGTCATCACTTATTTTTTGTTCAACTCCTGCATACACATCTTCCGTGCATTCACGCACAACAACCAAATCTACATTAGAGAATCGACTCTTCACTCCCTGGAAGGTTTTTGCAAGTCGCAAGTTACCGTAAAGGCTCAGCCTAGTCCTCAAAGTCTGATTGGGGCTAGGAAATCCTCTACCAACGATATTGGTGAAAGGGCCCTTCAGAGCCACTCTTGTTAAAAAAATGGATTCTAAGGTCTCTTCAGGGACAGGGCAACCATATTCTTCAATAGCAGACTGGCCGCCAGCTTTCTTTTCCCAAATAATAGGTACTCCTGTTGCATTAATTACTCTAACCGCGGACTCAACAATTTCTGGCCCAATCCCATCGCCATTAATAAGAGTTACTTTGTGCATAATAATAATCTCCTCTTTGCAATTCTAATGGATTCTTCTTCCAACTCGATATCACCTTAACGCGTAAAGGAATTAAATTTCATTGTTTTATTTGTTGAGGTTGGAATATCCGTTTAATTCAAGTAGTAAATTCTTTTACCTTGACAATTATCATTCTTCAACAATTTTATTAGACAAGGTACCTAGTTTATCGATTTTTATTGTGCAAATATCTCCGTCTTTCATAAAGGTTGTTGGTGTACGGTATTTAGCAAGTCCTCCCGGAGTACCAGTTGCGACAATATCGCCCGGCTTCAGTGCAAATACCTGCGAAAGGAAAGATATAAGCGTTGGTATGTCGTAAATCAGTTCTTTGGTATTGGAATCTTGAAGCAACACATCATTAACCCAAAGCTTTAAATCGAGGTTCCCAGCATCCCCCACCTCGTCAGCTGACACTAGGTATGGCCCTACAGGAGCAAATGTATCAAAAGTCTTTCCCCTGAGGACCTGCTTATCCATGCTAGTAAGGTCACTGGCGCTGACATCGTTGAAGATTGTATAACCAGCTACGAAGGAAAGAGCATCTTCCTTTTCAACGTTTCTTGCCGTTTTACCAATGACGAAAGCCAGTTCAGCTTCATAACCAAGGCATTTAGTCATTTTAGGGTAAAGAATTGGATCGTTGGGACCACATAAAGCATTATTGTACTTTGAAAACATGCGTGGTGACGGCGGTATTGGCACTCCGGTTTCCTTAACAAAGTCATGATAATTGTGAGAAAAACATATTATCTTTTCAGGGTTTCTTACAGGGACATCCAAAGAAATTTCTTTTTCTTTGAAAACAAATCGTTTCCCATCTACCTTATCCGTTGGAGTAAAAGGCATTTTTAATATTTCGTCGAGTATTTTCTTTGAGCGCTCTCCGCACTGGAGAAAACACACAAGATCAGGCGGTATAATGCAATCGGCTATTTCACAGCTACGTACAACACCTTCCTGCTTCAATAAAGATTTACATGCAAAATTTAAATCAACCACATACTCTCCTAAAATAGCTCCAAACCTACTCTCCCTTTCACCATAAGAAAACATCAATAATTTCATCACACACACTCCTTTGTCTGGATTTTTTCGAAAAACTGATACTAGGGGTTACTATTCAAGGTTTTTCTTTTGTCCTTTACTGCATTCAATATTGGTGGCTTCTCCTCCAAAAACGTTCCTTCTTGCATAAGAGGTCTATTTCGTTTCATTTCGGATGGATTTTCTATCTCAAGAGAAGCATTTTGTCGAATTTTTTGCAAAACCCTGTCCATGGCAAGCAAAGAATGCCGATTAGCCTTATCAAATGCTCCGAGAGAGTCTCTCCGACACAACGCTTCATATATTTCTTGATGCTCATTTAAAATTCCAATCCATTTATCTTGATCTCCCAACGATAAATCCGAGTATCTTCGCAAATTATGAGAAAGACTGTTGTAGTATTGTGATATAAGAGAATTATTGGCGTTTTCTTCAATATATTGATGGAATATTGTATTGGATCGCGTAACACCCTCGAAATTACTTTCTTCTACATATCCTTCCATGGAATTCATGATTTGTTTAAGACAAATGTAGTTTTGACTTGAAAAGCGCTGGGCAGCTAAGAAACAACAATATCCATCCAACATTGCTTTCAATTGATAATGCTCTCTTACGTTTTCAGGCTTTAAAACAGTAACGCGCGCCCCGCGATATGGGAGCAACTCTACAAACCCTTCATAAGAAAGAATCTTTAGAGCCTCACGTACGGGAGAACGACTCACACCAAACAAACCAGAAAGATACGCCTCAGTAATTCGCTGGCCCTCCTTCAAAACACCCTTCACTACCAACGTACGCGTCGAATCAAGCACCTTTTCCACAATCTGTATCTGTTCAATAGGTTGAGGCAACAGTTCTTCTGGCAAATTCATTCTAGTATAGGCTCCTTGAATATCATTAGTTCCTCGCCTCAAAGGCATCCCTGTAAATGGCGGCTATATCCTCGACGGTCAGGTCGCGGGCACAGCGGCCCAGGAGACGCCTTTCATTCCACCCCTCCACGGCCCACCGCTCGACACCGGACCGGTCCGTTATCCCTATCTCTTCGAGGCTGATGGGCAGTTCCACGCTCTTCATGAAAGCCGCCATGGCGTCGAGGGCGACCTCCACACCCTCCCGGGTGGAGAGGCCGTCCACGTTCTCGCCCATGGCCTTGGCTATCTGGACCAGGCGCTCCCCCTTGGAGGCGGCTATCGCCTTGAAGCAGGCGATGAGGAGCACGCTGAGGGAGATACCGTGGGTTGCGTGGTACTCCCCTCCTATGGGGTAAGCCAGGGCATGCACCAGGCTGGTCCCGGCATTGTTGAGGACCATGCCGGCCATGAGGGAACCGAGGGATACGTGGTACCGGGCGTCCAGGTCGTCGGGGTCGGACCAGGCCACGCCCAGGTGCTTCGCGATAATGCTCACCGCCTGCAAGGCCAAGGCGTCGGTGATGGGGTTCGTGTTCTTCGATACGAAGGGTTCCGCGGCGTGAAGCCAGGCGTCGAACCCCGAAGCGCTGGTGACGTGGCGCGGCGATGACACGGTCAACATCGGGTCGACGATGGCCACGTCGGGGAGCAGGGCCGAAGAAGCGACGGCCTTTTTCACGTTGTTCTCCTGGTCCAGGAAGATGGCGTGCTTGGTGACCTCTGAACCGGTCCCAGCGGTGGTGGGGATCATGATGGTGGGGAGCCCCTTGTTCTTGACCTTCCCGGGACCGAAATAGTCCCTTGTCTTGCCGGGGTTCGTGGTGAGCGCCGAGGACATCTTCGCCACGTCAAGAATACTGCCGCCGCCAAGCCCCACTACTACGTCGAATTTGCCGTCAACGATGTACTTCGCCACTTCCTCGGCGAGTTCGGTGGTGGGCTCGGGGGTAGACCGCTGCTGGACGTTGACGTCGAGGTCCACGCCGGCGTCCCTGGCGGATCCCAAAACCTTGTCCAGCGCCCCCGAGGACTTAACGGAGGGGCCGGTGACCACCAGGGCCCTTTTCCCCTTGAGGGCCCTGATCTTGTCCCCGACAGCGTTTACGGCGTCCATGCCGAAAACGATATCGGGGGTGGCAAATGGTATGCTCTTCCACATTGGCAGTATTCCCTCCTGACTTAAACATTTGTATATTATGTGCAATTCGAAGCCTTGTCAATGCCGCGAGTTGCCTCACCTAAAATCTAGACGAAAGTGATACGTTGCCTCACCTAAGAATCTAGCCGAAGGGTATAGCATCTTCCTCCAAGGGGCGTGGCCCTGGAGGAAGGGGGAAGGACGGGTGAGGCTTTCGATGGGAGCGAGGAGGGAAGTGATCGTCAAGGCTTCTGACGAGTACCGCAGGGCGTCGAAGAAGGGGAAGGGCCTGATATTGGACCGTATTACCGCCACGACGGGCTACAACCGGGACTACACCTCCCACCTTCTCTGCCTCTTCGGCAGGCGCCTATACCTTGGGGGCGGCAGGGGTGCCTCCCTGGTCCTGCAAGCCGACAGGAAGGGCCATAAGGGCCGCGGGAAGAGGAAGAGGCCCAGGGTCTATGACGGTGAAGCGGCCGATGTATTGGCTTCGCTTTGGAAGATGATGGACTACATCTGCGGCAAGAGGCTTGCAGCGGCCCTGCCTTGGCTGGTCCCAAAGCTTGAGGCCTCGGGGGATCTCACCCTCTCCGGGGAGACCAGGGACAAGGTCATGTCCGTTTCCGCCGCCACCATCGACAGCATCCTGGCGGACCGGAAGAGGAAGCTGCGCCTGAAGGAGCGTTCTTCCACGAAGCCTGGGACTTTGCTCAAGCACAAGATACCAATACGCACCTCCGCCGACTGGGACGAAAAGAGGCCCGGTTTCGCCGAGATAGACCTGGTTTCCCATGAAGGCGGGAACGCTAGAGGAGAAGCGAGCCTTCACCCTGGACGTCACCGACGTGGAGGGCGGGGTGGACCGAACTGAGGGCCGTCAAGAACAGGGCCAGGCTCTGGACCCTGGAAGCCCTGAAATCCATCAGGGAGCGCCTGCCCTTCCCTCTGCAGGGCATTGAATCCGGCAATGACTCGACCTTCATAAACTGCCACCTGCTGAGCTACTGCGAGGAGGAAAGGATAACCTTCGCCTCTGTCCAGGGCCGGCAACAAAAACGACAACTGCTACGTGGAACAGAAGAACTGGTCCGTCGTCAGGAGGGTGGCCAGCTATGCCAGGTACGACACGGACGAAGAGGTGAAAGCTCTCAACGACCTCTATGACGTTTACAGGCTCTACGTGAACTTCTTCCTCCCCTCGGCGAAGCTGGTTTCGAAGGTTAGGGTCGGGGCGAAGGTCAGGAAGATCTACGACACACCCCAGACGCCCTACCAGCGCCTGATGGCTTCGGAAGATGTCACGGGGGAGGTAAAATCCTCCCTGAAGGAGCAGTTCGAGGCCCTGAACCTGGCGGACTTGAAGAAAGAGGTGGACCGGGCTCAAGACCAGGCTCAACAGGGCCTTTGCGAGCAAGAACAAGGGTCTCCCCGGAAAGGAGACCGATCCCGGTAAGGTCGCTTAGATTTCTTCGTGAGGCAACGAAGGACTTTCACTTAGGAAATCTCTGAAAAAGTTCTCTTGAAACGGGCCTTGACCTAGTTAAATATGGTTGTGACAGCCTTGGTTTGCCCATTCCAGTCTTCTGTTCGGCCATACCATTTTCCGGGGAGCTGATCCTGCATGAAGAGTCAGAAAAGCCTTACCAACGCCATGACCTTCGAGAAGTACAAAAAACCCATAAGGCGGAAGCAGTTTCTGGCCGAGATGGAACAGGTCGGCCCCTGGAAGGAAATCTGCGCCCTCGTAGAACCCTACTATCCCAAGTCGGGAAGGGGCTGATCTCCCCTAGGACCGGAACGGATGCTTCGGATCCATTTCCTGCAGAGTTCACTTCAACTTCAGCGACCCCGGAGCCGAAGAAGCGCTCTACGATATGGAATCCATGGGTTGGCTTGTTGACATAGACCTCGGCAACGAGGGGAGTCCCGGACGAAAGGACGATCTGCAAGTTCCGCCACCTTCTCGAGGCCCATGACCTTGGCGGGAGGATCTTCAGGGGGGTCAACGCCCATCTTGAATCCTGAGGGATGAGACTCTCCGAGGGTACCATCGTCGACGCCACCATCATCAATGCCCCGTCTTCGACGAAGAACGCGGATAACACGAACAGAAGGTCCACCAGAAACAGGAAGCTCACGGAAGAGGAAAAGGATGCTTTCCAGGACCCGCGTCAGGGTAGAACACGTCTTCGGTGTGGTCAAGAACATATTCGGATACAGGAAGGTTCGCTACAAGGGTCTTGCGAAGAACACCAACGGCATCCATGTTCTTTTTGCATTGTCGGACCCTTACATGGTAAGGAGGGAACTGCTCTCGCTCCCGGCAGGGGAGTAGTGTCCCTGGATATAGGGGAAAAGGCCAGAAAAGGAAGCAAAAGGGGCGACACAACCCTCCGAAGGCCTCGAAATGATCTTCAAAAGGCCAGAAGAGCCTGGCTTATCCACAGGAAACGGAATCGGCTATCAAGGTCCTGTTGTTGCAACTATCAAGCTCTTTTGTTCAGAGGTTTCTAGAACAACAATTTTATATTAATAATTTAATCAAGGGAGGCAGGATTACGAAAACCGTTAGAAGTCTAATAAGGTGAAGAAGGCTCACTTTGATAGGGTCAGCTCCCAGGTCTTCCGAAATCGATGCTAGCTGGGTTAAACCCCCTGGGCACGTGGCTAGAAGACAGGTTATGAGGTTCCAATGGGTGCGGCTTTTTACGATAAAGGCCAATATGATACCCCAACCCAACATGGCTGTCGTCGTACCTAATATAGTAAAAAACATTTTCGCTAAGATTGACAATGTTCCTGGGGTTGCGTAAAGACCTATTGTGGTCCCGAGTCCCATTTGACCTACCTGTCTAAGGATGAGAGGAGGCATGCGGACTGGGAACCCCAAAATGGTTGCTATCGCGGTAAAGGTTAAAGATCCTACAAAACCACCGACAGGGACTCCAATTGCGTCGAAAAGGACGCCGCCTATTGTTGCAAGAATAAGTGCATAAACCTCTTTCGCATAATCAAAAGTCAGTCTCTTGAAGAGGAAAGGTTTTTTAGTGGAACAGGCTTCATGCAATAGTGGTATTTCGCGAGGTTCGGGCATACTTCTCTCAATACGCTTTGAAATTATCGGAATGGCGATAAGCGCAGAAGAGAGCCTGAAGAATTGCATAAGCGCCACCAAAGCGGCATCAGCATCGAGGCTCAATGCTAGCATGCTCATTTCTGCGACACCTCCCGGGACTGTGCCCAAAATCGATGTTGGAAGTCCCAAATGAAACCACCTGTTCACAATCCATCCAAGACCAAAAGGAAAACCTAACCACCAAAGTCCAGCAAAAAGAGCTACGTCGAAGATTCTCTTTAATTCTCTACCTGCATGGTGGCTAAAACGGAGGCCAATGAACATCCCTAGAATCACTTGGAAAATAAGGCGCGACCCCACTGGAGGTGACAAAATAACCCAACCTTTGATGGCAAAAAGGGCAGCTGAGGTCATAGCCCCGACCATAGCTGATGCAGGGATTCGGAAAAGTCGAAAGATAAGCCATCCAGGAATTCCAATAAGAAAAAGGGAGAGAATATCAACTATCCAGCTCATTATTATCCCCAAACTTAATGATTAAGGAAGTCTACCTTTTTTCTTGAGGAAACATTCAGAAAAAGGTGATTACTTTTCGGTCTTTTGCTCAATTAATTCCTCTGAGTTCCGCAAAAGGCTGGTCAGATAAAACTGGTGATCAGTCGCCCCATATGAGCAAAGTTGAATCGTTTGAGAATCTTTGAAAAAAGAACAAAGGCCTTGGTATGATCCGCCTTCAGGACCCGCGCAATCACCGCCCGGTCCTTTACAGGCCCGCCGCCCCGCTTCAACAGCACCTGGATGTTCTGTACGGCGCAGACCAGGTATTCCTGGATACTCATCCTCCATAGCCTCCTCCAGCGGGCGCGGTCATAGCCGTAACGCTTGCCCCTGGCGAAGGAGCGCTCCATGAGGTGCTGCCTCTTCTTTATGTCCTTCTTCGAAGCTCCGCTTCGGCTTTCCTCCAGCATCACGTCCAGGTCTTCCTGCCGGCAGTGCCGCTTCACGGTCCTGCCCGCTTTGTTGGTGGTGC
>ERZ1026800.1659-NODE-1659-length-13607-cov-2.673071_pt1 | contig 13607 bp, 14 predicted proteins | sample MGYA00520873_ERZ1026800 | MGnify/ENA primary metagenome ERZ1026800 (study PRJEB33270, sample SAMEA104284475) | anaerobic digester metagenome | biome: Anaerobic digester microbiome; feature: mesophilic sludge digester; material: Anaerobic digester biomass...
GCCCCTGATTGCGGCTCCGGCCGAGAATGTCTCGGGCGCCACGGTCACGAATGCGTCGAAAAATGTGGCCGTCTCCGTGGACCTGGCTTTGCTGATGGGGGAGCAGAATCAACCTCCGGTCATCATCGATTTCGGCGCTGTCGAGGAGCTCGACGACTTCTGGACCTTCTATGGAACGGTCACGGATCCCGACGATGAGTTGACAAGCCTGGTCGTTTCGTTCGGCGGGCTCCTAGAAGACTACCACTTGACGGCCACCGTCGAGTCCGGTGGCGTCTTCTCCGTGAAGGCCCAGTGCCCAGGCCTGGAGTTTGGTCTTGTCACCGCGCAAGCGCACGACCCGCACGGCGCATTGTCCAATGTGGCCGAGACCTGGGTCTTCCCGTCGTGAGCCAGCGGCCGGCACCGCCGAGCGCAAAAACTTAAACGCCGCGACGAACAGCTTAACCGCACCGACACCGATCACCACCGCGGCAACGAGCGTAACGCCGATCGTCAAAAGCGCCGGGATAAACGCGCCAACGATCACAGCGACAAGCGCCGTAAACCCTGCGACGAGCACGAGCGCGATCGGCGCGAGCCACTCGCCGGCGACGGCGACCGCGTCTAGCACGCTGTCGAGCTCCCAGCCGGACCCATCGATGCCGAGCAGATCGGCGATCGCGCGCACCGCCGGCTTGACCGCAATGTAGATTTTCGTCGCCCCGATCAAGAACCCCAGCACGAACGCCTCAACGGCATACGCAGCGTTGGCCGCTTGCCCGATGATCGGGTCGAGCACGCCGCGCACCGCGCCGCGCATTGCGCGCCCGGCGGCAGTGTTCTGGTCGAAGAGCCCGACGAGGATCGACAGCCCTTGCAAAGCGGGCTCGGCGAAGCCCGGCGGGAACCACGCTTGCACATTGCGCTGGAAGCGCGCGCCTTGCGCCTCTAGCGACATCAAGCGCCGCGCAGCGACGTCGCCTAGCTTCGTGTTGATCGCCTCGGCGAATTCTTCGGCGGTAACCTTGCCCGCGGCGAGATCGGCGACAAGCGCATCGGCGCCACCTTGCCCAAGCGCAGCTTCGGCGACCGCGGCCGCGCGCAACGTGGCGGGCAGCTCAGCAGCGCTCACGCCAGCGTCAAGCAGAGATTTCGAAAGCGCGCGCAGCCGATCGTCAGCGACGCCGGTTGCGTCCGTGATCTCAGCCCACGGGACGCCGCGCAGCGCTGGCGTTAGACGCTCGGTAGCTTCGCGCGTGAGCGCCAGATTGCGCGCCGTATTCGCCGCGGCAAGGCCGTACGCGGCGAGCGCGCCGACACCGGCAAACATCGCCGCAGACACGGCCACCACCGCGGCGAGCAACGCAGCAAGCGCCGCCACGGCACCGACGCCGGCGACGGTCATCACGGCGGTCGATTGGCCGAATTTTTCCTTGAGCTCAGCGAAGGCTTGCGCGGGAGACAAGACCCGCGCGCCAAGCTCACCAAGCGGCCCGCCGATACCGCCGAGCGCGCCGCGGAGCGCAGACAGCTTCGACGTCGCGCCGCCGAGTGAATCGGCGACGCGCTTTTGCAACGCGCCCGTGTTCTTGAGCTTCCGCTCGAGGTCGGCTTGCGCGGCCGCGGCTTGCGCGGCTTCGCGCTCGAGCTTATCGAGCCCGGCGGCGTAATTCTTGACCGCGGTCGCGGCTTGATCCGCGGCCGCACGCGCGTCGCCTATTCGCTCGACCGCTGCGCCAGCGGCCTTCACGCGCCTTGCCGCGGCGTCGGTCGCCGCACTGAGCGCGCTCACGCGCCTTGCCGCAGCGTCGCTCTGAGCGCTAAGCGCCGCGATCCGTTTCTCCGCGGCGCCTAGGGCTTGCTCGTACTCGATGAGATCGTCGGGGCTCGTCGCGCGGCTGAGCCCCGCCAGCGCCTCGCTAGCCTCCCGCTGAGCTTCGGCTAGCTGCGCGGCGACAGCCTCTTGCGCCGACTGCGCCTCGGCTAGCTGCTTGGCCTTCGCCGCGTGCTTCTCTTGCGCGTCGGCTAGCAGGCGCTCCTTTTCTTGCCTGCGTTCCGCGGCGCGCTCGGCGGCGTTTGCCGCGTTGACCGCGGCTCGCTCGAGCTGCGCATACTCGGTGCGCCCGTCTGATAGTGCGGCGTTTGCCGCGGCGGTCGCGGCCTTCGCGGCATCGAGATCGCGCGTCAGCATTTTGATCGCATCATCGAACGCCGCGGACTTGGCGCCGCTGCCGTCGAGCTTCGCCGCGAGCGCGTCAAGCTCAGCCGAAGCGGCGTCAACCCCGCTGAGCTGGGACGCGATCTCAATGATGTATTCGCTGTCAGCCACGCCTGGTCAACGCCTCTTCGATCAGGTTCATAACGTGCGCCACGCGAAACGCAGCGGCGCGCGCTTCGGCGTCGGGCTCGGGCGCGCCGAACGCACCGAGCAGACCGTCGCCGAAGCGCCCCGCGTTCGACCGCATCGCGTCGAACGCGGCGGCAATCATTTTCCCGTGGCGCGCTCGATTCCCGCGGCTAGCTCCACCGCAGCCACGCCCGCGCGCACGAGCACGCCGGGCACAGCGTCGAGCAGCGCACGCCATTCGTCGCTGTCGCGCGACGGGTAAAGCAGCGCGGCGATCGCGGCCTCTTCGGCCGCAGCCGCGTTGTCGGCGCCTTCACCACGCACGCGATCGCGAAAGCGCTTGAGCTCCGCTTTCTTGAGCGGGCGCACGACGACGAGCGTGGGCAAGCCGGGCGCGTAGCGCCCGACGTCAACGCGCGCGACGCCGTCGTCGCCGTGCTCGATCTCAAGCTCGTTCAGTCGCGCAATGTCGATCGCATGCTGCTGTCGGCGCTGCTCGGCCAACAGCTCCTTGCGCTGTGCGCGCTCAATCTCGATCTGCTCCAAGTCAACCATGTGTGCCTCTCATGCGCCACGCTGGCGCGGTCACAACAACGCGATCTCAACCCCATCCACGACCTTGACTCGCTCGGTAACGTGGATCTTGTAGTCGACAGTCGTGGCGTCGGTGCCCTCGGCGGGCGCCTCGTTGTCGCTCAACAGCCGACAGCCCTTAAGCCGGCGCTCGATGATCTCGACGCTGCCCGGCGGTGTGAACAAGTAGTCAATCTGAAAGAACACGAGCGACACTTGCACGACGCCGCCGTCGCGCACGAGCCCCTGTGCAAGCGCCGCGTCCTTGAGCGCGCGCTCAAACTTGCGAGCGCCGCTCAAATACAGAACGAACGAGCCTTCATGCGACACCTCGCCTACCGTGGTTTGCCGCACGCGCCCACCGGCTTTCTGCACACCGATCTCAACAGTGCTGCCCGACGTCAGCGACTTAACGTCGCGCGCGGTCAACAGCGACACGCCGACGGGTTGGATCTTCAAGCTGAAGTCGGCCCACGACGGGGCGAACCCGTCGAGCAGCGGATATTCGTTGTTCGCGCCGGCCATGATTACCTCACCACCGTCTGAGTGTTGATCGTGTGGATCGTGCCGCGAATCGATACCGTCAGCGTGCCGTTGACGACCGCGACGGGCACGTTGAGCACATCATCGGAGGCCATCACCCAAGTGACGTTGGACACGCGCGGGCCTTCGCCTCGCTTGTCAGCAAGCAGATCGTTCGCGAGCGACGTGCGAACGAACGACTCAATTTCGGAGATCGATTCCGCAGTCGCGGTACCGTCCGGCTTCAGAATCAACGACCTGCCGATCGCGCACTCGGTTGCCGCTTGGCAGACCGTGCGCGCGCGATTCACAACGTCCGTGTTGTGCGCGTGCACGAGCAGACTCGAGTCGCTCGCGCGCGTGGGCGACTGCGCGATGAACGCGCCCGCGGGGCCATTGGCCCAAGTGCGGTACGTCTCGAAGCGCGCTGCGCTGCCCGCGGCGCCGTCAACCTCATCATCCCATTCGACGAGATTGCCGTCGGCGTCATGCAGGATCGCGCCCGTCGGGCCGTCCGACTTGCGCCACGCCGGGATGTGCAAGTCATGCTGGGCCTCGCGGATCGCCGCGGCCCACGCCACGGGCCAGCGCAGATACCAGCGCGAGAACGGAGAGAAGATGCGCCCCTTGCCCGCGCTCAACGTGATCCGATGGTTGTCGTCGATCGGAGCAAACTCTGCGTCGATCGCGGCCATCCACTCGGCCTTAGTTTGCACGCTTGTCTTGTCGAACACGCCAGCGCGCACGCGCAAGAAACGCTTGCGCCCGGTGTCGTAGGAGGTCGCGAGCGCGAGCAGGGCCGCGGCTTCAGTGTCGGTCTGCACGTCGCCGAGCACGAGCGCGCGCAGCGATAGCTTTTGCTGCGCGGCGAGCGCATCGAACGCGTCGGTCCAGCCGTCGGAATCGGCGCGCGGGCCCGAGCCGTGCCACGTGTGAATCGTCTCGCCGGCTACGAGCGTGCCATCGCCAAAGGCCACCGTCGCGCCCACGTAAGGCAAAGTGTAGCTATCCGCCGTGCCAAGGCGTACGCGCCTGAAACTGCGCCCGCCGTCAAGGCTCAGCTCAAGCACGATCTGCGACGTGCCGATCGTACCGCCGGTCACCACGCGCAGCACGCCGTCGTGCTCGCAGAGCACGCCGTCGGCGCCCGCTGTGATCGTGGTCGTGCTCGAGCCACTGCTGCCCGTCTTAACCTCATCGCTGATCGCGCCGACGGTGGCGATCGGCACGCCACAGAACAAGATCGGCTTGCGTGTCTGGTCGGCATACAACGCAAGAAACTCGACGGCTTCGCAGTAGCCGTGCAGCGCCATCAGCGCCGCGGCCGAACCGAAAAGGCGCGGCTTCGCGTCGTCGGTGAGCGGCACCGGGGCGATGACGACCAGCAAGTCGTCGCCGCCTACTGCGACGGACGCGCCCGCCGCGATCGTGTTGCCTGCACTCGGTAGATCCATGGTCAAACCTCATCGCGCAACGCGCCTAGCGTCGCGGCTGCTGTCGTATTCACCACGCCGACCGTCGTCGTAGGCTCGGCGGTGCCGTCGTAATGCTTGCGATCGACCGATCGCCCGAGTCGAAAGCGCAGCTCATACGCCGCGCCGATCGCGACCTCGGCGCCCTGCAACTCGTCGGGCGCGAGCATGCGCCCCGCTACGATCTCAACGATCGCGCCGTTGGCCTTGACCCAGTCGTGCAACGCGACGAGCACGCCGTCGACGATGCGGTCGCACTCGATCGCGTGCTCCACCGCCAGCGCGCCGGGCTTCGGCGCGACCGCGTACACGGTTGCGGCGTAGCCGACGAACCTCGCGTACACTCGGCGCGGATTGCTCGAGCAGCCCACGGGCGCGCGGATCTCATCGCCCGCTGCGTCGCGCTCGAGCAACACGCGGTGGGCTTGCCGCGGGGCGCCGCGGGGCGCGGGGCGCTCATCGCCGAACGCCACCGTGACGGGGAAATGCCGCGCGGCTAGATGCTCGGCGAGCCCATTGCGCAACGCCAAAATCACGCCGCCCCCCTCTCAAACACTACCGCGTGAAACACGTCGTCGATCGCGCGGCGCCACTTCACGGGGATCGCCGTGCGATCGCCGATCGGAAGGATCTTGAAGCGGCCGATCATGTATTTTGCATAATGGGCCAGCAGCCGCGATCGAATCGTCGAGCCCACGGCGGTGAAACCAAACGAGGCACGCAAGCGCCCGGTGCGGCGCAGCGTGACGGGGCCATACTTGCCGAGCGCCCGCACGTCGCCGTAACAGTTGCGACCTGCGTCAAAGTCTGCGTGCGCCATCGACTCGATCATCGGAGCCACGCGCGCGGCGACCTCTTGCGCAGTCAATACGCCGTGCCTGTGCAGGCGATCCTTGATGTCGCGCAGCGACGTGCCGCGAAACTTGATCACCTTCTTCGAGCGCGCCATCACGCAATCCCCCCGTAGCGGCGCCACGGCGACACCGCCGCACGCGCGCGGGTAGCGCCACCGCCCGCGCTGAGCTGCGCGCTCGGCGGGGCGTTCGGGCCGCGCAGCTCGGCGCCACGCGACCAGCGCTCCACGCGCCGGCGCGCGGCATCGTAAACGCTCGTAAGCGTCGAAGATTCGCCGCCCGTCTGAGCGAGCAGCCACGCCGCGGCGAGCTCAGCGGCCGTCATGCGCACGACGTCGGGCACGGGGTCGGCGAGCGGCACCACGTGCGCGGGCAGCATGTCGTCGATCATGCGCGACGCCTTCGCGATCGCCGCGTCGATCGACAGCGGCGTGAGCACCACGAATGTAGACCCCGCCGACGTCAGCGTGATCGCCGTTCCGCCGGGCGCCTCGGCGAGCTGAAATCGCCAGTCGTCAACGGCGATCGCGTAGTACGTAGTAGCGGACGTTAGCGGCGCGGGCAGCTCACCGCCGGCGGCGGGGCGCACTTGCACCGCGTCGCCGGTGGCGAAGCCGTGCGCGTCGAGCGCGATCGTGCTGTCTGCCACGTTCGCCGAATCCGCAAGCCTGCCCGACGACGCGAGTGCGCCGCGGGGCAAGCCATACAGATACAGATCAGCGGGCAGACAGTACGCCACGATCGCTCCCTTACGGCGCGAGGTTGATCCGCACGATCGCGTGCGGAAGCGCCGCGGCCGCGGCCATTTGCAGCACGAACTTGATTCCGATAAGCCCGGTGTCCTTATACAGCTGATCGGTCTTGTCGTAGATGATCTGCTCGGCGTTAGTGCTGCGCTGAACGATGAACGGCGGGGGCGTAACGCCGCTCGCCTTAGTCGCCAGCGCGTAGATCACGTCGGCATCGCCGACGGCGCCGCTCGGGAGCGACCCCGTGAGCTCGTCGCCGACGATGATCGGAGTGCCAGCAAAGCGATTCGGCATCGCCGCGCCGCCGACGTTTTCGGTGCCCGCTGCGTTGCGGATGAGCTCAATCACAGTGTCGCGCTGAAGAGCGTCAAGCGCTTCCTCCTCGCGCGCGGCGGGCACGAGGAAACCAGCGAAGCGCAGCCCGAGCGGGCGTCCGTTCGGGCCGCAGATCGATCGGAAATGCTGGCGGCACTGCTTCACCAACGTCGCGTTGATCGCGCTCGGCACTGCGTCGCCGAACACGGTGTCGCCCGCGGCCCAATCGTTGTCGAACGTGCCCGCGCCGGGGCTCAACACGTTGATCGGATGGTTGTTGGCGAACAACCGGATCGCGCTCGCGGTGCTGCCACCGGGGCGCTCGACGCGATAGAAATCCAGAAACGGATTAGACGCGAGCGCGTCGGCGGCGAGCACATTGACGTGCCGCACCGCCTCAGCGGCCATGTTGTCGGGCTCGCTTGCCCATCCGATCCAATCCCCGCCGCGTTCGACGAGCGATGCTTTTTCTTGCACGCCGTCGACCCATTCAGTCGGCACCATGGCGAGCGATCGCTCATACAGGCGCCGCATCTTGTCATCGCCGTCGCGGGGCTTGTAGCCGGCGGTGCTGATCGGCAACGGATACACGGTGCGCAGCGCGTCGGACGTTACCACGCGGCCCACCATCCCGGCCCACTGCTCGACGTCGGCGAGCGCGAAAGCTGCGTCGAAGTCGCGGGAAAACTCAGTAAGCGCGAGCTGCACGTCGCGCGGCACTTGATTATACGTCGGAGGCATCGTCGTTGCTCCTTACGCCGTCAGCGCCCGCGCGTGCTCGATCCACAGCGCGTGCAGGTTGAGATCATCGGTGTCGAGCGCCACGCTCGGCACGAGCGAGATCGACAGCTTGCACGGCCCCGCGGGCACGTCGCCGGCTGCGATCGTGGCGACAGTTTCGGTGATGACTTTCGTCGCGCCGGCGATCGCGGGCGTGCTCGCACCGCCTGCGTTTTCGTCGGCGTCGTACGCTGCGCCGGCGGTTTGAAAATATGCGCCGACCGTGAGAACGACCGTTTCATCGTCGGCGCCCTCTCGCGAACACAGCGCGTGCACTTCCACCGCGACCGCGGCGTCGAGCTCGGGCGGCAACGCGACGTCGAACCAAATGGGCGTCGTGCTGGAGACGTTCCAGCGATACATGACGCCTTCATCCACGACGAAACCGTCGGCGCTGCCGTCAGTGAACGCGCCGGGCGCGGTGCCGTCCGCAAGCCGCGCGGAGCCGAGCGGGATGTCGATCCGCCCCATGGCGACGTCGGTCTGAAGGTTGTCGATGTCCGCTTGCGCGGTGTCGAGCTGCGCGGCTTCAGTCGCCGCGATCACAATCTGCCCGGCGACCGTCGGGCCGAATTCGACGTAACACGTCGATCCGATCGTCTCCGAGCAATAGCCCGCGCTGCCGCGCGTGCCGCTGTCGCTGTCGGTCGAGACCGTCTGATTATCTACCACGTAGACCACGTCGCCCGGCGCGGGCGCGGCGCCGACAAAGTCGAAGCCGAACACGCCGTACTGCACCTGGCACTTGACCGCGCCGGCGGCGCCGCCCTCGGGCGCGGTCGTGCGGTTGTCGCTGTCGGCGAGCGCCACGCCGATCGCGTTCTGCCCCGGCGTCACCACGTCGGCGCGGCCGTCAGCATCGACAGTCACGATCGTGCCGCCGATGATCAGCGTGTTGGCGGCTTGCTCGAGCGTGCCCTTCGTGGGCTTGAGCCCCGCGAATTCCGTCAGTCGAAACGTCGTCGTCGCGGCCATGGCTTATTTGCCTCCCATACGGGCGAGCCGCGCGACGATGAATCGCTCACGCGCGGCGGGGTCTTTGATCTGCTCGGCGCGCGCGCGATCCTCGTCGCTCAGCGCGGCGATGCCCGTCGCGCCTTGCGCGGGCGGGGTCGCGGCGAAAGCGCGCGGCGAATTGCGGAACGCTTCCACGCGCGCGCGAAGCGCGGGCATCGGCATCGTGCGCAGCACATCGACGGGCACGCGCTTGTCGGCGTCAGCCCACGCGGTCGCGGGCAGCTCAGCCCCGAGCTTGACGAGCTCGCCGACGAGCTGCACGCGCTCGTTGCGCTCATCGGCGTCGCGCGAGAGCTTGAGCGCGGCGACGTCGGCGCTCAGCGCCTTGACGGCCGCGACGACCTCGGCGGCGCTCTGGACCTTGAGCATGTTCGACAGCGCGCGGGCCATCGCCTCGGCCTCATCCTTCTTAGGATCAGGATCGGGCGGTTCGGCGGTGGCTTCGGTGCTTGCGCCCGAGCCGTCGCCCGAGCCGTCGCCCGCGCCGGCGTCGGCGGGCGCGCCCGCGGCCGATGCGATTACCGCCTTAAGGATCTCCGCACATTTTTCGGAGTCGCCCGCCGTCAGCGCGTCGAGCGCCTCGGCGATCAGTTTAGGATCCATACTCATCCCCAATCTACGCGCCGCGACAAGCGGCTGCGCGTCATGTGTCGCCGGCTGCGATACCAGCGCGAGATTGAATATTTCCGTCACGCGATACGATTCACGGTCGAAGAATGCGACCGGCGAAATATATCTCTGCGTCCCTTCGCGCAAACGGCGTTCGCCGTCCGGTGTCCAGCGCACCGCCACGGCCCACAGCTCGCCGTCGCGCACTTCCAGGGAACACCAGCCCCGGGCATCGGCGGCGTCATTGCGCGCCGCGCGTGCGGCCTGGCTGATGCTGTCATGCTGCAAATCGATCGCAATATCAACGCCGCGCTTTTGAAATGCGGCCATTACCGCTGCCGCGGCTTCGGCGTCGAATACGAGCGGGCCTTCCGTCGTTTCGTTGACGCCAGCGCGGAAAACTCGAAACTCAGTAGGCAAGGGGGCGTCGGCGCTAACGCTAAGCGCTACGCAGCCCCCAAACCTGCGCGACTGATGCGGCATGCTGATAGCCTAAAATTATCACGCGGGGCTCGGCTGATAGTCAACAAATATTAGCGGGCGCGCCCGTGCTACAATTGAACGCACATGATCAACGTATCAACAGAATTGATCACCGAGCTGCGAGCGGCGGTGAAAGCCAACGGACTACGCGCCACGGCGCGCACCGCAGGCGTGTCAGTCAACACGATCAGGCGGGCGCTCGACGGCGGTGCGCTGAGCGATCGCACCGTCGCAGCACTGCGCCGCGTACCGCCGCGCGTGCGCACCGCCAAGGACTTCGCCGTCGCAGCACGCGTGCAACCGCCGCGCACGCGCGGCACCGCGACGTCGTGGTCGCTTGAGTCTATCCGCGCCGCGATCGACCAACAGATGCGCGGGCAGTTCGCCTTGCCTGTGAGGCTCGCCGAAACGATGCGCCGCGATGATGCGATCTTCGTCGCGCGCTCCAATCGGCTCGCCCCGGTGCGCGCTGTCGCCACCTCGCTGCGCGCACACGACAGCGACCGCGGCCGCGCGATCGCCGCGCGCGCAAAAACGTCGGTGCAAGTGCCGCGCACCGTGCTTGCGAGCATCGCCAGCACGCTGATCGATCACGCGGTCGCGATCGGCTACGTAGAGCACGAGCCCGACGCCGACGGCACACGGATCGACATGCGGCTAACGTCGTGGCCGCTCGAGCACGTGCGCCACAACGAAACGACGGGGCTGCTCGAGACAGCAACCGCCGAGGGCGTGACGGTGCCGATCACGCACGGCGACGGGCGCTGGATCGTGTTCCGCCGCTTCTCTGCGGTGCCGTGGCGTGAAGAAGCTTGCCTGCTCCCCGCCGCATTCGTTTGGGCGTCGCACGCCGAGGGCGTCGCCGACTGGAGCGCGAGCAGCCGCGCACACGGGCTCGCGAAGATCGTAGGGCAAATGCCAGAGGGCAGCGCGATCAACGACGCCGAGGGCAACCTCACGCCCGCCGCGGCGTACTTTCTCGACCTACTGCGCGCGCTTGCCGAGGGCGAAGAAAGCGCCGGGCTTACGCCCGCCGGCGCGACGACTAGCTTTCTATCGAACGGCAGCACTGCATGGCAAGTCTTCGAAAGCAACATTGTTAGCCGAGAAAAAGCGGCCGCGCGGATCTACCTCGGCACCGACGCCACGCTCGGCAGCATAGGCGGCGCGCCCGGCGTGGATATCTCGCAGCTGTTCGGCGTGGCTACGACGAAAACGCAGGACGACTTTGACACGCTCGAAGCAGGGCTATCGTCGGGGCTCTACGAACCTTGGACGGCGATCAACTACGGCGACACACGCTACGCGCCCGCGCTGCGCTTCGAGATGCCGGACCCCGACGCTGATCGCAAACGCGGCGAGCGCTACAGCAACCGCATGCGCCTCACCGACACGATCAAGGCGATGCGCGAGCAGCGCCTCGAGGTAACGCAAGAAACAGTAGACGCGCTCGCGCGCGAGTACGGAGTGGAGCCCGCGCCGCGCCTTGCCGCGGCCGCGACGCAAGCGCCGCAATGATCGACGCGATCTCGCCACTGCACGCGCTAGCGTACGCCGCGCCCGACGCGCTCGAGCGCATGCCCGACGATATGCTTGCGCTGATCGCGTACGACTACGAGCTTACGCTTCGGCCCGAGCAGCGCATCCCGCCCGGAGACTGGCGATCGTTCGGCTTTATCGCGGGCCGAGGCTTCGGCAAGACGTTGGGGATCGCGCATGAGATAAACCGCCGCGTGGCGTGCGGCGAATGCCGCGCGCCGGCGCTGATGGGCCCGACGGTCGATCGCGTGCGCGACGTGCAGGTCGCTACGCTCGTCGCCACCGCCCCGCCATGGTGCGCGTGCGAGCCGTACGGCGACGGCGTGCGGTGGGATAACGGCGTCGTCGCCGAAGCGGCCACCGCTGAGATCGAGCGCCCGAGCTCGGGATCAAATTTCGATCTCGTGTGGATGACTGAGATCGTTCGATGGAACCCGAACACGCGGCGCGCAGCGTTCAACGACGCAACGACCGCGTGCCGCGTGGGACCGCGCCCGCAGTATTTGTGGGACACCACTAGCAGCGGCAAAAACGACGTGATCGCGCTACTGCTTGAGCAGCACGAGGCCGACCCCGCCGCGCATAAGATCGTGCGCGGCACGATGTTCGATAACCCGCTCTTGACGCGGGGCTACATCGTCGACGAATGCCGCAAATACGGCCGCGGCACGCGCGCATACGATGAAGAAATTCTGGGGCTCGTGTTCGCCGAAGCGGCGGGGGCGCTATGGCGCGACGAATGGATCACGACGTACCGCGCGCACGCGCGACCGATCGATCCGACGGTCGTCGTGCTCGGGCTCGACCCCGCACTAAGCGGCGACGCTACCGCCGACGAGGTAGGGATCGCGCGCGCCGCACGCACAGCCTCGGGCGACATATACGTTGAAGATTTGAGCGGCCGCATGTCGCCCGAAGAATACGCGGCGATCATAGTCCGCGAGTGCCAGCGCGACGCCTCAGGCGTGGTCGTCGAACGCAATCACGTAGGGCAGCACGCGCGCGACTTGATCAAGGTGCACGCCCGACTAGCGGGCATGCGCATCGAAGTGCTGCCCGACCCGAACCGCTCCTTCCCCGCGCGGACGCCGGGCACAATCTTCGTGCGCGAAGTCGTGTCGCACTCGTCAAAAGAAACGCGCGCCGCGCCTGTCGCCGCGCTGTATGCCGCCGGGCGCGTGCATCACGTAGGCACACTGGCGAGGCTCGAGCATGAGCAGACGACGTGGGAGCCTGGCACACGTCGCAGCCCTAACCGACTAGACGCCTGCGTATTCGCCGTCGGCGAGCTCGCCGACATCGCGCTAGCTACGCCGCGCGACCGCTCAGCGGAGATCGAGGCGACCGCGAAAGCGGCCGCGCGCTTGCGTGAGGCTATACGGCGTGGGGGGCGGCGCATTCGCGGCTAGCGCGCCCGACTGGGTGGTGGTAGAATAAAACCCAGTACGCCCGCCGGGCGCCCCTTGTGCCGCGGGGGCGCTAACACACGGCGGGCTTTTTTTCGTCCGCTTCATCTGCCCACGCCACGCGCACACGGCGCCCGCACTCAGCGCACCGCAGCGGCTCGGCGAGCAGAGCCCGCACGTGCTCGCGCATCTGCTTGAGCCGCGCGCCGAGCGCCGCCCGCGGTATCGTGATCACGTCGCCGCTCGACGCATGCAGCGTATCGTATTGCTTGAGGCGCGCGGCCCACCGCTCCAGTGCGCTCGCATACTGCTTCGCTGCGGTGGCGTTATGCGATGCCTCAGCGCGCGCATAGCTTTTCTGGATTTTCGCGATCATCGCGACTATCCATTCGCGCTGATGCGTCGACGGGTCGGGCAAATCGTCGTCGCCGCCGCCAGGCGCGCCCACCCCGGCGCGCAGCGCATCGATGGCTCGGCGCACCACGCGGGCGAGCTCGGGCCCGCCCGCGGCGTCGAGAGCCTCGGCGACGCGCTCGAGCTCGAGCGCCAGATCGTCGGGCTCGTCGGGCGGGGCGGGCGGTGGCTCACGCATAATCGCCGGCGGGGGCGCGGGCTCCCCGGCAAGCTTGTACCACCGCCGGGCGGTGGCCTCGGTCACGCCCGCATCGCGGGCGATCGTCGCGAAAGATTCGCCGGCGCGCCGGCGCTCACACGCACGGCGCACGATCTCAGGATTAGGCGGCGGTCGCATAATGATCCGTGCGATCATTATACCGCCGACGCCGTGACCGCGCCGAGCGGATCGCGGGAAATCGCTATGCAAAAAAGGCATAGCGCATTCCGCCCCTGAGATGTTTCACGACGCACGGTTGCACGAAAGCGCGGCAAAGCACAGCGCGTGCCAGCGCGCAAACGTGATTGCCTTGTGACGCAAACCGCGTAAAAACTGCGTCTAAAAA
>ERZ1026800.1662-NODE-1662-length-13591-cov-2.876188_pt1 | contig 13591 bp, 12 predicted proteins | sample MGYA00520873_ERZ1026800 | MGnify/ENA primary metagenome ERZ1026800 (study PRJEB33270, sample SAMEA104284475) | anaerobic digester metagenome | biome: Anaerobic digester microbiome; feature: mesophilic sludge digester; material: Anaerobic digester biomass...
AGTCATTGCTGGCATCGGCTTTTTAGGGGCTGGCGCTATCCTGCGGTTGGGTTTTAATGTCAAGGGGCTTACCACTGCTACTACTCTTTGGACCATGGCGATCGTGGGGATGGCTGTGGGTTATGGCTACTACTTGGTCGGCGTCGCAGCTACTCTGCTTATCCTTATCATCTTGGTTGTGGTTAATATTTTTGAACATCGCTATATCCGCACCAACATCGTTCGCAATATCACCATTGATGGACACGGTGGGACCGCTCAAATCCGTGCTATTCGCAAAGCTATCAATCAATTAGCAGAACGTACCATCAACTTTTCTGTCCAGCGCAATATTAAAGGAGATCGCATTCGTGTACGCGTGGTGGCGGAGCTAGACCGCGGGGAGAAGCTGGAGCACCTCGTGGAGGAGCTCTCTAACCTCGAAGGTGTCCGCACAGTTAAAATCGAATAGTACCGTATGGCTTCTCGTTTAGTTTGCCTGAGTGACTGGACATCAAAACCAGAATTCTTTTGATGTATACTCCAACTTACGATGCCAGGAATCCTCGCTTGTTTGAACACCCATGACATAAGTTTTTTGCGCAGCACTGCTGAACTCTGGGGCGTAAATGCTGGTGGTAAGGATCTACAAGACTATGCCCGCTCCCTGGCAGCAGCAATCACCTCAGAGCTTGAGTTTCAGGATATGCTGGCGAGCTTACCGCAAGATTGCCTTATCGCACTTGCCGACCTCAAGCAGCATGGCGGCAGTTTGGCTTGGTCGGTGTTTTCCCGGCGCTATGGGCAGATTCGCCAGATGGGTGCTGGTAAACGCAGCCGCGAGAAACCCCACATCTTCCCTATCTCCACCGCCGAGCGCCTGTGGTATCGTGCGCTTATCGGCAGGGACTTTATCCAGCAGGATGGTAAGCTTACTGAGGTCGCTTATGTGCCCGAGGAGTTCTTGCCATGGCTGCCAGAAGCCCCCAAAACGTTGGGCGCGGCTATACCGCTGGTAAAAGTCGCTCCCATGCAGCTTACCCGGCAGCTTGCCTGGCAAGACCGCATTTTAGATGATAGCTGCACACTGCTGGCGGCACTGCGGCGCTTTGGCGAGGCAGATGGTTTGGCTTCCGATGCCGAGGAGCAAGTTTACTGGCAGGTGCTAGAAGCGCTACTCTCCGCTCTTGACCTGATAGATGCAAAGACAGAGCTTCCAGCGCCGGCTGCCCGGCAATTTTTAGAGATGCCGCGCGGGAGAGCTCTCCCTTGGTTGGTAACAGCTTGGTCATATTCGTCCAAATTCAACGAGCTGCGCCTTGTCCCGCAGCTGCTCTGCGAAGGTCCGTGGGGCAATAACCCCATACCGCCAAGGCGCTATATTCTTTCGCAATTAGCAACTTTAGAAGATAGCCAGTGGTATTCGCTGCAGGGCTTGATCGACGCAGTTTATGCTGATAACCCGGACTTTCTGCGCCAGGGTGGCGATTATAATGCCTGGATCATCACGCGACGCAGTGATAAAGCCCTGCTGCATGGTTTGGAAAGCTGGATGGAGGTGGAAGCGCCTTATATCCGCTTCCTTATCAGCGGACCTCTCGCTTGGTTAGGTTTGATCGAGCTGTGCTGGGAGGAGGGGGTACAGGCGCCAGTTTACTTCCGCAAGTCCGCTTGGTTTGATGCACTCACCAGGGGTAATGCAGAGCTGGATCTGCCGGATGAAGATGCTCTTGTAGCGGTGAGTGCCGATGGCACGCTGACACTCACCAACCGTACCCCGCGCATCGCCCGTTACCAGTTATCCCGCTTTGGAGAATGGCTGGAAGTGAGCCCGAAGCGCTACCGTATCCGCCTCACGCCGGCATCACTGCAGGCAGCAGCCTTTCAAGGGCTCAAGGTGCGGCACTTGATCGCCCTCTTGCGCAAATATGCCGGAACCAATTTGCTGCCCAGCCTGGTGGCAGCCTTGCAGCGTTGGGAAGCGCATGGACGCGAAGCTGCGATTAAGCAAGCTTGGGTGCTGCAGCTCAGCGCGCCGGAGGTGCTGCAAGCCCTGCGGGAATCGCCTGCTGCCGGCAGCTTAGGCGAAGCGCTGAGCCCGGTAGCTGTCATTGTTAAGCCTGATGGCATCGAGAAAGTGCGCATGGCTTTGGCGCGCTTAGGTTACCTCAGCGATCTGGAAGGCTTGCCCAAATGAGCCGCAAACCGCGTGGATTTCTCGGCTGGCTTGTGCTCCTGCTCTTGCTATGGAATGCTGGCAGCGGCATCTTGCGTATGGTAGGCGCCTGGCAGCAGCGCGCACTGTTGCCGCAGATCGGGATGCCTGGATGGCTGCCGTGGTATCTACTGGCTGCAGGCGCACTTACGGCTCTGCTAAACCTGGGAGCATTTCTTAGCATTTATGCTCGCCGCAAGCAGGCGATCCTCCTGGCTTGGGTTGCACTGGTTGTAACCGTATCGGGCTACTGGCTGGAGCGTCTGCTGCTTTGGGCACCTGAGCAGCGCGGAGGCAATGTACTTTTCATGGCTGTTTTCCACGTACTCTGCTTAGCAGCCTTAGGCGGTTATACTTATCGGGAAAGCAAAAAGAGAGGTGAGGATGGATCAGGAGATTGAAGCCAAGTTTTACCTGCAAGACCTGGCAGCCTTTCGCCAGCGCTTGCTTTCAGCGGGGGCTATCCTTACCCAACCGCGCATAAAGGAGACCAACCTACGCTTCGATACCTCCCAAAGGGACTTGAGCAAGAAAGCCCAGGTGCTGCGCTTGCGGCAGGATGAAGCTGCTCATTTGACCTTTAAAGGACCTGGTGCGCTTGAAGGTGGGGTGCTCGTCCGCCAGGAAATTGAATTTGAAGTGAGCGACTTTGCAGCGGCGCGCCGCTTTTTGGAAGCTTTGGGCTACCGCGTGTATACCACCTATGAGAAGGTGCGGGAAAATTACACCCTCGCAGGCGTGCAGATATCGTTAGATGAGATGCCCTTTGGCACTTTTACCGAACTCGAAGGTCCAAACCCCGAGGCTATCCGGCAGCTAGCTGAGAGCTTGGGCTTAGCCTGGGAGCGGCGTATCGCCATGAGCTACCTGGACCTTTTTGCCCAGCTCAAAGCGCGCTTGGCTCTGCCTTTTGACGATCTCACCTTCGAGGCTTTCCGTGGATTAACCATCCGCCCGGAGGATCTGGGCGTCCAGCCGGCGGACGTTTAGTGCATGATAACTGGTGTACGGAAAAGATGAGGGCCACAGCTCCATTGAATGGTCATTTTTAGAGTTTCACCGGAGAAAATAAAGAGAAGGTAAAAATGATAAAAATATTTGGTAAAGTAACAGATTTTAGTGGTAATCCCATTGAAAATGCGGAAATTGATATCAACGACAAACACTTTGAAACTATTTATCAAACATTTTCTGGCGAGGACGGTAAATATAGTCTTTCTGTGAACGAAGGAACGTATATAGCCATGTTCGTTTGCAAAAATTACAAGAAAGAGAATCTTGAATATTGGGCGTGGAATATTCCCGCTTATAGTGATTTGGAGATTAATACCCGAATTGATGGTTTAGAGGTATATGCAATGAATGCATGGGTACCTCAAGGAGCTGTACCATCTTTCCAGATTTATTTTCGTCCAATGAGCCTCAAAAGAACTACTCCAATATTAAGCTTAAACAATTTGACGGACATTCATGACATTGTCAAAATTGCACCAGAATTGGTGAAGATGCAGAATGTTATCGATATTGCGCCCGAGCTTTCCGAAGATGGTATTATTTTGAAGATCGATGATGAACTTATGAATGTACTTGAGATCAATAAAGTTAGAGAATCTGCGGGTAAAGATCAATCTATCTTTGGATATCTCATTCAATCGAATTTGCCTGTGCACAAGACGGGTAAAAACTATCATAAGATCTGTCTGACGATAAGAGATGCCGAAACGAAGGAGCAGGGTGAGGCTTGTTTGTTTTGGAAAGAGCCACAATATGTATAGCAATAAAATTTCTTAAGGTATGCTTATCTTTGGGTTTGTACATTTAATTAGTTTTTTAGGCTTACTTTTGAAAACCTTCAGTAGGTAATCATCAGCTGGCAAAACCTGGGCGTCCAGCCGGCGGATAAGTATTAAAACTATGAGGTTAGAACCATGAAAAAGAAATATGACCAGGTGTACCAGCTTAAGATTACGTTGAAAGGGACGAAGCCTCCGATTTGGCGGCGCATCCAGGTGCCCGAGACGTATACTTTTTGGGATTTGCATGTCGCTATCCAAGATGCCATGGGTTGGGATGATTATCATCTGCACGAATTTATCTTTACATTGCCTATAACAAAGATAGAAGCCCACATCGGCATTCCGATGGAAGATGATTTGGATGAAATGATGTTACCAGGCTGGGAAATAAACATATCTGACTTCTTTTCTCTGGAAAACCCCAAAGGGGACTATTGTTATGATTTTGGCGATGGTTGGCAACACGACATCATTTTGGAAAAGATCCTACCTCGCGAAACGGGAGTGATTTACCCAAGGTGCGTTGATGGGAAACGCGCCTGCCCGCCGGAGGATTGTGGCGGGATTGGTGGATACGCAGAATTTTTGGAGGCTATCGGGGACCCCGCAAACGAGCGCCATGAGGATATGTTGGATTGGGTTGGCGGAAGCTTTGACCCGGAAGACTTCAATCCCAGTGAAGTTAAGTTCGACGATCCGGCTAAGCGCTTTAAGATTGCGTTTGGATAACATAAGTAATCTTCCTTTGAATTGTGTTTTTTTGAAAACCAGAGGCAGCCAGTGCACCGGCTGCCCTAGATTTCAAATATATTCCTCTCACAGGTGCCAGGTTGACGGTTCTGATCTGAACCTAGATGCTGATGATGGAAATCGAAGCGGCATGGCTTATGAACTTTTTGTGACTATGCTGGATAAGAAGATTTTCGAATACTGATAATTGGACCAATTTTTACGAAATTCAGCAATAATTCAACATTGCATGGTATAACAGGATAAGGGTTCTAACGACAAGTAAAATAGAAAGAGGGATGAAATGACGGCTTATACTCAAGAAAAGCAAAGCGTACTTGAAATATGTCAAATCCTGTTAAAACAGGGGTATTTGAAAACCACGGAGGGAAATGTTTCCGTGCGCGTTAATCGAGAGGATTCTTTTGCTATCACCCCCTCCAGCTACGATTATGCGATTATGGAAGTGGATGATATCTGTGTGCTTGATTTTGACTTGACCCAAAAGGAAGGGGAACGGAAACCTTCCATTGAGAGCGCCATGCATGCTGCAGTCTATCAGGTGCGCCCAGATGTGCACGTCATTATCCATACGCATCAGCCCTACGCAAGCGCCTTAGGCATTATCAATAAACCGATCCCGCACCTGTTCGATGAGCAGGTGCGTTTTTTAGGCCGCTCGGTTGAGATTATCCCTTATGCCCCTTCAGGCACAGGCTTCCTCAAAAAGAATGTGCTCAAGAAAGTCCGTAATGGGAATAACGCTTTCATTCTGCAAAATCATGGAGTTCTGGTTCTGGGTGGAAACGCGGAGCTTGCCATTCATAATATGGCTTTGCTTGAAAAATGTGCTCTCGACTATTTACTGGCGCTCATGACAGGGGAAAAAGTATCAAAAATCCCTTTGGTGGTGCGGGAGATCGCTTTCTCACAATTACGCGCGGATGAAAAGAAATTGGCAAATTTAACCAAAGAAGAATGAGTATGGAAGGAGATATTACTATGGATGAACAAAAATATGCTATATCGCAATACCCTGATGTTGAGAGTATCTACAAGCGTTTGGACGCGCTAATCAAACAACCTTTGCGACCGGTCAAACGGGAAAAAATGCAAGCAGTGCTCACCTATTTTAATGAGAAATGCGTACGCTCTAAACAGCTGACAGATGAAGCGAAGAAGATTATTCCAGGCGGGGTGCAGCATAATCTTGCTTTTAATTATCCGTTTCCCATTGCAATAGAAAAAGCTGAAGGTGCTTATTTGTGGGACGTGGACGGGAACCGCTATATTGATTTCCTACAAGCCGGTGGGCCAACTATGTTAGGCAGCAATTATGCCCCGCTACGCGAGAAGGTGTTCGAGTTCTTACGCTCATGTGGTCCTGTAACGGGATTATTCCACGAATATGAGCTCAAGTTAGCCCAGTTGATCCAAAGTTATATGCCCTCTATCGAAATGTTCCGCATGTTGGGCACGGGTACTGAAGGCGTGATGGCAGCCATCCGCGCGGCACGCGCATTCACGAAAAAGAAGTATGTGATTAAATCCGGCGGAGCATATCATGGGTGGAGTGACAGCATGGTCTATGGCTTGCACGTGCCGGGAACAGGACGTATGGAGGCAAAAGGTATTCCTCGCGGTGCTACGGCTTCCACACAAGAATTTTTTCCCAATTCGCTGGCATCTTTGCGCCGCCACTTGATTGCTAATCGTCTAAAAGGAGGCACAGCCGCTGTAATTTTGGAACCAGTTGGGCCAGAATCGGGCACGCGACCTGTACCTTTTGATTTCAATCAGAAGGTGCGGGAGCTTTGTGATGAATTTGGCGCCTTACTAATCTTCGATGAAGTGGTCACCGGATTTCGTTTAGGAATGGGGGGAGCACAAGGTTATTTTGGAGTGAAACCCGACCTGACTGTCTTCGGTAAATGCCTTACGGGTGGCTACCCAATGGCAGGCGGCGTGGGAGGACGAGCGGATGTGGTTAGCTGTTTTGCTGCTGGCATAGGTGGCACAGGTGAGAGAGCTTATATTGGTGGAACCCTTTCTGCGAACCCTCTTTCTTGCGTTGCGGGTTACTATGCGCTTAAAGAGATGGAACGCACCAATGCTCCCGTCCTTGCTGGCAGAGCTGGGGATCGTCTGACGGCTGGATTGCAGAAGATCATTGAGCGCCTTGGTTTACCTTTTGTTGCATACAATCAAGGGAGTATCGTGCACCTTGAAACCTCAGGCGTCATGCTACTTGATCTTCATAACCCCTTGCGTACCTTGAAAGAATTAAAACCGCGGGAAAAAATGATTGAAGAAATGGGCGCAGCTTATATGGCGAATGGGTTGATCACCTTGGCAGGCTCACGAATGTATACCTCACTGGCGGATACTGATGAGGTCATTGATGACGCCCTTGATCGTTTTGAAACCGTATTATCAATGGTCGAAGGTGTCGAGTAAATTAATGAGAACGTAAACCTCTCTGGACAAGGAGCAAAATGGTAGAAGAATACAAGGTATACAACTATCGTTGGGTAGTACTAGGGGTGTTTATGTTGCTCAATTTAACCATGCAAGTATTGTGGATCTCGTATGCGCCGATAACCGGTCCAGCGACCAACTATTACGGCGTTTCTGATCTGCAAATTGGGTTGCTTTCCATGGTCTTTATGATCGCTTTTATCCCGCTCTCATTGCCCGTCGCCTGGCTTATCGATAAATATGGCTACCGGAAGGCAGTCTCTGTAGGTGCCATCTTGATGGGCATATTCGGGGTATTGCGTGGTTTGGCAGGTACAAATTATTCCTTTGTTTTGCTAAGCACGATCGGCATTGCTATAGCTCAACCGTTTTTGCTGAACGCTTGGACTACTGTTCCTGCAAAATGGTTTAGGAAAGAAGAAAGGGCTACTATTGTTGGCTTGATTACCTTAGCTAACCTTGTTGGGACGGGCTTAGGGATGGTGATTACACCGATACTCTACGAGAATGGGACTCCCATCCCTACCATCCAATTAATCTATGGCAGCATCGCAGCTTTTTCTGCCCTAATCTTTATTATTTTTGCGCGTGAAAATCCACCCACACCTCCTTGCTCTCCAGAAGAACAAGTTCGCGCGTTTATGCTGGATGGATTGAAACATGCCATAAAAGTAAAGCCATTCCTTATGTTTCTCATAGTTTCCTTCATCGGGATGGGCATCTTCAATGGTGTCACTACTTGGATCGAGAGGATCATTCAGCCACGTGGCTTTACCCCCACAGAAGCCGGTACATTAGGCGCGCTCATGTTAGTAGGCGGGATAATTGGTGCAGTAGTACTTCCGGCTATTTCTGATAAGCAGCGAAAAAGGCAACGTTTTTTGTACCTAGGTATTGGTATGGCAATTCCGGGCTTGCTGGGGATCACCTTTGCCACTGACCTATGGCTACTTTGTCTCTCCGCTTTTTTCCTGGGTTTCTTCCTCGTGAGTGCCAACCCCATCGGTATGCAATATGCCACAGAAGTAACCTATCCTACGCCTGAAGGCACTTCGAATGGGCTTATTCAATTATGCGGCCAAGCTTCGGTGGTTTTTGTCTATGTGATGGAAGCCATGCGCACAAAAGATGGCTCCTTCACACCCTCTCTGCTCTTAGCAACAGTTTTACTTGTGGTATGTCTTTTCCTCGTTAAGCAAATGAAAGATATTCAATATATTCCAACAGAACAATAAAGGATTTCTTATGGAAGCAAGAAAAATCATCCTGTCTGTGGATATGGGGACTTCGAGTGTGAAAGTCGCCCTAATTACTGTGGATGGGCAAGTATTAGGATGGGAGAGCGAACCCTTAGAGCTGATCCTTACCCAGGATGGAGGAACAGAACAATCACCACAAGAGTGGTGGCAGGCATTTATTAATGCTTCAAAACGTCTTTTAAGCAAAAAATCAGATGTTGCCAAAGATGTATTTGCGGTTTGCTGTTCCACGCAAGGAGAGGGAACCATCGCGGTGGATAAACAAGGGCAGCCTTTATCCAACTGCATTCTTTGGATGGATATGCGCGGAGCGAAGAACTTGAAAAGGCAGCTTAAAGGAGTCATTAATATTGATGGAGTGGCTCTTTCAAAAGTGCTTTACTATATTCGCCTTACCGGTGGCATGCCATCGATGACCGGCAAAGATCCTTCTGGACACATGTTGTATATTCGTGATGAAATGCCACAAGTTTATGCCCAGACGTATCAATTCTTGAACGTGTTGGATTATATGAATCTACGTTTGACCGGACGATATGTAGCCACAGTCGATTCTATTCTCACTTCATGGGTTACCGATAACCGCGACCCAGCCAATATTCATTATGATGAACGTCTCATCAAAATTTTGGGGATTGACAGAGAAAAGCTGCCTGAGATAGTGGCTTGCACCGCCGTATTGGGCACATTATTGCCCGAAGTGGCTGAGGAACTGGGGTTAGAGAAAGACGTTAAAGTCGTTGCCGGTTCCATCGACAACACCGCTGCTGCTATTGGAGCAGGCACCGTGGAAGACTATAGCGTTCATTTGTATGTTGGCACTTCATCATGGATGGCAGCCCATGTGCCCTACAAAAAGACCGATATAACCTCTTCGCTCGCCTCGGTTCCCTGTGCTATTCCGGATCGTTACCTTTTAACTGCTCTGCAAGCCACTGCGGGCGGCAACCTTACCTTTTTACGCGATAAAATTCTTTACCACCAAGATGAATTGTTGCAAGAAGCGCAAGTGCCAGACATCTTTAAAGTGCTGGATCAGATTGCTGAACGCGTGCCGGCAGGGAGCAATGGTATCATCTATACGCCGTGGATATGGGGAGAAAGAGCACCTGTCGATGATCCCTATTTGCGCGCTGGGCTTTTCAATATGTCCCTTAATAACAACCGCGAAGATATTATTCGGGCATTCTTAGAAGGGGTGGCATTGAACACGCGCTGGATGCTAACTCCAGTAGAAAAGTTCCTTAAGCGTCCGGTGAAAGAAATTACAATGGTGGGTGGTGGAGCTCAATCGAGCATTTGGTGTCAGATATTCGCAGATGTGATGAACCTGGAGGTGAAGCAAGCAGCAGATCCGATTTATGCCAATGCCCGCGGGGCTGCTTGGATCGCCGCAGTAGGGTTAGGGGAGATCAATTTTGCCGATATTCCCCATCTGGTAAAAACTCAAAATACTTATTTTCCTTCACCTGCCAACCGAGAAATATATGATAAACATTTTTCCATCTTTTGCTCTATTTACAAGCAAATGAAAGGGATCTACCACGAATTGAACGGATGATCAGTATAAAGGTCTTTCTGCTCTCTCCAGATAATCGATCAAAGCCTTTGAGATAATGATTTTCGAGAATATTTTGCTTATTTCACCCAACCTAATAAATCGCGCATATAATCGGCATATATTTAATTAACCCGAAGTTGAGGAATACTATGAACCCTTGGCGAACTGTTTCTCGAAAAGTACTGCTGGAGCGTAAGCCGTGTTCTTGTAAGGTCGGGAGACCTGAGAAAACAAGGTCTTGGGTGCGTTAAAACATACTTGAGGTAGGCCATGGCAATCATTATTTCAAAAAACGGAAAAGATGCGAAGAAAATTGACAAGTCCATTATAAATAAAGAAGATTACTTGCAAAAATACATCTACGACAATCCGGAAACGATACCGTTGTACGAGATAAACGAAGACATTCGTATCTGTATTTTAGCGAGAGAAGTTCCAACCAAAAGTGGGGCAATTGATGGCTTGGGGATTGATCAAGATGGCAATTTATACATCATTGAAACTAAATTATATAAGAATCCAGATAAGCGGCTAGTCGTTGCGCAGGTTCTTGATTACGGTGCCTCACTTTGGAAGAATACGAATGATTTCGAAGGTTTCATGACCTTTTTTGAGAAAGAGAGCAATAAAAAATTTCAATTAAGCTTGAATCAGCGTTTAATGAACTTTTTTCAATTATCAGAGGAAGAAGTTTTTGATCTGCGTGAAAATATCAAAATAAATTTAGGGGATGGCAATTACAAATTTATCGTCCTCATGGATAGGCTCTCTGCTCAATTGAGAGACCTGATCGTATTTATTAATCAAAACAGCCAATTTGATATTTATGCTGTCGAACTGGAATATTATAAATATCAGGAGTATGAGATCATCATCCCTAAGCTCTATGGCGCGGAGGTTAAAAAGGATATTAATATTCAAAGACCGAGCAAGCGAAAGAAATGGAATGAGGCTTTGTTCTTCGATGAGGTTAACAACAAACTTGACCGCAAGTATGTTGAAGCCATTCAGAAGTTATACGATTTTTCGAAGCAGTATGCGCATGAAATTACGTGGGGTACCGGATCTGTGCAAGGTTCTTTTAACCCAAAGGTTAGAAAGATCAGTCAACGCTCTCTATTTTCTGTTTTCACAGATGGAACTTTACAAATAAATTTCGAATGGTTGAATGATAATGATGAAACGAAACGAATCAGAACATTATTGGGAGAAGAGTTGATGAAAATAAAAGATTTGGCAATCCCGCTAAATTATCCTAAACGCTATGTCGGTATTCCTATTGAAAACTGGTACCAACATGTTGACGAGATAACAAGCATCCTTATGGATATCGTAAAATAGAGTCGTATTTCATTCCTTTCACATTAATTGAGGAGTAAAGATGTTCGTTGGCGTAGATGGCTGTAAGAAAGGCTGGGTAAAAGTCGGGCTTACAGAGGGTGATAAATGGGAGGTGGAAATATTCCCAGATATTAATAGCCTGTGGAATGAGTCAAAGCAAGCCTCACTAATATTAATTGACATTCCTATCGGTCTACGGGAAAGCGGTTTTGACGAACGGCGATGCGATAAAAAAGCCAGAGAAATGCTTGGTCCAAAGCGAGGCTCAAGTGTTTTCCCTGCGCCTTGCAGGAGAGCCCTGGATGCGAGCAACTACGAACAAGCCTGCCAGATTAATAAGCAAATGACTGGACGGAAACTCTCTTTGCAAACCTGGAATATCGTACCTAAAATCCGCGAAGTAGATAACTTACTTCAGAATGATGAATTAGCCAGATCACATATTAGGGAAACTCATCCGGAAGTATGTTTTTGGGCTTTAGCTGGTGGTACTCCAATGGTGCATTCAAAAAAGAAGAAGGTAGGTATCTCTGAACGTTTAGAGATTCTCAAATCAGAGTATCCACAAACGGAAGAAGTTCTCAACTATGCCCTAAATCGTTGGAGCCGCCAAGACTTAGCCCCCGATGATATCCTCGATGCGATAATCGCAGCAGTCACAGCAAAAAAAGGAAGAAATAATCTGAATTCCATACCAAAAGAACCCGATGTCGATTCGTATGGCCTGCCTATGGAGATAGTTTATTTTTATGATAAAAGTAAGGGTAGAGTATCGTAATTTTGCACAAATTGAATTCAGGAGTTAAAAAGTACTATGAACCCTTGGCGAACTATATCTCGAAAAATATTGCTGGAGCGCAAGCCTCAGTTGACCGTGGAAGAGCGGCATGTCATCCTGCCGGATGGCAGTGAAATTACAGACTGGACCTGGCTGGATGCCCCGGAAGCCGTGATGGTCGTAGCCGTGGATGACATGGGGCGTTTTGTCTTGCTGGAGCGCAGCGGTTATGCCGTCAGAGGTCCGATCTTTGCCCCGCCTGGCGGTGCCTTAGAGCCGGCTGAGGAGCCCTTGCGCGCGGCTCAGCGCATCCTGCTGCAGGAGGCTGGCTATACTTCGCCGGATTGGATCTTTTTGGGCGATTTTATCAACGATGTGGACCGCGGCTTTGGACGGCGCTATTACTTTTTGGCACGTCAAGCCAAACCCGCCACGAGCGAAGCCCTTCCAGCCGTGCACTTGCAAACCCGCCAGCAGGTGGAGGATGCTGTGGCCGACGGCCAGATTCGCGAGCTGAGCTGGCAGGCAGCCATCTCGATGGCGCTGCTGCGGCTGTTTTATCTCTGAGGCACTCATCTAGGGGTCAGGTCTTTACCTTGCCAGCGCAGGGCGAGTGCGTTCGCTTGCACGCCAATCAGGCGCGGCAGCACACGCGCGAATTTGGCTGGGTCGCCCGTTGTGTAGTAGCGCGTTAAACCTGCCTCCGGCTGGGGGTTGAGCAAGCCGCGCTCCTCAAGCACGCGTTGCGTCTGGCGCGCCACGGCTGGCGCCGGATCAATCACGCGGGCTTGACCAGCTGTAATCTGCTCGATCAACGGGATGACGAAGGGAAAATGCGTGCAGCCCATCACGAAGGTATCCACCCCCCTCGTCATGAGCGGCAGCAAAGCTGCCTCTAAAATCTGGCGGGTTTTGGGCGTTTCCAGCCAGCCTTTTTCAATCTGGCTGACCAAGCCGGGGCAGGTCTCCTGGTAAATCTCCACGCCGTTGGCAAATCGCTCCACCACGGAGGCATACAGCTCCCCCTGAAAGGTAGACGGCGTAGCCAGCACGCCGACCTTGCCGCTGTGGGTCTGCTCGGCGGCGGGCTTGACAGCCGGCTCCATGCCCACGAACGGAATCTCAGGGTATTCCTGGCGCAGCGTTTTCAGCGCTGCAGCCGAGGCGGTGTTACAGGCGATGACGATCAGCTTGGCACCTTGCGACAGCATAAAACGCGTAACGCCGCGTGCCAGTTCCCGCAGCTCCTCAAGCGAGCGCTCGCCGTAGGGCACGTTGGCTTGGTCGCCCAGGTAGAGCAGGTCTTCGTGCGGCAGCGCGGTACGGATGGCACGCAGCACCGAGAGCCCCCCAACGCCGGAGTCGTAGACGCCGATGGGCTGGTGAGGATTGGATGCGGTTTGCATGCGGGTTATTGTAGCATGGGCTTGCGCCAATCTTGATGAGCTATAACGA
>ERZ1026800.1663-NODE-1663-length-13567-cov-3.540402_pt1 | contig 13567 bp, 10 predicted proteins | sample MGYA00520873_ERZ1026800 | MGnify/ENA primary metagenome ERZ1026800 (study PRJEB33270, sample SAMEA104284475) | anaerobic digester metagenome | biome: Anaerobic digester microbiome; feature: mesophilic sludge digester; material: Anaerobic digester biomass...
GTGTGGATAAAGTTTTGAACATAGCCAAAACAATCACTACCCTGAAAATTAAACTACCAAAGAGCGGTGAAACAATGACCAAGACAATGTTGATAACTAAAAAACACAAATTAATCGCACCTCTTTTTGATGAAAAGTTTTGGAAAAATTTTTAGGGTGACGCATTGTCGAAGTCAGGAAAAAAGCATACCCTCCTCCATCGGTGATACTGCCCTGAAGTCCATATACATCGTAATCGCCCCATTTTTCAGCAATTACACCCCATCCATATCTTCCATCGGTAGATTGGCAGCCATCGAAAATATGATTGAGAATTTTTTCGACATCGAAATTTTGACCTTGTTCTGCATTGAGACGAGCGGCCGTGTAAGCTCCAAATGGAAGAAGGATTTCGTAAAACCTGCTTTCTTTCTGATTATCGAGAGCTTTGCATGCACTTATGGCACCTTGAAGATATTTCGTATCTCCGAATTTCTTGTAAGCCGAATAGAGTACCCATGCATGGCCACCGGCTGCATCCTGCTGAAATGGGATATTGTTACGCATGGGTTTCATCCTTCCATAATCAAAGTAGGAATAATCGTAACATCCGTTCAAAATGCTATCGGCCTGATAAAATTTATTGGCCACACTTCTCATTATCTCGTCGTTTCTCTGAACATGAGGGAAAAGTGCAGCAACGCTATAATACAAGACATTTGGGTAAACATCGTACCACCAATCCCTGCCATAGCCTCCACCTAGATGAGCCACGTCGGGATGGGTGTTGTTCATCACTATGTTCCATCCGTTATCGCGATTGAAGTAATTTTGCGCCAATTCAACGTAATTATAGCCATTCTGATGGGTTTTGTCGATTCCAATAAGGCCGGCACTCAATAAGGCTGGAAGTGTAACAAGTGCTTCGTGAAACTCACCTCCATTTTTCGATGAGCCCTGACGAGCATCTCCTATAGCCGTATATATTCCGTAAGTATTCTGAGGAAAATTCCGATGGTTCGTATCCCACCAGATATAAGGAGCAAACGGAGTGGTAGCCTCGAAATCGAAGACAAGACTATCGAATTGTCTGGCTTTTTCTCCCCAATCGATAATGGAAAGAGGTTGTGGCAAATCGGGCATCTGTTCAATTCTTACAATGCTTTTTTGGAGCAAAGGTGCAGGCTTCTGCTGTGTACAAGCAATGGTCAGAACTATGAGCAACAGAGCGATACAGGAATTTCCAAAATAAATCGTTTTTAATTTCTTCATAGGGGTTGATAAGATTTTTTCATGATTGTTTTAGCCAGAGGAATAGACAACATTTGAATGGCAGCTACAATAATGAGTGACCATCTTAAGGCAAATACTTCCGAAACCATGAGAGCCAGCAGGATGAATATCCCCAAACCTATGACTCTGCCAATGTACAGCCCAAATTCATGATTCAGAATGTAAGCATAAGGATTACGGTTTTCTTTAACCGAAACCACATCGATTACTTTCATCATCGTGGGATAATAAGCCAGATCGTGAAGAGGCTGAAAAACAACCTTACAAAGTATAAACACGATTACACCAGTGGCTGATAGCAGAATTCCATTGACGATGGTTCCCAGCAAGAAAACGCTTAATCCCACCGAAAAAACCGCCAGACGATGTTTGGGTTGAGTAAACCGTCCTAAAAGATACACAATCAACGCAGTGAGCCCTCCGCTAATCCCCTGAATCAATCCCAACGACCCTTCTTTCCCAACATAACGCATGATGAGCATGGCTGGTGCAGTAACTAAAAAACCTTGCACCAATCCCTTCAATGCTGCCAGCACAATTTGTAAATTCCACAAATTATGAAATTTCAAATAGAAGAATTCTTTCTGGGCTGGATTTGTATAATGGCCCCTCGCCAAGGATATACAAGCCAAAATAGTTATTGCAAAAACAATTAAGGTAACGATTTGATATCCGGTTTGAATGCTAAAGGTTATGCTTCCTATCCTCATTCCATCGATACCGGCCAATATAGCGCCAATAATCAAGGGAACGATAATGTTCGAGAGGGTAAAGAAAAATGACTCCAATCCAAAGAAATAATTCCGGTTGGTATCCATGGTAGAGTTCAATGTCATCAGATAGCGATTAGTCCAGAAGAAACCCGAAGCTGCTCCAATGAGGAGACCTGCCAGAAAAAGCTGGGCCACACTCAGATGTTCGATTTGCATCATGCTAGCCATCACGAGCCCGCTCAGCAGAATACCGAATGAATAGAGATGAGCAATCTTAAAATGTTTCAGCAAAAAACCATTCGTGATGGAGGTGAGAATGATACCTGTGTACATAGCTAATTGAAACAGGGCTACATAAATGGTTTCGTTGTAAAAACGCATAATGTAGGCTGCCAGAAAAATTTCGACTACGGGAAGCACGAGGGAATATAACATGTTGGTTATCAACAAAACCCTCATGTTGTATGGCATCGAAAGAAAATGCTCGTATTCTATTTTGATCTTCTTCAGCATATTTTCGAATATGATTACTTCAGCGTATTCATTATTTCAGAGATAGACAAAGTAGCGCCACAAATCACTTCATCACTGGCACCATAATACATCTTGATGGTATCACCTTCCACCAGATGGCCGTTGGTAAAAATTACATGACCAAAGAAACCCTTCAGTTCGTACTCCATTTCAGGCTGCATGATGGGTTCTTGACTTCTGGCCAGAACTTTCCATGGATATTTTTTATCGAGAAGAATTACTCCGAGACAGTATTCATTTTTTTCATTTGCACCATGATAGATTTCGAGCCAACCTTCAGGAGTGAGTATGGGCGAAGCGCCTGCTCCAATACGAGCCGAATCCCACATTCTTTCACGGGTTGTTGCTATACATCGATGTTTTCCCCAATGAATCAAATCGGGAGACTCGGCAATCCAAAGATAATTTCCTCCTAACTCAGGACTACTGGGGCGATGAAAAGCATAATATATTCCGTCGATTTTTTGTTCGAAAATCGCACTGTCCTTGTTATGAGGTGGAAAAATCATCCCTTCACGCTGATAATCCTTCCAGTTTTGAGTAATTATCAAACCCACACCTACACCATATCGCGAAACCTCGGTAAAAGTCAACGCATAGAAATCATCGAAAGTAGCTACCCGGCAATCTTCTATTCCAAACGATTCTAAAGGCCCTTGTCCCATGATGGAAGAATAACCTTCAGGTTCCATAAAATGTATCCCATCCTCCGAACAAACCAGTCGTAAATGCGACAGCGTTGTAAGATAATCGCTGCCTTTGTACCGTATTACCCTTGAATCATGGGCATCCAGATCGGTATCATCTTTTTGGAACGAAAGAATCTCGATTTTACCTTTATCGTTATAGACAGGAAAAGAAATCTTACCTTCTTCCTGTTTTGGACGTTCCGCAACCCTTAGTACCAACCATATCTTATCTTCATATCTAAATACGCCGGGATTCAATAAACAGGCAACCTCCATGTCCGGCATAGATGGCTCGATATCTGAAGGACAAAGAAGTGGATTATTTTTAAATCGTTTCACCATGGCTTGATTTGTTTTGCTCAAAATTACTGATACTTTGTGCCAGAGCGTGTCCGCTCAGTAACATATTTTGTCCGTTATGTTATGAATTTTATTAGGAAGGTGGCAAGATTTCCAGGGTATGTGTTGCTTGGGGATACAGAGATTGTGGGATGAAAGGACTCCTATTAACAAGCAACTAATTCATTTTTAGCTTATTGACTTTTAACTTTCGGCTCTCTATACCCCATCTACCATCCTCTGTCCTGTCTATTCTTAAATTAGGTTGGCCATTTTACAAATTCTGGTGTAGAATCGAGTGCCACTGCCCTAACTTTCCTCACAAAATTCACGATAGCATTCCAAAATGGCCAGATACAGCTCGTAATCGGAAGATTGCAGAACAAATTCATCGGATAGATGGCAAAACTGCATGAATCTTTCTATGGTTTCTTGCTGGGTAATACCCGTGAGTTTTTTTATCAAATCATAGTTATATCGCTGGCTAACGGCTCTATTACGCTTGTCGTTTTCCAGTAAACGGGCTAACTTCCTCCTGCTTTTGCCTTCATGGCTAAAAATATTGTACAATGCAGTAATCGGACCATTCATTGTAATTCCAAAACCACTTTGGGGAATATTATATCCCAAGGGTATTTCCTTATTAAGTTGCAAATCAGCAGGTTGCTCCTCTTCATCGCCTTTCAGGTTCTCAAAGGCATATTTGAATTCTTCCCATGTTTTTGGAAACGTAGTAATAACCACTTCTTTCAGTTCATATATCTTGTCCAACAGAACGATTTCAAGCCTATGATCGTAAAGTAAAGAAGATTCATTCAAGGAATAAACTCGGGTTGCATATCCTACATGACTGATAATGAGTGTGTCACCATATTTTAACGGCATCATGAAACGCCCTGCCGAATCGCTTACCGTTCCAGTTAAGTTGCGTAATAAAATAACATGCGCATAAGAAACAGGTTGATGATTGAGGTTGACAATATGTCCCTCGATGAAAATTTCTTGGGCTTTTACAGAGATACTCCATAAAGCCACTAAAAATAAAAAAAGCAGCACCTTTTTCATGATGCTGCGAAATTATAACTTAATGAGGTACTTACATATATTAAAAGGTTAAAAAGTGTTAATTTTCAAAAAATTCGTCATTATTTATTTATTCAAAGAGTTATTTCGAGTCCGGCAATGAAATGAATCCCTGCCTGAGGAAAATAGCCATCCATTTTTCTGCGCTGATTTTCATAAATATAGCTATAAACCCATGCATTGCTTTCATACTTATGGTCAAAAATATTGTTTATTACAAAGAAAAGATTCAGGTCACGTATATAAGGTATTGAAAGTGAATAATCTATCCGCAAATCGCTTACAAAATAAGGATGGAGTTTCCTTTCGTTGCTCGAGCTGTTATCGATATATTGTTTACCCACATATTTCGACTGCAACATGAACGTTAGGCTTTGAAGAGGCATGTACTGAATACTTAAGCCTGCAATCACTGGAGGTGAAAATGAAATATCGGTTTCCTTGTAATAAATGCTCTGTTGGTCACCTGTATCCCAATTATCGACATATTCCGTCAGATTTTTAATCTTGTTGCGGCTAAGGGTTAAGTTGGCTATCAAATGCAAAGAAGGAGCAAGCTGAGCATTCCCCTGAAGCTCTATTCCTGCTCTGTAACTATCTGGAACATTCATCATTATCGGGTCTCCCACATTATTGATTTTGCCTGTCAATACCAATTGGTTTTTGTATTGCATCCAATAAAAATTTGTTCCAAATTGAAGATGAGTGTCCGACCATTCATAGCCTAATTCGAGGTCATACAGACGTTCGGGTTGAGGTGTATAACCTTCGTCGGCATCCCTGTAATTATCACGCGAAGGTTCACGATTTGCTACTGCCAGTGAAAGATAAAGCCGTTGTCTTTCATTGAAGCTTATATTCATTCCAGCCTTGGGATTGAAAAAATTGAATAAATGACTTTGATCGAGCCTTCGCTGATCATCGTGTATACCTTCTATCTTGTAATCAACACGTCTATATTGCATATCGGCAAACCACGAAAGATATTTCGTCATTTCCCATGATGCTTTGCCGTAGATATTGAAATCCTTTTTTATTCCCTCATTGCGGTAATAATCGTTTTCGGGGAAGCTAGCCGAAGCATACCTCGCCCAAATGATTCTTCCAAAGTGCTGACCTTTGTAATAATTATAGGCTCCACCCAAAGTGAATCTCCATCGAGGATTTTTTTCATAAATGAAAGAAAAAGTAGTTCCTGCAAAGTCGTTATCGAGATGTTTCCTATTGATTAAATCGGTTTTACGGATAGTATCGTTTCCTATAATGAGGTCGGGCAGGGCATATTTACTATATTTAGCATCTTCTCTGAAGGATTCGTAATATCCAAAACCGTGTGTATAATGGGCTGCTAAATTGAGGGTAATATTACTGGAAGGGGAGAGGCTGTATAAGAGCTGATAATGGTCTTGCTGATAGTCGTCGATTTGGTTTTTATAATAAAGCGTATCACCATACTCATTAGTATAGAGGCCGGCTGGATTAAAAGTACGCCATTTGTCGAGTAATTCTGAAGGAACACCTTCCCAGGCTTGGTAAGTAATCTCTTTTCCACCCATGATATTGATGCGTAACAGACTTTTCTTGCCATAGTAGCCTCCTGATAGAAAGAAAGACTTCAGGTTAGCGCTGGCTCTATCAATATAGCCATCGGAGGTTATTCGGCTAAGGCGTCCATCAAGCGCAAAGCCACTGGAAGATTTTCCTGTGCTAAAACTTATATAATTTCGTAAGGTATTGAAACTGCCCCCTGAAGCATGTATAATGGTTTGAGGTTCATCGGATATCTTGGTGCTCAATAAATTGATGCTTGCGCCAAAGGCTCCTGCTCCGTTCACCGACGTGCCTACTCCTCTTTGTATTTGTATATTATCGGTCGAAGAAGCAAAATCAGGTAAATCAACCCAGTAAACTTGCTGAGATTCTGGATCGTTCAGTGGAATTCCATTTACCATTACATTTATGCGAGTCATATCTGTGCCCCGAATTCTTAAACTGGTATATCCAATCCCTGTACCTGCATCGGAACTTGCTACCACTGAAGGGCTCATTTGCAACACATAAGGTAAATCTCGTCCAGTGTTCAATTTCCTTATCTCCTTCCGATGGAGTTCGCTAAAAGTAGTGGGAACCGAAATATCTACCCTTGTGGCCTTCACCATTACCTCTTCCTGCATGTGAGCTACAGTCTGTAATTCTATCTTTAAATAGAGATTCCTGTCTATTTTAATGGTATCAATATAAGACTTATATCCCACATAACTGATTTTTAAAGGATAATTTCCCCAAGGAAGTTTTTTAATGGAAAAATATCCGGCATCGTTGGTTACGGCTCCATAAGGAGAATTCAATATAACAACATTGGCGCCCGCGAGCCTTTGCCCACTCGTGGCATCAATAACCGTCCCACTCAATATATACTGAGTCATGGCCACATAGGGGACAAGCACCATGAAAATGAAAATTGAAGTTTTTTTGAACATAAAATAATGGTTTTAATTGGTTAACAATGTATTAAAACCATATAGGGGAAAAGGTCATGAATGAATTATATTTCCCTACGCCGGTATGATCCGGATCAGGTTCAAAGGGTATGATCTCAGCCCCGTTATAGCGGGACACCCCTATAAGGTATCTACGGCAAAATTAGAATATTTTATCTAATAAACGATTTGATAAAATAATTTGCTATTTTTGATGAAAAATGATTTGATAAAAGATGACTATCGCGATTATCAATGGACCAAATCTAAACCTTTTAGGAAAACGACAACCTCATATCTATGGTTCTGAACGATTCGAAGACTATCTCCGTCAGCTCGAAACAACTTATCCTTATATCAATTTCATCTATCGACAACATAATATGGAGGGTGAAATCATCAATACCTTACATGAATTTGGATTTTCCACCGATGGGATTATACTAAACCCTGGCGGTTTTACACATACTTCGGTAGCAATAGCAGATGCTATACGTTCTATTTACTGCCCTGTGGTAGAAGTGCACATCAGCATGCTCTTTGGCCGTGAACCTTACCGACAAAAATCGCTTACTGCTTCGGCCTGCAAAGGTTTTATTTGTGGCTTTGGATTAGAAAGCTATCGGTTAGCTGTAGAAAGCTTTCTCCAAAAATAAAAATAAACATCTCTCTAATAGAGAATTACCACAGCACTTTTTGTTTTTCTGAAAATGGTTAGAATGAGCCAAATCATTATTATTGACAAGAGCTATTTTAAATGAATAAATTTTATAGTCAATGTTTCTTGATTCAAAAGAAGTAAGAAATATTTGGAAAAACGCACAAAAAGTAGAAAAAGCTTGTATATTTGTGTTATGAATTCCTTATTTTGATTCTTAGAAAAAGCATCTATGCCCATGGGGCAAATCTCTGATTTGTTTACACGGGCTTTCTTTCAGAGAGAAGCAATTAAGGAATGCTACTATTTCAAATAGAAACACAGGTTTTAATAAAGTTTAACTGAATTGGAAACTCTTCTCATGTATAGCGTAAAAGTTAATAGCTATCCTTTCATCAAATGGTTTAATTCTTTTGATGATAAGGTTGCCAGATTATTATTATGGCTACTGCATCCAATATAACAAAACCCGAACGGTGTTGTGCGTCAGCTAATGAGATACAGAAAGATACTTTCTTATCGCTATACAAATAAACATAATACATTAATTTAATTAACTTATTAAAATTTAAATTTATAACAAAATGAACAAAATAAAATTTTTATTAGTAGCAGTTTGTTGCATCACAGCTACTTTAGCTTTTAAGGATGCTTCAGCACAGATAACGGTAGGTCCAGTTAATTTTAATTATTACATATCTGATCCTGAGGCCCCTCCAACTACAGAATATTCTGTTTATGCAGTCCTTGAGACAAGTGAGGGAAATCTCTATCCTATCCCTATAGGAGAAGTTACCGGCCAAGGGCTAAAATATTTACCACAAGTCATTAATTTTCCCGGGGTTGTTCCGCCCAATCCTATGCCAAGGTATCCTTATCGAATAATTGTTATGGTGTACAGAGGCAGCATTGTTCGTACAGGAGTTTCCGACTGGGCCAACGAAGAAGGCTTATACCCCTGTACGCCTAATCCTATCAAAGTCCAGCAGTTTTGATTAAATTTGCATTTCCCCGGCCTGTTCCGGGGAAATGCTTTATCTTAATTGAAAAATGGAGCCTCACTATAAAAAATCCTTACTTTTAGTCTTAGCCGTTCTATTGTTCCGATTAAACCTATTTTCCCAAAAAGAACTCGACATTTGGTATTTTGGAAACAAAGCCGGCATTAGTTTCGTTAATGGAGGACCCATCGCATTATTGAATAATAATGAATTTATTCCTGGATATTCATCTACTATATCTGATTCCTCAGGAAATTTACTTTTTTATGGTCAAATTCGTTTACTAAACCGCAATCACACCTTAATGCCTAATGGTGATTTGGGAACTACGGGGGAGCATGGTATGATTGGTATTCAGACGAAAATCCCAGATACGATTTATTATATTTTTCATGTGGATGGTTTTGGATTTCCCAATCCATCAGTTCACGAAGGCTTGACCTATTCCATATTGAACATGAATCTCGACAATGGACTGGGCGATATTGAACCCAGCAAAAAAAGTATTCCTTTATGTGGTGCATCACAGGCTTTTGGATGTATTACGGCTACTCGCCACAGCAACAATCATGATGCCTGGATAATTTCGAGAATACATGATCCTGATTCGAATTTTTATGTATCCTATCTTTTGAATGATAATGGTGTTGTCGATCAGCCTGTATTTAGCAATAGCGGGGTATTTCTGGATTATTCTATATCTACAATGATACAGGCCTTGAAAATATCCCAGGATGGGAAGCATCTGGTATGCTGCTATTCCGACAGGTTTGAGGTGTGCAGTTTCAATACTGCCACGGGTGAAATTCAGCCCAAGTTTACCATTATTCCCAGTTATATTCCGGTTGGTCCATGCTTTCCTGATGATTTGGCCTTTTCGGTTGATGGCAAGTTTGTGTATGTTGCATGTCATTATTACTGTACTGCCATTTCAGGTTGTGCTGCTGTATTTCAGTACAACATGGAGAGGGGAGATTCTCTGTCATTTAAAGATTCTGAAAAATTTATAGCCATTGGGTCATTAATGGGCATACATCTTGGTCCAGATAATAAGATATATGCTACACAGACGTTTACAGATTCTCTTAGTGTTATTCATCATCCCTCTTTACCTGGTTCAGCCTGTCAGTGGCAAAAAAATTATCTCAGCCTGCAGGGAAGACAATCAGGTATAGGGCTTTCACAAGGTCTTCAACGTTACTTTGCCTATATTAATCACTCTGGGCAATGTCAAGGAATGCCGGTAAGCTTTTCACCCAACACCTATCCAGCACCCGATTCGCTTTGGTGGAACTTTGGCGATCCCGCCAGTGGCTCTGCCAATACTTCTATAGATAGCACTCCTCAACATATTTACGCCAACCCTGGTTCCTACACCATACAAATGATAGTAAAACATATTGACAATCGCTACGACACGGCCATATTTCATCTTTTCATTGAGCCTCAGCCCATCCCCAACCTTGGGCCGGATATTACAGTATGTGAAAACCAGGCAGTAATTCTGGATGCAGGCTACAACCCCGAATGGACATATTTATGGAATACAGGAGCTACATCGAGCAGCATAACTGTCGACACCAGTGGAACATACAGTGTTACCGTAAGTTCTCAAAGCGGCTGTTCGGGCAGCGATAGCATCAATGTATTTATTGGTCAAGGCACAAAACCTCCACCCCGTCTCATCAAACACGATTGATTATAAACCAATAGAAAAAATTTTGTAGGCTATTCAAGCAAAAACGAATCGAATTTTTTTAAACTCTATCGACATCAAATTAAATTTATTTATGAATATTATATTAAATAACAAAACAAAATTTATAAGATGTGAAATTTTTCTATTTATACATTATTTATGAATACGAAACGAATCGATAAAATATGTTTTCGGGATATGTTAGTTTTGTTTTAAAAGAAGATGTTCATAGAGAAACTCAGTCATCAATGAATAGAGATGGTATGTAGTATTTTTTCCAGTATAAATTCCGTGATTGCTGTCGGGATAATACATTGTTTGAAAATGTTTATTGGCATTAACCAGTGCCGAAACCATTTCAACCGAATTTTGAAAATGGACGTTATCGTCGGCCGTGCCATGTATCAGCAGATAGTTCCCTTTAAGTTTGTCGGTATAATGGATAGGAGAATTGTCGTCGTAGCCTTGAGAGTTGGACTGAGGTAATCCCATATAGCGCTCAGTATAGATGTTGTCGTAATATCTCCAGTTGGTAACTGGAGCTACAGCTATACCTGTAGTAAAATAATCGGAGCCTTTGGTCATACACAGCGACGACATAAATCCTCCATAGCTCCAGCCAAATATAGCAATACGTGTAGAATCGGCTATTCCCGAACGAATAAGGTATTTGGCGAGCTCTATCTGGTCGTCGGTTTCATATTTCCCCAACTGGCTATAAGTCATTTTTCTGAATTCTTCTCCTCTGAAACCAGTTCCGCGATTATCTACTGAAACTACGACTATCCCATGTAAAGCCATCATTTGATACCACAATCTTCCGCCTTCCCAATAATTGGTTACGGTTTGCGATCCAGGTCCTCCGTACAGATAAACCAATACTGGATAAGGCTGTTGAGTATTGAAATGGGGGGGCTTTATCATCCATCCATCCAAAGTAACTCCATAAGAAGTCGTAAAAGAAAAAAACTCCACAGGTTGAAGCTGATATTCTTTTGCTTTTTCGGTAAATCCCGCATTATTTTCGAGGATTCGGAGTTCTTTGCCTCTGGCATCGCAAATCGACATGATATGTGGTGTATTGGCATCCGACCATCTTTTAAGAAAATATGTGTAATTTGGATTAAAGCTGGCCGTGTTATTTCCTGGCTGGCCAGCAATGATTTTAAGATGCCCCTTAGTGTCAACTGTGCAGATTTCACGATTTAGCGGGCTGCTATAGGCTGCAGAAAAATAAACAAGCTTGCGGATAGCATCATAACCAATGATATGATCTACTTCCCATTCTCCTATCGTAAGTTGTTTATTTAATCTTCCATCGGTTGAATGAAGATAAATATGGTTGTAACCATTTCCCTGACTCGTGATGAAAAATTGATTCCCATCAGGAGTAAACATGAGGTCGTCGGTTATTTCTATATAGTATTTGTTCTCTTCACTATAGATGATATTTCCTAATGCGCTAGAAGGATTATAAAGAAGAATCTCGAGATGATTCTGCAAGCGATTGAGGCGCTGAATGGCCAGCATACCTGAATTTCCAGCCCATTGCATGCGAGGTAAATACTGATCGTTTTCTGAACCCGTATTCAATTTTAATGCTTTCTTTTCTTCAATGTTATAAACATAGACATCAACGATGGAGTTTTCTTCGCCAGCCTTGGGATATTTATAACAGTAATTCTCCGGATACAATTTTCCATATTTTGGGAAGCAATATTGTTTTACACGAGTTTCGTCGAATCGATAATAAGCTATTTTGCTGCCATCGGGCGACCAGAAAAATCCTTTAGTAAAACCAAATTCTTCCTCATACACCCAGTCGGTCGTGCCATTGATGATTTCATTGATTTTTCCGTCGGTTGTCAATGGCATCTCGCTTCCATCGTCCAGATTTTTAATAAACAGGTTGTTCTCTCTAACAAAAGCAACCTTACTGCCATCGGGTGAAAACTCGGCCAGCCGCTGTTGCCCCTTGTCCGACAAAGCACTCAATTTTTTTTGCTGTAGATCATAAATATAATATTTTGCATAATAAGAATGTCGGTAAATGGGTTCAATTGCCGTTGCAATCAGCATTTTTTTGCCATCGTTACTGAGGCTAAAATCTTCCATCGAAATTTTTTCGCCTTGCGCATCGAGCAGGTCTTTGAGAGCTATAAGATAGCCAACATAAGCCCCAGTTTTGTAATCATAAATCTTTAAAGTGTCGTTTTCCTTTTTTAGGTAATTTTTTCCATCGTTTAAAGGGGTAATCCAGTAAGAACTTTTGGTTGCCAAACCTCGGTCCTTCAATATAGCATCGATTGTAAGTTCTTTGGTTTGCGAATGTAGAGATTTCGATAAGGTAACCAAAACCACCAAAAACACAAGATAATAAAATTTTTTCATGATATTTGCATTTAAGAAATATGTGTGGTCAAAATTATTGATTTTTCGCGGATTTTCAATGAAGACAGATTATTTTCTATATTTCTTGATGAGAAAGTAGAATTATAATCGGGAGTAACTTTCGAAATAATAAAAAAATAGAATATGACGAATCAGGAGGAAAGAATAAGAACTGCGGCCGAATTTATCAAAAAGTCGAAATATCTGGTAACCTTTACGGGTGCAGGAGTAAGTGTAGAAAGTGGAGTGCCAGCCTTCAGAGGCCAAGGGGGGTTATGGACTAAATATGATCCCAAGGTCTTAGACATCGATTATTTTATGAAATTTCCAGAAAAGAGTTGGCCTGTAATCATCGAAATATTCTATCAATATATGGGTAAAGCCAAGCCCAATGCTGCTCATCTTATCTTAGCAAAATGGGAGAAAAAGGGTTTACTCCAAATGATTATTACACAAAATATCGACAATTTACATTATGAGGCCGGTAATCGAAACATCATAGAGTTTCATGGCAATACACGAAATTTGATTTGCTTGGAATGTAGGAAAATTTATAAAGTGGATAAAAATTTACTTGAAAATATTCCTCCCCGATGTTCAGTTTGCAAATCTATATTAAAGCCCGATTTTGTATTCTTTGGCGAAGCTATTCCCACTGAAGCCTATTCTGCTTCTATACAGGCAGCGCAAAAATGCGATGTATTGATT
>ERZ1026800.1666-NODE-1666-length-13536-cov-2.244836_pt1 | contig 13536 bp, 14 predicted proteins | sample MGYA00520873_ERZ1026800 | MGnify/ENA primary metagenome ERZ1026800 (study PRJEB33270, sample SAMEA104284475) | anaerobic digester metagenome | biome: Anaerobic digester microbiome; feature: mesophilic sludge digester; material: Anaerobic digester biomass...
TCACTAAGATGATCCACAATCTTTCTATTAATTTCTTCAGGAACTCTCTGATCAAAGCATCTATTTCCTGCCTCCATATGAAATACAGGAATCTTATTTCTCTTTGCAGATATAACTGCAAGACATGAATTTGTATCACCATATATCAATAGTGCATCAGGCTTATGCTCTTTAAACAACTCATCTGATATCCTTATTACATTCCCTATTGTTTCTGCTGGTGTCTTCCCTGCTGCATTCATAAATACATCAGGTTTTCTAATATTCATTCCCTCAAAAAATATCTCATTAAGCTCATAATCATAATTCTGACCAGTATGAACAAGAATATGTTCAGTATATTTATCTAACTCTGGAATAACAGTAGATAATTTAATTATCTCTGGTCTTGTACCTACAATTGTCATTACTTTCATAATAAAATCTCTTTCTAATTTAACTTCATTTTCTCTATCAAATCAGGATACACTTCCTTATGATTTAATACCCACTCTCTCATATCTTTAATCATATCCTCATAACTTGGTATACCAAAATCAAAACTCTTATTCGTTCTTATCAATGTCTTCTTACTTTTTACATCAGGATTATGATTTATTACAATATCCTTATTAAAATATTTCTTAAACAAGACTAATAAATCGTATTTACTAATCACATCGTTATTAACACAATGATGTAAACCTGTAAGATTATTCGCTATCGCCATTTCCATACACCTTGCAAACCATATAGTAGTAATACCAGTCCACAAAACTCTATCATATCCACCAACCTCTCCTTCCTGTTCCATAAACCACTTAAAAAGACCAACTCCATTTTCATTTATATCAGGTCCTACAATAGATGTCCTAAGAGTAACACTTCTATCATTTATAACTTCACCTAAGGCCTTAGTTCTTCCATACATACTTGTTTCATTAGGAATACTCATCTCATCATAGTTACCTGTCTTTCCATCAAACACACAATCTGTACTAACATGAATTAATTTAAAATTATTCTCTACAGAAATTTCATCCAAGTAATGAGGAAGATAGCTGTTAATAAGTATAGCTAAAGCTTTATGTTCATCCGCTACTTTATTTAATATCCCTATACAATTAATTACTACATCAGGTTTAACTCTTTTTATTATTCTTTCAATTTCACCTACACTATTTGTAATATTAAAATACAGTTCTGATTTCTCATCTCTTCTTGTAGTACAAACAACATCATAATCTTTCTCCTCAAAATACATCTTAACAACATGACCTAGCATTCCATCAGAACCGAGTATTAATATTTTCATCCTTCTATTTCCCCCATTTTAATTAATAGATCTATAACTCCATCTACATCCAATCTTTGTGTATTATCAGAGGTATACTCCTGAATATCATCAATATTTTTAATACCTTTCTCAAAATACTTCTCGTAATTTAAATCCCTGTCATCCATTTTAATTCTAAAGTAGTTACCCATATCTTCTGCCCTGAGCATTTCTTCCTTAGTAACGAGTGTCTCTGCCTTTTTCTCCCCATGCCTTGTTCCAATTATCTGTGTTTTTAACTCTACCCCTTTATACTTACAGACAGCTTCAGCAAGTGTTCCAATTGTTGCAGCAGGTGCCTTCTGAACAAACAGGTCTCCTGGCTTTCCATTCTTAAAAGCGTATAGAACAAGCTCAACTGCATCATCTAAAGTCATCATAAACCTGGTCATTTCAGGATTCGTTATTGTAAGAGGCTTTCCTTCTTCAATCAATTTATAAAAGAGAGGAATAACAGAACCTCTTGAACCCATAACATTTCCATACCTTGTAACACAAACTGTCGTATCGTCTCCATTTACATTTCTTGCCCTTGCAATTGCAACTTTTTCCATTAATGCTTTACTCATTCCCATTGCATTTATTGGATAAGCTGCCTTATCAGTACTCAAACAAATCACCTTTTTTACTCCATGACTAATTGCTGAATTAACAACATTATCTGTACCAATTATATTTGTTTTTACAGCTTCCATTGGAAAAAACTCACAAGAAGGAACTTGTTTTAATGCTGCTGCTTGAAATACATAATCAACACCCTTCATTACATTATCAACAGATGCTAAATCTCTCACATCACCAATATAGAACTTTATCTTATCATTGGCATACTTCTTTCTCATATCATCCTGTTTCTTTTCATCTCTTGAAAATATTCTTATTTCCCTAATATCTGAGTTAAGAAATCTTTTTAATACTCTGTTTCCAAAAGAGCCAGTACCTCCAGTAATTAACAGAACTTTATCTTTAAAAATACTTTTATCCATTAGATACACTATAAAATGACAAATTATTCTTCTGGTAGTATATCACAGAAGATAAATGGCTTCAATACTTTAATCCTACATATATATATTCTTTTATTTAATATGCTATACTATTTTAATATAACTTAACAATAATAAATATGTTTAATACAAAAATAAAAAACATATTAATAGGAACAATACTAATACTATTATTCCTAATAACACCAACATATGCAGCTAAAATAGAAACAGGAGACTATACCCTAAATAAAGAAGAAATTATTGAAGACGATCTATATGTTAGTGGAGGTAATATAACTATAAGTGGAATAGTAGATGGAGATTTGCTTGCTGCAGGAGAAAATATACTAGTAGATGGAACAGTAACAGGAGATATATATAGTGCAGGAAACAGTATAAAAATAACTGGAAATGTATCAGGTAATACTTTTGTATTTGCATCTAATGCAACAATATCTGCAATATTAAGAAAGAATCTGTATATTACTGCAGCAATAGCAGATGTAAAGGGAAGTATTGAAGGAGATGTTATGGCAGCAGTAGGACAAATTAATATTGAGGGAGTAGTACTTGAAGATGTAAGAGTAATAGCAAACCAGCTTAAATCAACAGCATCAGTTGGAGAAGATTTCCTTGTATCAAGTTCAAACTATTCAATAGATGAAAGCAGTGTAGCAGGAGAAGTAATATATGGTGGGAAACAGGGAGCTACTCCTAAGTTTACATTAGAAGATTTCTCAGGAATTGGTCCTGGTCTTACCATAATTAACTTTATGGGAATGTATTTAGCAGGATTGATAATCATTCTTCTTGCACCTGTTAAAACATTAAGAATAGAAAAGAAAATTACATCCTCATGGCAAGAGTTGCTTAAAAGCTATGCAGTAGGAATAGCAGCACTAGTTATAGGCCCAATAGCAGCATTAATACTTCTTCTTACAGGTATAGGGGCACCACTTGCATTATTAATTACAGCAGCTTTAGCATTCTTATCAATATTTGGAATTCTTTATGTAGAATCTGCAATAGGACATAAAATACTTAAAATGACAGGACAGAAAGATTATGTAAGATTCTTCTCACTGTTAATTGGAAGATGTATCTCTCTAATAATCTCCTTTATACCTGTTCTAAGAGGTATATACTCAATATCTTTAATCTCTGTTGCAATAGGTTCTGCAGTAAGAATGAAATATGATTCATTTCCTAAACAAACCGAGGAAGAAACAAAAACAGAAGTAGTAAAGAAAAAGAAGAAATAATCAAGAAGATATATATGAATAAAAAAGGGGAAGTTCTCTTCCCCTTTTAATTAATCAACAATACTCTTACTTAGCTAACATCTCATCAATAATAGCTTTGAATGATTCATAAGGATATGCACCTGCTATCATCTTCCCATCTACATTGCCATCTTTATCAAGTACACCAATTACAAACCCTGGAGTACCCTGTATACCAGCACTACTACCATCTGCTAAATCCTTATCAATCTGATCTTTGTATCTATTCTCACTCATACAAGCATTGTATTTATTCATATCTACACCAACACTCTGTGCAACTTGAGCAAGTTCATCAACAGATGCTTTAGCAAATGCTTGTTTGTAAAATTCATAGAATTTATCTCTTCCACCTAACTCATTAACACACAAAACTGCATTAGCACTCTGTGTTGCAAGCTCTCCATGTAAGCTTTCCAATGGAAAACTTCTTACTACATATATAATCTTACCTGTATCAACATACTCAGACATAATCTGAGGCTCTGTCTCTGTAGCATGTCTCTGACAGTAAGGACACTGTAAGTCAGTATATTCAACAACAGCTACCTTGGCCTTTTTAATATCTCCTATATATGGGCTGTTTCCAATAACAGTCTTAGCAGCAGGAAATTCCTCCTGTGCACCAGTATCTGTAGTATCTGTTGTACCTGTTGTACCACTTCCAGTAGTATCATTTCCATTACTTCCATTATTATTTGTTAAAAATATTGATAATGCTATTAAAAGACCTGCTAGAAATATAGAAAGAGGTAATATTATTTTATCAATATCTATTACTATCTCTTTCTCTTCTTTTTTAGGTTTACTTTCAACCTTTTTCTTAACTTCTTTCTTTATTCTTGGCATGTATATATGTTTTAAATATTAATTAATATATGTGGATAATGATATTTTAAATATATAAATATGTCAATAAATTGTATAAGACTTGTAAACATAAATTGTGTATACATGATAAAATAATTAAATGGATCTAAATATAAAAGAGAAAAAACAAAATAAAAATATTCTCTTTCTAATAATAGTTATACTTACAGCATTAACAGCCATATATACATATAATTATTACAATAAACCTAAACCACAAGAAGAGGTATTAGAAGAACAAAAACCACAACAAGAACAACCACAAATAGAAGAAAAACCTGTAGAAGAAGGACCGCAATATGAAGAAATACTCCCTATAATTGAAGGACAGCAAGCATATATATGTGTACCTACAAATATTGATGAAAACAACCCTCCTGTACTTGTAATATACAGCCATGGATCTAACACATCGGTAACAGAGAACATGAATGACCAATTTATGAAAGATATGCAAGAGTATGGAGTCTTTTTTGCTTCACACAACTATATATTCTCCGCATCAAACCAGCACGGAGTAAACTGGGGAAACAGTGCATCAATACAAGATATGATAAACCTTAAAGAATGGATTGAAGAAAGATACAGTATACAGCCCAAGATAAACTTAATAGGATTTAGTATGGGAGGACTCCCTACCCTAAACTTCGCAACACAATACTCTGATATAGTGGGGAAAATAGCTCTGCTTGCTCCAAGTATAAAATCAGCACAATGGGATAATACAAGAGCACAGAAGTTAAAAGATATACAAATTAAACTTTGGCATGGTAATAAAGATGTAAATGTACCATATTCAAGTTCAGTATCATTTGTTAAAAAACTACAAGGATATGGTATAACAATTGACTTTGTTACAATAGAAAACAAAGGGCATTTTGATATAGATACAGAGTATATGCAAGATATATTAGAGTTCTTCTCTACTTAAAGGAGAGCTCTTTAGCAAAACTTTCCATCTCCTCTTTAGTAAAAGATTTTCTTAAAGAAGCCTCGCTTACCATCTGAGTATCTTTATATATTGGCTTAACATGAATATGTACATGAGGAATAACCTGACCTGCTCTTTCTCCATTATTCTGGTTTATAAGAATACCCTCTGGTTTGTACTTCTCATTTAAATTCTTTGCTACTTTTTGTACTACCTGTGCTAAATATGAATACAAATCAGAAGGGATATCCAACACTGTTTCAAAATGTTGCTTAGGAAGTACTAATGTATGACCTTTACTTAACGGATTTACATCTAAAAATGCTATAACCTTATCATCTTCGTACACTTTGTATGAAGGTATTTCCCCTTTTATAATCTTACAAAAAATACAATCATCCATACCTTTATAAATGATAAATTATTATTCTGCTCCAGTAGGTAAGCTTTTCAGAATTAGTTTTTAAATAATCTAAACTTACAAATCCAATATCCTCCAAACCTTCTTCTTTTACATGAACATCTACTCCATCTAAATCAAAAATATATACAAATCCTACATGAACTAAATTAACAGGATTATCATCTTCAAGATATATTAAACCTAAATAATTTTTACTAATAATATTACTCTTTAAATCAACTTCTTTATGTAACTCTCTTTCTAATGCTGTTTCTAAAATATCATCACTATTAGAATCAATCTCTTCAATATGACCACCAATCGGCAGAGGACATAACGAATTAAGTCTTTCCTCATTTCTTTTTACCTGTCTGTGAAGAAAATATTTATCTTTGTATTTAAGTATTACCTGTGCAATTATCTGTTTATACTCTGGATCATTCTCAAGCTCTTGTCTTGCTCTAAATTCACCATTCTCTCTTAAGAGATTGAGATATTTTTGAGGAGTAGAAGTCATAAGACCATTCCATTTCCCATATTTAAAGAGTGTTTCCTCTTTTATACATAATATTTTTTCATCCATGATTATTTCTCTGTTACAATAGCAGTTGCAGGACACATACTTTGTGCTTCTAATACTTTCTGCTCTAATTCAGATGGTACATCTTTGTCTTTAAACTCATCTTTTACTTCAACAGTACCATCATCTTTAATTTCAAATACATCAGGACATATTCCTACACATGTTGCACAGTCTATACACTTGCTTTTATCTATAGATACTTTCATTATATGTATTACTAAAATTATACATTTACATTGTTTCAGAAATACATGAATATTTCAACTGTATTTACAGTTTGTAATTGTAATAAGTCATATTTTAGCCAATATATAATATTTACGCTCTAAATCTAACCAATCCATCTCCCACTATATCAAATGAATACTCCTCTGAGAGATCAGATAAAAATATACCATTTGATATTAACAACTCACTTGGCTTAGTACCTCCTTGCAGAGCATCTGCAATATCATTCCTATCAATACCAAGTACCTTACTTAGCATATTAATCATTTTTGAAGAGCTCTCCTCTGCTTCAAAGTACACCTTTCTTGATTGTATATCCTCATCAGCATATTCATATTGTGAAGTAACTGTGTATTGTTTAGCAGAATAATTATTGATTACAGGTTTAAGTGCTTCTATAAATGCAAAACCCAACACTGAAACAAATATAGCTACAAATGCTATCATCTTCTTGTTTGTCATATTAATATAAATGACAATTTAAGTATGTATATATGCTAAGACATATGTATCTTAAATGTACAGAAAATATTAGTTATAACTAAAATATATATACTTAGTAATACATACTATATTGTGAGTACAAGGTGAAATAGCAACAAAGAGAGAAAGACTATAAGGTAGAAGAGATATTTAAGCCTAAAAAATAGATACTCTTGTATTACTTTTGTTCAATTTTAATTAATTTCGCATGCATAACTACTTTCTCCTTGGAAGAATAGCATGTTGAAAGAGTTATTATTTTATCTTTGGAAGACAACTCAATATTAAAATCATATATACTCCTTTGTTTAATAAATTTAAGAAAGTTATCAAAAGTCTCATCATTGCGGAAATCAGTTACCAAGTAATCACTTGTTGTAGGAATACGATATACCGAAAATACCTGCCAAAGAGAATTATGTGATTGGGTAGACAACTTAATAATATGATTATTTGAATTCTCATACCAATTACTCTTCATTATATTTTTTAAAGTACCAAATAGTACAGAGTCAACACGACCATGTGCATAGAGAATGTTGTTTCTATCTAGTTTCTCAATATTATTCCTAGAATCTAAAAATACCCACCCTGCATTATTCTCTTTTTTATTAAATGTATGATTTAAGTAAAAAGTGTTATCCTTGGTCTGAACAAAAGGATAATTAATATTTGTACCTTCTACTTTAATCCAGCCCTTTGTTTCTGAGTTTATCTTTCTCAATTCTTCAAAATCTACATTGATTAAACCTACCTTTATATATTTCCAATATGGACTATCTTCGTTTAAAGGAGGGTTTACTATTTGATTAGTATTATCTGTTTTATCTTCGGTTATTTTTGTAATTGAATTAATCTTCTCTATCTCGTCGTTTATCTGATTAGAATCAGAATACCAGAAGTAAAGATATCTAATAGAGAGAAGAATACCAATTGTAAATACTATTGAGAATATTAATTGCTTCGTTAATTTAACCTTTTTCATCTCCAATTTGACATAAGTAAATTTAATTCATATATTAATACTATCATAATTAATATCTAGCCCTTACATTATGAAAAAAAATACCCCTAGAGCATTCAGATTAAGAGATCTTTTCTCTTTTTTTCTCCTCATTTCATTTCTCTTTGTCCCTCTTTCACCACTTATTGCACTAGATGCTCCAATACAGAGTTTAGATGTTAATGGCGTGAATATATATAACGTAGGTGGAGGATATAATGAATCTCATGGTATAACTGGGGTCTCTTTTGATGTGGGGACACACACATTAACTTTGAATAATGCCAATCTAGATAGAATTAGTGCTAGTGGAGATTTAGATATTAATCTAGTTGGATCAAATTCAATAATGGTTACTACTGATAGTTCTGCAATTCTTGCTATGAATGGTGACTTAACAATTACTGGAGATTCGGCTAGTCTAAACATTAGCGGTTTTGGTGACAATCAACCAGCCATTACTATTGGTGTAGGAGGTAGATTAACAATCGGTGCAATAGGTACCTCAATAACTGTTTCCGTACCTAGAGGTCTCTTAATTAATTGTGAAGATACATATGTTGTAGAAGGAAATACTTTTAACCCTCCAGCTACAGAAGAACCATTTGGACCACCTCAAGGGGAACCTATTCAAATATTTGTAGGAGATACTCTAGTAATAGATGAAACTTCAGACCCTCAAATTACTTCCGCTTCAGGAAATGGTTGGGAGATAGAGAGCAGTTTTTATGGAGGATATCAATTTAATATTGATGCAACAATATCTCCAACTTTTCCATATATTTCTGGTAGTGGAGATGGTGCAATCAGTATAAACCCTATTGGAGGAGATGTAACGATAGTAAGGAATATTGCGGATAACATGTCTGTAAATTTCGACGGTAATGTAGATATTCTATTTGGTATGGGTGAGGTTGGGGATGTATATCTTAACGGAGGGATATTAACTCATGCTGGAGTACATGGAGGAGATGGAGATGTATTCATAGGTAGTTTGGAAACACCCTCGACTTCTGGAATAGGAGCTTCCTTTGTTTCTTTGAATTTTGGAAATATTTCAATATATACACTAGGAACAGGACTTTACTACTATAATCCGACTCCCTTGGAAGGTGAAGGTATGCTAGTACAAGCAAGACAGGGAGCTAAACTTACAATTAATACAAGCAACACGGCGACCGAAAATGTTAACTCAGCAATAGTAATAGGTGGAGCAATAATTGATTTTTCATATACAAATGAATTGGGAACTTTCACTCCTCAATCAGGGTATTGGGAATGGACTGAGTTTACTGGTACAGCAGAAGAAAATACAGAGCCTACAGTTGTTGATTGCGTAGAAGGTATAGATTCAAATAACTTCTACTCTCTAACTCTTTCTGCAAACAACTTCTTGCTTGAATCTACTTCAAAATCCCTTTTCCAATTAGGTTTTAACTATGATGCAAGTGATGATGCTAGAGTTGTAAATGGTACCGTAAATGTAATAGCAGCAAAAGGTTACAAATTTGTTTCAGGAGATTTTTATGATTTTAGCATTGAAGAGGGAACAGAGGTTACCATAGAACTACTTCCAGACTATGGGTATCAATATGTTTCTGGGGGTATAAACGGAAATCCTACCTCACCAGAGGAAGGAAAAGCTTCATACACTTTCACTATGCCATCTAACCATGTACATATAAGTGCCATTTTTGAGAAGACTCCAGACATAGTTAACATTGAAACTAATAAAATTACTTCCGCAAGTCTCACAATGCCTGCAAACCAGATAAATGGTAACGCAGAATTAATTATTGATGAGGCAGAGGATGTACAAGAAAGTAAATTTACTACCGCTTTGGACGGGTTTGAGGTCGGTTCATATCTTGATCTCTCATTGAATGAAGTAATTAATAAAGGTGGTACACAAGATGTTTGGAGAACAAATATCACAGAACTGGAAGAAGACAGTACGATTACGCTTACTCTTTCTGACGAATTAGAAGGTCATGCCCAGTACAAGATTCTTAGAGAACATGAAGGTACTGTAGAAGAGATTGAAGCTATATATAATCCCTCAACTGGAACACTCACATTCAATACTGGCGCATACTCAACATATGTATTAGCATATAATGATCCCGTTAATCCACCTACATACGATAATATTTTAAATGGTATTGGATTAGGGTTATCAAGCATACTTGGGTTATGTGGAATGAAAATTTATACCAAGAAAAGAAGAAAATAACGACAAACGGATAATATTCCTTATGAATATCGGGGTGACTCGACTTGAACGAGCGACCTCTTGCACCCCATGCAAGCGTTCTAGCCACCTGAACTACACCCCGTAGTTTATTTCCAATTATACTACAACCCAATATCCTCTGAAATACTGCACAGTGCATCAAGAGATATTTTAACAAACTCATCCAAAGACATACCTGTCTTTTCAATATCATATATTAACTGCCTATCAACCCCCTTTGCAAAATCCTTCTTCTTAAATTTCTTCATTACACTATCTACATTAACACTCTTAATCCTTTTATCAGGCTGAACAAGTGCACAAGCAACTAAAAAACCGCTAATAGTCTCTGCACTACTTAAAGCATAATCAAGTTTTGATTCTCTCTTTTGTGAAATATTAGGACTACCTTCACAATGAGCCTTAATTGCATGATATCCACTCTCAGGGATATCTCTCCCAATCTCAATACCCTCTACTTTAAATATATTATCAATCTCAACACCATGCCTAAGAGGATCCTTCTGAACATAATCAAAATCTAAGTCGTGAAGCAGTCCTGCTAAACCCCACTCTTGCTCATTCTCACCAAAATACTTTGCAAGGGATTTCATAATTGCTTCACTCTCAATCATATGAAGCCTAAGCCATGGAGTAGAAACATACTTATCAAGAAGTTTTAAAGCACGATCTCTATCTATCATTTTTACAAATCAATCTCAATATTTACTAAATTAGGACTCTGAGATGCACTTATACGAAACGGCTTTCTGTTATTAATCCCACTAAACATATATACAGACTCCTGCCCTGTCCTTGAAATCTCCACCTTTACTCCAGCAGGAAGATTAATTACACTTCCCCACTGCGACACCTTATCCTGCTCCAGTGATGGGAAATTAACAAACAAAACTCCTTCATCATTGTACTGAGCAGTTAAAGAAGGTATAGGGTTAGAAGCACCACTTGCTACCTCTAAAGAAAACTTCAGGATACCACCAGAGTATATGTATGAGTAATCAGTAATCTTAGCACCTTGCTGTGAAGTTACACCTTCTATCTTTTGAGGTTCTGAAGAAAACTTTGTACTCCCAAAATCTATCACAGGTGCAGTATAGTTAGTATCATATGACACCTTTACTGAAAACACCCATGTACTACTCCCTTCTTCAGTAACATCTACTTTAAACTGATTATTCCCTTGTACACCAATATCGTATCCTCTTGTAGTATCAGAATCTGTAACAATCCTTGTTAAAGCTGTAATAGCACCCTTGTTAATAGCAACCCCCTTACTATGTGTAATTGTACTATTATCATCAAATATATTAGTAAGAGAGACTCTAAATACTCCCTTTGAAGGTAAAGGTGTAACTGTAAATAGCGGAGTTACAGCACCCTCCTGTGAAGAAGATATCTTAAATGTAAACTCATAATACTTCTCACCCTCTTTTGCCTCTATACTATCAAGTATATATTCAAATTCACTTGCCTGCCCTAAAACAACCTTCTCCTTTCCAAATCCTTCTAAATTACCACTACTATCCTGAGTACTCTCTTCTTTCTCTTCTACTGGCTTTTCTTCTACAGGCTTTTCTTCTTCTTTTTCCTCTTGCTGGGTTACAGATGTATCTGTTTGAGTATCTACCTTCTCACTCTCTTTCTTTGTACATCCGCTAAGCAGTACACTGCTTAAAATTAAAACTAAAATATATACATACAAACGTTTTTTCATATTAATGTCTACTTAATTAATATATATTCATACTATCACATTTACCAAATGATTAACATTCTTCCGCTTACATGTTAAATTATAAATATGAAAAAAGAGATAAGTATGACAGATACGCAGCTGCAAAGTAAAAAAGTTAACACTACTCAACAGCAAAAACCAGTAGTACAAACTCCAACTACTCAAAATATTACTACTGCACCACAGCAGGAAGAAAAGAAAGACAAACCTAAAAAGAAGAAAACAGGCTTAATAATTGGTATATCTGCCCTAGCTATACTTACAGGAATATTCCTCTTTTACTATTTTGGGATATACAAAGCAAAACCATACAAAAAACCATCTGAAGTTATTAATCTAAACAATGGATATATTCTTCCTAACTCTGTAGAAAATATATTTGAGAAAGTACCAATACCTGCCCCCTTAGAACCTAAAACAGAACAAAGCCCAATAAATGGGAAACTGTTTACTAAAACTGAAATGAAAGATTTACAAAAAAGAAGACCTATTGCCGTAATGATAAATAACCATGCAGAAGCAAGACCACAATCAGGACTAAACAGTGCAGATATTGTATTTGAAACACTTGCAGAATCAGGTATAACAAGATTTTTAGCAATATTCTGGAGTGAAGCACCAAAGAAAGTTGGACCGATAAGGAGTGCAAGACAGTATTACTTAGAATGGCTCTCTCCGTTTGATCCTCTTTTCATATATGATGGCTGTGCAGATACAGACAACCCTAAGACAGATGCATGTGGGAATATATACTCTTACAAGATTAAGAAGATTGCAACAGCAGGAGCATGGAGATGGAATGATGGTGTAAGATATGCTCCACACAATGAGTATTCTTCTCTCTTTACAGCATGGGAGTATGCAGAAGATAAAGGGTGGAATAATATGCCTACTATTGAGAGCTGGAAATTTAAGAAAGATGCAACAGTTGACAACAGGGGACAAAAAACTAAAGTAAAGATATTTTTTCATGAAAGACTTAGAAATAATGGAGCATATGACAGTACATGGACATATGATATAAAGACGAATTCATATTATGAGGAAATAGGGGGAAAGAAACTAATAGATCAAGAAACAAATACACAGGTATATACAAAGAACTTAATAATTCAGGAGGTAGAATACTCTCCTGCATATGATGATAAAGGAAGAATAATACTAACCACAATTGGAGAAGGAAAAGCAACATACTTCATTGATGGAAAAATTACAACAGGAAAATGGAAAAAGACATCAAGAACAGATAGAACAACATATTACGATAATAGCGGAAATGAGATACAATTTAATAGGGGGAGAACATGGATTTCTGTAGTTCCTCTTTCAATAGGAAAATTTGATATAATTGAACAATAGAATGCCCCAGGTCTAAGAGCTGCCCCTCTTAGCCTATTTAATATTTAATAAGGAGGGGATATGCTTAAGAGTTTGTTTGTATCAAAAGTAAGAATTAAAG
>ERZ1026800.1668-NODE-1668-length-13533-cov-2.067432_pt1 | contig 13533 bp, 13 predicted proteins | sample MGYA00520873_ERZ1026800 | MGnify/ENA primary metagenome ERZ1026800 (study PRJEB33270, sample SAMEA104284475) | anaerobic digester metagenome | biome: Anaerobic digester microbiome; feature: mesophilic sludge digester; material: Anaerobic digester biomass...
GGTTTTCTTGTTGCCAGGGATGCAAACAAGTTACAGATCAAGAAAGCCGTTGAAGAGCTTTACAGTGTTACCGTTGATTCGGTAAATACAATTCGTTACGGAGGCAAGATAAAATCCCGTAACACAAAATCAGGTCTTCTCGTCGGCAGGACAAATGCTGTTAAGAAAGCGATAGTTACGCTTGCTGAAGGCAATAAAATAGATTTCTATAGCAATATTTAAAGACAAGTATGGCAGTCAGAAAGATCAAGCCTGTTACACCAGGCCAGAGAAACAAGATCATCAGCGCTTTTGATAATATCACAAGCGCTGTACCGGAGAAATCCCTCCTCCGGCCGCTGAGAAAATCAGGAGGAAGGAATGTTAACGGTCACAGGACAATGAGGTACATCGGCGGCGGTCATAAAAGGATGTATAGAGTTATCGATTTCCAGCGGGAAAAAGATGGCATGCAAGCTACAGTAAAATCAATAGAGTACGATCCGAACAGATCATCGAGGATCGCACTTGTTGTTTATGAGGATGGGGAAAAAAGGTATATAGTGGCTCCGGCTGGTTTACAGCCCGGACAAAAGATCGTTTCTGGCGAGGACGCTACTCCTGAGATAGGAAACACAATGTTCCTTAATGATATACCGCTGGGTACGATTATTCATAATATTGAGCTTAAACCTGGCAAGGGTGCAGCTCTGGCCCGCAGCGCCGGAACATATGCCCAGCTGTCAGCCCGTGAAGGTAAATATGCTATCCTTAAGCTCCCCTCAGGTGAGACAAGGATGATCCTCACTTCATGCAGAGCTACAATCGGAGCAGTTTCCAATCCTGACCATAATCTTGAGAAATCAGGGAAAGCCGGTCGCAGACGTTGGCAGGGCCGCCGTCCGAGAGTCAGAGGCATAGCTATGAACCCTGTTGATCACCCCATGGGTGGTGGTGAAGGACGTGCCTCAGGAGGTCACCCACGCTCGCGCAAGGGTATTCCTGCTAAGGGTTATAAGACTCGTTCCAAGAAGAAACACAGCAGCAAGTTCATCATTGAACGCAGGAAAAAGTAATTTGAAAAAAATTGTACTATGAGCCGTTCGTTAAAAAAAGGTCCATTCATAGAGTATAAGCTGGAGAAACGAGTTCTGGAAATGAATTCGACCAACAAAAAACAGGTCATCAAAACCTGGTCGAGGGCCTCTATGATTTCACCGGACTTCGTTGGTCATACAATAGCCGTGCACAACGGGAATAAGTTCATCCCCGTTTACATCACCGAGAATATGGTTGGGCACAAGCTGGGTGAATTCGCCCCAACCCGCTGGTTCCGTGGGCACGTCTCTGAAAAGGCAAAGTGAGGTAGAGGATGGCACAGGAAATTTCTGCAAAACTCACAAACTTCGCTGAATCCCCTCAGAAGACCCGCCTGGTTATCGACCTGGTGCGTGGTAAGAATCAGGCGCTTGATGAGCTCGAGAAAATGGCTAAACCGGTCACAGCAGAAAAACAGGAACAACCAGATCATTCAGAAGAAGAAGATTACTACTATGGGCTTGGCATGTAGGAACGGTCAATGACTTACTACACCAGACACCGCGGTTATAACGAAATTCAGGGGAGATTGCATGAAGACTCGTTGAAGAACCTGCTGGGCGGAGACATTCAAAACATCAATGATCTTACGCAGGAGAATTTCAGGACATATGACCTAATATCTTCTGATGGAATTTGGAGTGTAAAGACCCATATGACGGCGGAAGGCAAGTTAAATGAAAGCGGTATCAATGCGTACCTGGCAGACTTTGAGCATCTGATGGGTTGGAACAGACCGGTTGGAGCTCTTGAGGAGGATGTGAAAGCTTTTAAGGAGCAGATTCCACAAGGAGTACCGATTCCCGACGTTTTGCGGGGGGGGAGCATTCCGGAGGCGGTTGATTTCCTAAAGAATCACTCTAAACTTGGTATTCCAGAAGATCATGTGTTGCGGGTGAAAGAAGCAATGATCAATCGGGCTCGCGAATACCCGGAGATTTACGGACTGAGCGTAAAACCTGGTGAACAAGATCTTGAATTGCTCTCAAATCGAATCCAAGGAACGGGTTTAAAAGCCGTAGACACGCCTGCGTTAATCAGAGAGCAACTCCAGAGGCAAGAGATTGACCTACAACTGGGGAAAAAAGGGGTTGCCGAACCAGCCAAGGAGATTAATCAGGAGGAAGAGTATCAATATGGGTATGGCTATTGATCCAAGAGGAGTGGTATGCAACCAACTAACCCGATGACAAAAACGATGGTGTTCGAAGGAAATGAACTCAAGAGAACTGTTCCGCCAAATGATTCTCCACATACACGCTGTTCAATCCGCGGTCAGGACGCAAACGGAAAACCGGCAAGCTTTCCGCTGAGTGATGATCTTCTAAGTAAGCATCTTTTATTTATTGGCGGAATTGGAATGGGGAAAACCAATGGGATCTTCCAAATCCTGTCTCAATTACGAATCACCATGACCAACAACGACGTCATGGTGATTTTTGATACCAAAGGCGATTTTTACGAATCGTTTTATAAACAAGGAGATATCGTCATTAGTAACGATGATAAGGCAACGGGGCCTCATGGCAAGGATTATTGGAATATCTTCGAAGAGATCAACTCCGGTACTAACACTGAAGAAGAAATCACTGAGATTGCACGAGCACTGTTTTTTGAACGAAGCAATAAGTCCAGTCAACCCTTCTTCCCGAATGCCGCACGAGACTTGTTTTCGGGGATTATGCTATGCTTTCACCGGTCGGAAGGCGAAAAACACAACGCTGCTCTGCGTACCTTCCTGGATCAGACCCCGTCTTCGGAGATAAGAGCCCTCCTTCACCAGCATCCTGACCTAAGAGCGATGACCTCATACATTGCTGATGATCGATCCCCGCAAACGCAGGGTGTGATTTCGGAGCTCCAGCAGCATCTGCGTGAAATTTTCATCGGTAATTTTAAAGAAGAAGGCAGCCTTTCCATTCGGCAGGCAATTCGTGCTAAACAAGGACGATTGATCTTTGTAGAGTACGATCTTGGAATTGGCGGGATGCTTACCCCAATCTACCAGCTCATGTTGGATATGGCAATTAAGGAAGCTTTGAGTCGCAAGAAAAGTGAAGGGAATGTATGGTTTGTCATTGATGAATTTCGCCTTATTCCAAATCTGCAGCACATTGATGATGGGATTAATTTTGGCAGGAGCATGGGCGCCAAGTTTATCATTGGCGTGCAAAACATTGAGCAAGTCTTCCACGCTTACGGTGAAGCGCAGGCACATTCGATCCTCTCGGGATTGTCGACGACAGTAGCTTTTAGAGTAAACGATGCCGCAACTCGAAAGTTCATTCAGGAACTTCTCGGGAAGAATCGAAAAAAAGAGGTCTTCATGTCTTCGGTTTCGTCGAGGGGGATTGTTGAACAGATTCGCGAAGCGAATGTCGTAGAAGATTGGGAGATCGCAAATATGCATGTGGGTGAAGCCATCATCAATACTCCTGGCTACGAACCTTTCCGTTTTAAATTTGATCGAGTCAAATAAGATGTTGGTCGCCAGATTGTCTAACTTGAAAACACCTGTTTATTCGACTGCCTTATTTTTGCTCATTTTGTTGGCAGTGGGGTGTTCCGCAGGAGCTTACTCCCCGGACGAGGAGTTAGAGGGGCTCGCTTTGTCTGAAAATGGGTTTTGTCTGGGTGAATTGTTCTGTCAGGATCTTGAATTTCAGAAAGAAGAAAAACTCCTCTTTATGGAAAGCGGTGATGAGGGGCGGTATGTGGTCATTGCCCCCGGGATGATGAAGTTCACACTTGATCAGGAAACTTCAATCATCAGCTTCACTCTTTCAGGGGGACGTCTGAGTTTAAAAGTTGACGGAAAGGTTTTTAACTATTCTTACGCTGAAGCCATTGTTGTCGAAACTGTCGAACCACTTCAGGAGACCAAGCTCCCTGCGAGAGAGGCGCCAGATGAGGATGGGGAAATCGCCATGCCTGAAAGGGGACCTGTGAAATTCACTTGGGCATACACTCTGGATGTTTCAGATACTCTAGAGAAAAACGCATGTTCACGATTAATGTTCAATTCTGAAACCGGCCATGCAGACATGGTAAAGGACGATCCGTTTTTATCCAACTTAGAAGTCTCTCCTGATGGAAGGTTGTTATTCGCAACAGCAGGTGATGCAGGGATGATGACTTGGGATCTTGTTAGCCAATCAGTGATCGCAGACATTGGCGGAAGGTGTTTAAAGGCGAACACCAGCCCGGATGGCAGGAATGTTATTGTCGATTCATCCTACTGTTATCTTGGGGTTTTTAAGTCAACGTCATTGGAACTGGTCAGTCATATCGAAGGCGAAATTTGTACCACCTTGAACGATGTACATCCTTATGAAAATGTCGTATTGGCAAGTGTCGCAGAAAACAAAGTGGTAGTCCATGACCTACTGAGCGGATCAGAGATTGATTCCATTCAAGACTGCAGATTCGCAGTGTATTCAAGAAGCGGAAGTAGCATCATTTGCTTTTCAGGAAATCAGTCAATTGATGTGTTGGATTCTCAGACCTTAGAAAGGCTGTCCAGACATCAATTAGGGGGGAGTGTTGACTTTTATTCCTTATCAGTATCACCGACCGAGGATGTCATTGCCTACAGCGAAGGCGGGAAAAGTGGCGTGATCCTCTATAACCTTATAACAGAAGAAAAAACTGAATTCCGTCCAGATGCTTCGGATGAAAAATTTTATAGAACTGCTTTTTCGGAAGACGGACGTTTAGTTGCGATAAGCGGCTCAGAAAATATCTACATTTGGGAAGTAAAGAGTGCATCACTGGTGTTTGAGATCAGACAGGACAATTCTACTGTAGCGGATATTGCTTTTATCCCGGGAACAAGGCAGTTAGCCATTGCTTATGCAACATGGATAGAGGTTTGGAACGAAGAGTAAGGAGATCAACCGATGAAAGATACAAATCTATCAAGAACAATTCTTCTTTCTTTTGTTGTAATAATGATCTTTCTGACATCAGTGCCTGCATGCAGTTCTGGACCGGAAAATGAATTGGTTGGTGATTGGTCATTAAACTGGTTTTCTAGTAGCAGCGTTAATTTGGCAGGCAATTTGACCTTTGGCAAAAAAAAGTCGCTTACAGTTACAGGCTTGCTTGACGGATCCCAAGAAGAACTGCGTTATGCGGTCATTGCACCTGGAAAATTGAAAATTACTATGGCTGATGGCGCTGTAGTGGCAGATTTCATAATTGAGAAAGATGAGCTTATCATTCAATTTGACGATGGGAGGAATTACTATCAGCGTGTGCAAAAAGTCTCAGAGACTGAAAATGAGAGCAGCCTTACCCTCTCTGAATCAACAAATAGCGAGCTTTTCCCCACGGCAACCCATATTGATATGAACCAGTTTATTTCGTCCAGTTCAACCCCAGTACCAACAAATACCTCTGACCCGCTTGTCCTTCAACAGCCAACTACTACTGAGAAGCCAGACGTTACACCAACGCCAAAAATCTATTCACCTCTTCCTCAATGTGCTGCTTCAAGGCTTCATGTTGGTGATTCTGCTTTTGTTAATTATGAAACAGGCAGGGTCGGAATGCGGTCCGAACCAGTCGCTAGAATCGGCGACAAGCTCGTCCGCAAATTGGATGAGGGGGAGATCCTCCATATCATCGATGGCCCAGTTTGTGATATGGGTTGGGTTTTCTGGAAGGTCCGTACTGTCTACAGTGAGTATGGATGGATCCCTGAAGGGGATGGAAGTGAGTATTGGGTAGTACCAATTGCCACATATTCGGTCTGTCCTGGAGCGAAACCCACGCGTTTGAGGATCGGAGACAGAGCGTTTGTTGAACCGATGCCTGTAGATCACAATCGTATTTATCCAGAACCAGCTATCGATCCCTCAAAATTGCTCTATCGCATGAAACCGGGGAGCTATATGAAAGTATTGGATGGCCCTTCATGCGGCAGCGGAAAAGCAGGAGTCTGGTGGTATGTACGCTCTGAGGATTCTGGAATTGAAGGCTGGACTCGTGAGAGTGACTATGCTAAAAGTTATTACTTCATCGCGCCAGTGATTCCTAGACCATAGAAAACTACTGAACCAGTATAAAAATCATAACGAATTGGATTTATTTTTTCTCCTCCTCTCTTTCTATTCAGGAACTTTGGGCATGAATGAAGAGGTGTTATTATTTCAGATAGTCAAGAATGGAGGTAGTGAATGCTTCAAGATTTTCTTCGGGATTACGTCAACCGCTATGGCTTCAATGGCTACACCGAACTGCGGGCGCAGCAAAACCGCAGCCGCGGGGTGACGATGCTCAACGGCAGTCTGACGTCCAACACCAGCGGCACCAGCCGCGGGCTTTCGGCGCGGGTGGTGAAGGGCGGGGCTTACGGCTTCGCGTCCGCCACCGGCTATGGGGAGGACCTCGACGCGATCGCCCGCGTGGTCCAGACCGCCAGCCGCAACGCCGCTTTTTTGGACAGCCGCGTGCAGCGGGGCAAGCCGGACTTCCCCGCCAATGCCCCTCTTAACCGCAAAGACGGTTTTGAACAGGATGTGCCTGTGGAGCAGGGCTACCTGCTGGGCATCGTTGACGAGCTCGATGCGTACATCGCCGAGCGTTTCCCCAAATTGCTCAGCCGGCGCGTCTTTGCCCGCGTGCTGGACATGGAAAAACTGCTCTATACCAGTGACGGCGTGGTGTCGCACTCCTTTGTGCCGCGTTCAAACGTCTACGTATTCATGACCACCCAGGACAAAGACGGTCAGCCTGTGGAGCACTACAAGGTTTTGGGCGGATATGGGAACTTCCTTAACAATTTTCCAAACGCGGAGGCGCTTTTTGGAAAACTTGAAAAGCAATATGAGCAACTTATCTTAAAAGCCGATGGCGTTTACGCCAAACCCGGAATCCAGACTGTCATCCTCGATTCAGACCTGGCTGGGATTCTGGCGCATGAGGCGGTCGGGCATACTGTTGAAGCAGATTTTGTGGAAACCGGCTCGGTGGGCGGTCCAATGTTCGGCAAACAAGTTGCCAGTGAGAAGGTCAGCCTGGTGGATATCGCCCATACCGCCTTCGGCAAACTGGCGCCGGTACCGGTGTTCGTGGATGACGAAGGTACGCTGGCGCGGGATCAGATGCTGATCGAAAACGGCATCCTCACCGGCTACATGCACAACAAAGAGTCCGCTCTCAAATTCGGACATTTGCCCAATGGCAATGCTCGTGCCTACGACTTCTTTGACGAACCGCTCATCCGCATGCGCAATACCTGCATCCTGCCCGGCTCCGATAAGCTGGAAGACATGATCGCTTCCGTTGAGGACGGCTATTTCTTCACCGATATGAACAATGGTCAGGCGGATTCGACCGGCGAGTTCATGTTCGGCGTGCCGATGGGCTTCGAAATCAAAAATGGCAAGCTTGGGCGGGCGGTGAAAGATACGACCGTATCTGGCGTGGCTTTTGAGGTGCTCAAGACAGCGGAAATGGTCAGCGATACGGTCACCTGGACCAACTCGGGCATGTGCGGCAAAAAGCAGATGATCCCGGTCGGCATGGGCGGACCGGCGATCAAGGTTCAGATCAACGTGGGAGGTCGGGCATGAAACAGGCATTTGAAGTGAAGGACAAAGCGCTGCTCGAAGCGGCGGACTTGATTTTGGATGAGATCAAAGCAGTCGGCGCGGATGAAGGCGAAGCGTGGATCAGCCGGGAAGCCCTGACAGAGGTCTATTACGAACTCGGCAAGGTCAGCATGGTGCGCAGCGTTTTCACCGACAACGTCCGCCTCAAGCTGCTCAGCGCGAAGCGCAAAGGGAGCACCACCCTCAACAGCTTTGCACCAGAGGATATTCGTTTGGCAGTGCGGGAAGCCTGGCAGGCGGCTCAGGCCGCCGCTCCGGACGAAGCGGAAGGTGTTGCAGAGCCGCAGGAAAATCTCAGTTTCTCTTCCGGAGAAGAAAAGCCCGATCTGGACGCTATGTATGAACAATTGGATCAGATACTGCGAGATTCCAAAAAGGATTTCCCTAAAATAAGCTTCGACTCGATCGGCATTGAGCACCATTACGCAGAATCTCTTTACGCCAACAGCAAGGGCGTGCGGCTTTCGGAACGCAAAGCATACTGCCAGCTCACCAATATGTTTATGGCGAGGGAGGACGGCAAAACCTCTTCCTTCAACTATTTCGCCACGGTCTACGAGGACCCCACCGGGCGGGTTTGCGAAGAACCCAGGGTGCGGCGACTGCTGGATGAGAGCCAGCGCCAGATCGTGACCGAGCAATTCCCCGGAAGTTTTGAGGGCGACCTGGTCATCACTCCCGGCTGCCTGACGGACATTCTCTATTATGTGGCGGATACCTACCTGGAAGACGGCGCGATGATCTCAGGCACCAGCCCCTGGAAAGACCGTCTGGGTGAGCAGGTCGCCAGCCCGCTGGTCAATATTGAACTCGTGGCGGAGCATCCGCAGTTGCCCGGGGCATCGCGCTTGTGCAGCGATGGCTACGCAGCGGAAAACATGACCGTAATTGAACAGGGCGTGTTGAAAAACTTCATCCTCAGCCGCTACGGCGCCGCCCGGACAGGGTTTCCGCGCTCCGGGAATTATGGCGGAGCCACGGTGTTTGGCAGCGGAGAAACCCCTCTTGACGAGCTGATTGCCGGCGTGCAAAAAGGCATTCTGATGGGAAGGTTCTCCGGTGGAAGCCCAAGCCCGGCGGGCGACCTGAGCGGCGTGGCGAAGAACAGCTTCTTAATCGAAAACGGAAAAGTCACCAAAGCCCTCAGCGAGGTGATGATCTCCGGCAATCTGGCGGACATGCTGCGGGATGTGGCGGCTGTCAGCCGTGAACGCGAGTGTTCCGGGTATTGGCTCCTGCCCTGGGTGCGCGTGCGGGGCGTCACGATTTCGGGCAAGTAGCGCCGGACCAAATATGAAATGAGTAGAAACGCGGGAACTGAGAATGGTCCCGCGTTTGTTGCCAGCGTTTTGGTGTTATTTGAGGGACATATTCGCCGAAGGGTCTATAATTTACCCAAACCAAACAAAGGAGCCGCCATGTTAGACCCTGAAACGCAAAAGAATCTGATAACCCGGGGGCGGGAGTTTATGAAACATTTCTCGGAAACCCCCTATGACGCTTTTGAATCCGACCAGGACCGCAAACTGCCCCAACCGCCGTTGGTGAAAGCGCCAATGCGGGCAAAAGCCTTGACGCTGCCCAGAACATTCGAGGACCTCGACCTGCGGCAGAATCTCTTCACCCTGCTGATCGAGCGCAAAAGCTCCCGCGTCTACACCCAGGAGCCCATCAGCCTCTTGGAGCTCTCCTTTCTGCTTTGGGCTACGCAGGGCATCCTGGACGTCCGCGGCAGGGCGTACGCCACCCTGCGCACGGTGCCCAGCGGCGGAGCGCGGCATGCTTTTGAGACCTATCTGATCGTCCAACATACGAAAGGCTTGGAACCGGGCGCCTATCACTACCTGCCGATGAGACACCAGTTGGAATTCCTGCATCCGGTGGAGGATCTTCCCTCCGCGGTAACCAATTCGCTTATGGGGCAGAGTTGGGCAGCCAAAGCCAGCGTTATCTTCTATTGGAGTTTTGTGCCCTACCGCTGCGAATGGCGCTACGGAATCTGGGCTCACCGCCCCGCCCTGATTGATGCCGGACATGTGGGGCAGAACCTCTATCTTGCCTGCACCGCGCTGGGCTTGGGCACCTGCGCAATCGCCGCCTTCGACACCGCCCTTTGCGACGCGCTCTTTGGGCTGGATGGCGAGGAAGAGTTTATAGTCTACACCTCGGCGGTGGGCACGATCTCAGCCGCCAATCAAAAGTTCGAGAAGGTTTTTTATCAATTTGTGGAAGACGAAGGCTTGTAGAATTTCGCATTCCAAAACTGGTCTGTATCGGTGGCTATGCTGAATTCTTTGCTTCTAAGCCCGCCCCTCGGGTACAATTTGGTCATCTGAAAAACGGAGCTTTATTCATGATCAGACGTGACAAAATCAATTACTACCTCGACCTTGCTGATATCGTCAGCCAGCGCGGCACCTGTCTGCGCAAACGCTACGGCGCGGTGATCGTCAAAAACGACGAGGTGATTTCGACCGGATATGTTGGCGCGCCGCGGGGCAGGGCTAACTGCATCGACCTGGGCTACTGCATCCGCGAGGAGATGCATGTCCCGCGCGGGGAACGCTACGAGCTCTGCCGCAGCGTGCATGCCGAGGCGAATGCCATCATCAGCGCCTCGCGTGAACGCATGCTGGGCAGCTCCATCTATCTTTCGGGGATTGATCTGAAAGATGACGGCAATTACGTAAAAAACGCGAACCCCTGCTCGATGTGCAAGCGCATGATCATCAATGCCGGGATCGAACAGGTGTTCATTCGGGATGACAAGGATCATTATCGCCGCATCGCCGTGAAGGACTGGATCGAAAACGACGAATCGCTGAACGGAACGCTGGGGTATTAAATTCGGATGATTTCCGGAAATGAAAGTAAGACGAGTGATCCGGGTCATGCGGGGCTTCCAGATGCATCCGCGCTACCTCTGCGCGAGTAGCTTGCCTGGGGCAGACCAATCGTGATGAATGCGCCTGAAGAACTGATGCAGGCGTTTGAAGAGCTTAGAGCCGGAAGGATTATCAAGGAATAAGGAGCAGCCATGAAACAATTTGATGTGGTGGTTTTAGGAGCAGGACCCGGAGGATACGTCGCTGCGATCAGAGCAGCGCAGCTCGGCAAGAAAGTGGGCATCATCGAGAAGGAAAATCTGGGCGGCGTCTGTCTGAACGTTGGCTGCGTTCCCTCCAAGGCGCTGCTGCGCAATGCGGAGCTGGCTTACCTGATGCGCACAAGCGCGAAGGAATTCGGCATCAGCTTTGAGAACCTCCAGCTCGATTATTCTGCCGCCTACAAACGCAGCCGGCAGGTGAGCCAGCGGCTGACCAAAGGAATCAGCTTCCTGATGAAAAAGAACAACATCGAAGTCATCAACGGAGAGGGCAAACTGACAGTGCCTGGGCAGCTCACGGTGGCGCTGGCGGACGGCGCTCAGGAAGAGGTTCGCGCGCGGGATATCATCCTGGCGACTGGCGCCCATGCCACGGTCATCCCGGGCATGGAACCTGATGGCGAAAAAATTCTGGGCTATCGTCAGGCAATTTTGAGCGAGAGCCTGCCGAAATCCGCGGTGATCATCGGCGGAGGAGCCATTGGGATCGAGTTCGCGACGGTCTGGAGCGGCTACGGCGTGGAAGTGAGCGTAGTTGAGATGCTGCCGCATATCCTGCCCAGTGAGGACGAAGAAGCCGCCGCGGAGCTTGCCAAAGCGCTGAAAAAACGCGGGGTGAAAGTATACGCTGGCACGAAGGTGAAACGCGTGGAGCGGACGGAAAACGGCACACGTGTGCTGCTCGAAAGCGAAAAGAGCGAAGAAACCCTCGAAGCGGAAGTGACGCTTGTCGCGGTCGGCTTCAAGCCGAATTCCCGCGGGATTGGGTTGGAGGAAGCCGGCGTCGAAACCGACCAGCGCGGCTTTGTGACGGTGGATGAACAGATGCGCACGAATGTGCCCGGCATCTGGGCGATTGGCGACCTGACTGGCAAGCTGCTGCTGGCGCATGCCGCTTCAGCGATGGGCATCCTCTGCGCAGAAGCCATCGCCGGAAGCTCGCCGCGCGGTTTGGACTTCCGCATGATCCCGCGCGCGACGTATTCCTCGCCCCAGGTGGCGTCTTTTGGCTACACCGAGGCGCAGGCGAAAGCGGCGGGTTTCGCGGTGAGGGTCGGCAGGTTTAATTTCCTCGCCAACGGCAAAGCGCTGGGGCTGGGAGACTACCAGGGCTGGGTGAAGCTGGTCACGCAAGAGGAAAACGGCAAACTTTTGGGCGCCGTGATCGTCGGACCGGAGGCTTCGGAGCTGCTGCCCGAGCTCGTCTTAGCCCAGGCGGAGGGACTCACCGCCGAAGACATTGCCCGGACGGTGCACGCCCACCCGACGCTTTCGGAGGCGTTGATGGAAGCCGCTGAATCCGCGCTTGGCACCGCGATTCACGGGTAGCGGCGATCGTATAGTAAAACGGGACGGACGGATTTCACCCTGTTTTAGAATTTTTACAAAAACTAATTGCATATTGCATCCAGTTAAGCAGGATTTACAACTGCGGAAATTGCTGGTTGCCGCCAAAAAACAACATGAAGGCTGTTGCAAAAAATTTAGCATTCATGGCTTAATTTTTCTCCTCCGGCGCATGATTATGCTATACTTTATCCATGAAATCAGCGGCTGGTTCTCTTAGCTGTGCATTTAAGAAAACTTGGATTCAAAGAAGGGGCTAAGGCGAAAGTATGCTTCCCGCGCTCCGTCTCAATGACCAGATCGCACTCGCTTTGGGCGTCCTTGGTTTGCTTTTTCTGCTGATCAACCTGCTCCGCCTCCGAAAAAACAAGTTCCCTCACCTTCCCGCGCCCGCGAAAGATGCTGTGGCAGGCTTGGTGCATGCCTCCTCCGAGGAGGGCAAACGCCTGGTAGTCAGCTTGGGGCACAATCTGTCCTCCGGTTATTTCGACCTGGCAGGCGCCTCGGGACTGAGCCTGCAGCGGGCGCTTTTGAAACGCTCGCTCTTCAACGACTATCCGCTCCAGTCCTTCAGCGGTGACGGGGTTTTGGCTTGCCTGAGCCGCATGGTGGTGCACGGCGCGTACCGCGGAGCGCTTGCGAGCGAGCTTTTTAACGGCGCTCTCAGTCGATTGAGCGGAGCCGCGCCGGCGGCTTATGCCGTCAGCCTGGTAAATCAGTTGCCCGATCCCGACAATGCCGGTTTGCTGCTGGCAGGGCAAATGAGCCCGATGCTTCTGCTGGCGCTCGACCAGGCGGACCGCCGTTCGCTTCCTGCTGTCAGCGCGATCGCCTCGCTGAGCGGACAGGCAGCAGGTTTCTTTGGAAATTCTGTCTGCCTGATGGGCGAGGATGTATTTGATGCCGCCGGCAAGCTTGACCAGCGCAAGCCTGTTCTGGCAAGCCTGAGCGCTCAGGATTGGCTGCGTGTAGCTATAAGCCTCGGACTGCTGATCGGCGCCGTGCTGAAGATGGGAGGGATGCTGCCTTGAAACGCCTGCCTGCCCTGATCGTCGGGACGCTGAGCGGTTTGGTCGTTTTGGCTGCCATGTTCCTGATGCCCCGCGGAGGCGCCGTCCTCGAAGCAGTGCTACGCTGGGTGATCATTCTGGCAGCCGTCGCGCTGCTGGTAGCAGTAGCCAGTCTGGTGCTGACTCATCTGCGCTTCATCGTGGCTGGCAGGAAAGGTTTTTTGCTCTCCCTGGTCTTGGTCGGCAGCTTTACCGCGACGCTGATTTTTGGATTTTTGCGCGGAGTAGACGACCCGCTCTTCCTCAAATGGGTGGGAGCAATCGTCCGACCGATCGAAACCGCCCTGCTGGGTCTGGTCGCGTTGGTAATGATGAG